>Ga0256838_1001282_pt1 | contig 12353 bp, 13 predicted proteins | sample 4571419metaG_FD_185978 | JGI IMG/M metagenome (GOLD analysis project Ga0256838, IMG submission 185978) | Hydrothermal vent microbial communities from Guaymas Basin, Mexico - 4571-419 | ecosystem: Environmental > Aquatic > Marine > Hydrothermal vents | place: Mexico: Guaymas Basin | collected... | reverse complement strand
AAGGGAACCCTCGTCATCAACTACTCGCGCGACTCCTTCGAGGAGACCCTCAGGCTCCTCAAGAGGCTCGGCTACGTCGAGATAAAGGGCGGAAAGGTCAGGAAGCTCAAGGATTTGAGCTGATTTCAGTTTCTTTTTAATTGGTCAACGGAATGACCAAAAACAGTACTCAATCGTTCACTCGAATGACTACTTAATCAGTCATCTTTTGGCGTCAAATACTCAATCCTCGCCCGCCCGTTTTTTTCCAGCCACTCCAACAGTTCCCTCGCGAACTCGAACTTCTTACGCTTGCTCTCCCAGACTGGCGAGTGCTTCTTCAGTGAGGGCTTGCTCCACTTCCCAACGATATCGCCGAAGTCGAAGCCGACCAGCGTTATCTCCCTCGCACCGAGCTCCTCCGCCAGGAATACAGCCCTATCGCCATCGGTGAAGCCTCCGAAGTTATAGATTATGTCGAGGGGCTCGGCTTGAGTTGTTCCGAGGATTCTCGACAGGAACGGGACGTAGGAGACGAGCTTATCCCCGTTGTCCCCGTGGGCGTGGACGACGAGGAAGGAACCTCTGTCGTTGGCGAGCTTTATGTCAGAAATCCTTCCGTCGAGGTCCGTGACGATTACGTCGGGAACGAGGCCGAAGTCGAGCAAGGCCGTCGTTGCCCCGTCGGCAGATATGAGCGTCCCGTCCGAGAAGTCGAACTCCTTCAAGGCGTTTTCAAGGCTCGGGCCAGCTCCAAAGACATAAACTTTTCGCCCGATTACCGCCTCAAGCTCCTCGCGGAGGATGTACTCATCGCCCTCGAGGAGGAGCGAGCGGAGTAGCTCAGCCGACTTCCTGTCTTCCTCGATTGAATAGCCCATCTCCTTCACGATGCGGAGGTAGAAGGGCTCCCAGTCATTCCACTTCATATGCGTGCAATTGGACGGAAGGTTTATGAAGGTTTTCTGGAATGGAGCCAACTTCATGTTACAGCCATGTAAAGCTTAATCCATTGTCGTTTGGACAAATTCAGTCACAAAAGGTTTAAAACATCAACGAACTTAAAAGAACACCCGGTGACAACCATGAGCAGGTCAAAGATTGGACTTTTGGTAGTTTTTTTGGTTGTTTTTTCGGTCGTGGCCAGCGGCTGTATAAGCGGCGGTGGTAGCTCTTCAACGAGCCCCTCTTCGACCCCAACGGCAACGGGCTCGGAGAAGGACACGATAATAATCGGCGTTACCGACAAAGTAACCGACCTCGATCCCGCGAACGCCTACGACTTCTACACCTGGGAGGTTCTCAACAACGTCATGGAAGGTCTTGTCAAGTACAAGCCGGGAACACTTGAGATAGAGCCCGCCCTTGCGGAGAGCTGGGAGGTTAACAAGGACTCGACCGTCTGGACGTTCCACCTCAGGAAGGACGCCAAATTCGCAGATGGGACTCCCCTGACGGCGAAAGACGTCGTCAGGAGCATAAACAGGGTAATGACCATTAAGGGCGACCCCTCTTGGCTCGTCACGAGCTTCGTCGAGAAGGTCGAGGCCAAGGACGACTACACGGTCGTCTTCTACCTCAAGCACCCCACAGCTTACTTCCTCGCGCTCCTCACCACTCCGCCATACTTCCCGGTCAGCCCGAAGTACGACAACGACAAGATTGACAGCGATGCAACTTACGGAGGTGTCGGACCCTACAAGATAGTCAAGTGGGTCCGCGACCAGGAGCTCGTCCTCGAGGCGAACCCCTATTACTACGGGGAGAAGCCGAAGACTAAGAAGATAATCATCAAGTTCTACAACGACGCCTCAACCATGCGCCTTGCCCTCCAGAACGGCGAGATTGATGTGGCCTGGAGGACGCTGAGGCCGACCGACATAAAGAGCCTCAAGGAGAGCGGAAAGTTTAACGTCATCGAGGTTCCCGGAGGATTCATCCGCTACGTCTGTTTGAACACCAAGATTGACCCGACGAAGGAGGTAAAGGTCAGGCAGGCCCTCGCGGCGGCCGTTGACAGAAACGAGATTTCCAAGATAGTCTATCAGGGAACCGTTGAGCCCCTCTACAGCCTGATTCCGAACGGAATGTGGAGCCACCTCGACGTATTCAAGGAGAAGTACGGCGACGGCAACATCGAACTGGCGAAGAAGCTCCTCAGCGAGGCCGGCTATTCGGAGAGCAACCCGCTCCAGATAACCCTCTGGTACACGCCGACCCACTACGGCGACACCGAGGCCTCGTTGGCTCAGGTTCTCAAGAGCGAGTGGGAGAAGACGGGGATGATTAAGGTCACCATCAAGAGCGCCGAGTGGAACACCTACACCGACTACGCGAGGAAGGGCCAGATGATGGTCTACCTCCTCGGCTGGTACCCGGACTACCTCGACCCCGACGACTACACCACGCCGTTCCTCGACAGCGAAGCCAACAGCTGGGCCGGAACCGGCTACGAGAACGAGCAGGTGAACGAGCTCCTCAGGAAGGCCCAGACCATAACCGACCAGAACGAGAGGGCCAAGCTCTACGAGCAGGTTCAGCAGATACTCGCCCAGGACGTCCCCTACATACCGCTCGTCCAGGGCAAGCTCTTCGTCGTTACCCAGAAGAACGTCAAGGGCGTCGTAATCGGCCCGGACATGATATTCCGCTACTCCACCCTCTACAAGGAGTGATTTCCTTTTCTTTTTCCCACTTTAGTGAGGTGATAGAATGGCAAGGGGACTCGGCAGGTACATCCTTATCAGGGCTTTAATGATAATTCCGATGATACTCATCCTTTACACGATTGTCTTCTTTTTCCTGAGAATCCTTCCTGGAAACCCGATTTTAGCGGTCGTCGGAACTAAGAACATCCCGCCGGAGCAGTTGAAGCACCTTGAGCACTTGGCAGGCCTCGATAAGCCCCTCTACGTCCAGTACTTTGACTACCTCTGGAAGATGCTTCACGGCGACCTCGGCGTTACGCTCGCCTCGCCGATGGGCAAGCCCGTTTCGAGCTACATAGCGCTCCGCCTTCCCGCGACGATAGAGCTAACCATATTCGCCTTCACCGTCAGCGTGCTCCTCGGAATAGCCACAGGCGTCCTAGGCGCGATCAGAAAGGGCACGAAAACCGACACCGCGATGAGGGTCTACAGCATAGTGGCCTACACCCTTTTCATCCCCTGGTTCGGCATGATGCTCCAGTACCTCTTCGGCGTAAAGCTCCACTGGCTACCAACATCGGGCAGGATTGACCCGTCGATAACCTCTTTTCACCCGATAACGGGCCTTTACATCCTCGACAGCATAATCCAGGGCAACTGGACGGCCCTCGGAAGCGTGCTCGAACACCTGATTCTGCCGAGCCTCACCCTCGGAATAGTGCTCAGCGGTGCCTACACGAGGCTCGTGAGAAACAACCTCGTTGACGTCCTCAGTCAGGACTTCGTGAGGGCCTATAAGGCGAGGGGCGTTCCTGATAGAAAGGTTCTGCTCTACGCGCTCAAGAACGCCTTCATTCCCGTCGTCACGCTCATGGGCCTCCAGTTCGCGATACTCCTCGGCGGAGCCGTGCTTACGGAAACCACCTTCAACTGGCCCGGGATGGGAACGTTCATAATGGACAGGATAAGCTACCGCGACTACAACTCGATACAGGGAGCGGTGATAGTGTTCGCCTTCTTCGTCGGCGTAATCAGCCTCATCGTTGATGTCATCTACGCCCTCCTCGACCCGAGGGTGGAGTACTGAGGTGATTGCAATGATGGTCATTGAAGGATTCGTCAAGCTCCTCCGCGAGAGGAAGCCCGGGAGGGGTCTCTTCATATTCGGCTTCTCCATAGTGCTCATTGTAATCCTGATGGCGATTTTCGCGCCCTGGATAGCGCCCCACAACCCGACCGAGATAAGCGCCGACGTATTCCAGCCTCCGAGCTGGAAGCACCCGATGGGCACCAACAACCTCGGCCAGGACGTCTTTTCAAGGATAATCTGGGGCTCGCGCGTAATCCTCTACGTCGTTGCCGTTGCAACGACGCTCTCAATCGTCATAGGCGTCCCCCTCGGCCTGCTCTCTGGCTACCGGGGAGGCAAGATAGACAGGGTCTTGAGCATGGTAATGGACAGCATCTACTCCTTCCCGTCGCTCATCCTGGCCATAGTCATCGCCGTCGTCCTCGGTCCGAGTCCAATAAACACCGCAGTCGCGATAAGCTTCGTCTACGTGCCAACTTACTTTAGGATGGTTCGCGGGCAGACGCTCAGCCTTAAGGGCCAGCTCTTCGTCGAGGCCGCGAGGGCCCTCGGCGTCAAGGACTGGGAAACCATGAAGAAGTACATCCTCCCCAACGTCCTGCCGACGGTTCTCGTCGTCTTCACGCTTAGCGTCGCCGATGCCATACTAACTGAGGCAGGCCTGAGCTTCCTCGGACTCTCTGTAACTCCCCCAACGCCCGACTGGGGCTACGACCTGCGCGTTGGACAGCCCTTCCTGCTCGACGGCTATTGGTGGCTGGCCTTCTTCCCGGGAGTGATGATAATGCTCCTCGCGATGGGCTTTGCCATGATTGGAGAGGCCATCAACGAGAGGCTCTCCCTTGGAACGAGGTGATGGGAATGCTCCTTGAGGTCAGAAACCTTAGCGTTTACTACTACACCCTCTCCGGAGTTGTTAAGGGGGCGGAAGGGGTCAGCTTCAACGTTGAGGAGGGAGAGTGGATAACCTTCGTCGGCGAGAGCGGGAGCGGGAAGTCAACCGTTGCCCACGCCGTCATGAATCTCGTTCCGTCGCCGGGAAAGGTCGTCTCGGGGGAGGTAATTTTCGAGGGACGGGACATACTCAAGCTCTCCAAGGAGGAGCTGAGACAAATCAGGGGAAAGGAAATGACGATGGTCTTCCAGGACCCGATGACGAGCCTCGACCCCCTGCGGACGATAGGCGACCAGATGATTGAGGCTATGACGGTCCACGGCGTCCCAGAGGATGAGGCAAGGGAAAGGGCCAAGGAGCTCCTCCAGAGGGTTAATCTACCCCCCGACAGGCTCGATTACTACCCGCACCAGCTCTCCGGTGGCCAGAGGCAGAGGGTGAGCATAGCTATCGCGATGGCCTTCAGGCCGAAGCTCCTCATAGCGGACGAGCCAACAACTGCCCTTGACGTCATCGTTCAGGACTCGATAATGGATTTACTCGACGATATGAAGGCCGAGGGGACGAGCATCTACTTCGTAACCCACGACATATCTCTCGCCGTCGAGAGGAGCGACAGGATAGCGGTCATGTACGCGGGCAAGCTCGTCGAGCTCGGAACGGTGGAGCAGATAGTCGAGAACCCGCTCCATCCGTACACGAAGGCGCTGATAGAGGCGGTCCCAGACTTGTGGAGCGAGAGGCCGGTCAAGGCGATACCCGGCTATCCGCCGGACCTCAGGAACCCGCCGAAGGGCTGTCGCTTCCACCCGAGATGCCCGCTCGCGAAGGCAGGACTCTGCGACACGGAAGAGCCGGAGCTAAGGGAGGTAGAGCGCTATCACTTAGTCGCCTGCCACTTCCCGGGGGGTGCAAAGGATGAGTGAGCCACTCCTAAAAGTCGAGAACCTCAAAAAGTACTTCCCGGTCAGGAGAAGCCTCATCGACTCACTGAAGAAAGTCCCACCGAAGTACGTGAAGGCAGTTGACGGAATAAGCTTCGAGATAGCGCGCGGAGAGGTCTTAGCTCTTATCGGCGAGAGCGGTTGCGGAAAAACCACTGCCGGGAGGACGGTGCTCAGGCTGATAGAGCCGACCGACGGGAGGATAGTCTTCGATGGGACTGACATAACGAAGCTGAGCCAGGAGGAGCTGAGGCCCTTCAGGCGGAGGATGCAGATTATCTTCCAAGACCCATACTCAAGCCTGAGCCCGAGGATGAAGATTGGCGACGCCATAGCGCACCCGCTCCTCGTCCACGGCCTCGCGGAGAAGGAAGAGGCAAAGGAAATGGCCCTGAAGATGCTCAAGCGCGTCGGATTAACTCCGGAGGAAGAGTTCTACGAGCGCTACCCGCACCACCTCAGCGGTGGCCAGAGGCAGCGCGTCGTCATAGCGAGGGCGATGATACTCAAGCCCGAGTTCGTGGTCGCTGACGAGGCCGTCTCGATGATAGACGTTTCAATGCGCGCCTCAATCCTCGAGCTCCTCGAGTCCTTCAGGGAGGAGTACAACCTCAGCCAGCTCTTTATAACCCACGACATAGCGGTCGGAAAGCTCATAGCCGACAGGATAGCCGTGATGTACCTCGGTAAGATAGTCGAGATTGGACCGACCGACGAGGTGCTGAAGAACCCGGCTCACCCATACACGAAGGCCCTCATAGACGCGGTTCCCTCGATAGCGCGTAGGAAGAAGGGCAGGAAGTTCAGGGTGAAGGGTGAAGTACCGAACGCTGTAGATATTCCGCCCGGATGCCGGTTCCACCCGAGGTGCCCGTTCGCGACCGAGGAGTGCAGAACCAAAGAGCCGGAGCTCGTTGAGGTTGGCCACAACCACTTCGTCGCCTGCCACCACCCGCTTCACTGACCCCTCAGCTTTTTATCCATTTTCAGCATCTCCCGCCACTGTTTTCCGGGCCAGTAGATTTGTCCGCAGTTTTCACAGACGTAGAATTCGTTGTAATTCTCGTAGACCCTCGGCGGAACCTTACCTTTAACGACCTCCTTTGAAACCGCTTTTATGGGCCCATTGCACTTCGGACAGCGCGCATTCGCTGGAAAGAGTTCCCCAAACTCAACGCCGAGGTGCTTCAGCTCTTCAACCTGCCCCTCAAGCGAGTTGGAGCGGAGGAGGAAGACCTTGACGCCGAGCCTTTCAGCCCTCTCTGCAAGGGCGACGTCCTTGGTGAGGACTACCCTGCCTTCTTTCAGGGCAACCTCGATTATCTCATCGTCGTCCTCGATTCCGTAGAGGGTGTCGTAGCCGTAGAGCCTGAGCCAGCGCGCTAATCTGCCAAGCATCATGTCGGCGATGAACTTCATCCTCATCGGAAAAAATTGGAATTGGGATTAAAGGCGTTTGCGGAGCAGGGGCAGGAGTGCAAGGAGCACAATAACAGCGGGACCACACAGGTTCTTACCTTGGGTTTCCCGGTGGGAAGAGCTCGTCGTCTCTGTTCCCGGCGGAAGGGTCGTTGAAGTATTGAGCTGAGACCATTCAATCGGCCGAATCGGCGCTTGTCCCCTCAGGAAGACGTAGTAAAGCCAGCCCCTATCGTCGAGCCTCGGCTGAAGAAGAGGATACTCGTAAACGGTCCCGTTCTTTGCTATGAAACCCACGAGGGGCGGTAACTCACGGAGAGCAACATTGTAGTCGTGTCCCAATGAGGGAAAGAAATGGTAGGTGCCGTTGAAGAAGATGGCCTCCGGATGGGGGTAGTACACGATGAAGCCGTTCTTGAGGGGAATAACGGAAAGGTACTTTACGGCCCTCTTGGTGGGAGCAAACTTAAGGAGGGTCTTAAGGGGTAGATAAAGCCTTTTGGGGTTTGGACGGGACTCAATGAAGATAGCAGAACCGTTGTCAAGGAAGCTATCGAAGTAGTAACCCTTGGGACGTTTTCCGGGCTCCAGCCACTCCGTGCTCACTAGCTCGTTCCCCTCGACGAGATAGTAGTGGTCGATGGTAGTGTTGTAGACGAGCCCGGAAAAGTAATCCTTAAACGCCGGCCTAACCGGAGGAGGATAGGGGTTAAAGTAGCGGTCCTCGGTAACCCACAGATAAAGCCCCTTTTCGGCAAAGACTATGTGTACGATGAGCTGAGAGGCAAGGAGTGCGTGTTCCTGCTCCTCTGGAGGGACATCTGGGAGAAACCGCTTCCAGCTTGTTCCGTTGCAGGCGCCGAGGTGAACGCTTTTCGGCTCGATTCCCCTCGCGGGAACCTCCGGAACGCTAACCGCAAGGGGGGTTAGGTTCGACTCGTGATAGTACATCACAACGGGCGGAATCCTGTCGTAGGGAATCGTTCTGTTGGCGAAGTCGTAGGGGTTGTCGTAGGACGTCGTGAACACGAAGGTGCAGTTAAATCCCATCAGCGACCAGCCCGACAGGTAGATTACGTAGCCGTTTCCCACAGGCACCGCCCGAAGGTAAGGCTGAATCCAGTCGGGGACGTAGCGGTCGAGGAGGTTTTTGGGGACCGAGAACGAGAAGCCGCCACCGGAGAACTCCACGCTCCCGTTCTTTATGGTGGGGGAAATCACGGGGAGAAGGTTCCCGGACTTCGGAACGTCCGAAACTCTAACGGCGCACATCTCCTTCGTGTTGATTCTGTAGGCGTAAAGAATGCCATGTATGATGTCGCGCCCCCACAGGTACCAGTCGCGGGAGAAAGTGGCGTTAACCACCTGAACCTCCGCTGGAAAAATTGTCTCGTTGAGGTAGTAGAACCCGCTGGAGTTCAAGAGGTAAAGCGTGCTCCTAACCAGGTCGGGTTCGAACTCGATTCTGCTCCAGTAATCGTCCCAGTCCTCAAGGGGCCCGTTGAGGATGGTGTAGGGGTAGATAACCAGTCTTATAACTGCCGCCGTGCCGTTCGAGAAAACGTCGGTTTGAACCCGAACTGGGTCCATAAGGCAGGGCTGAGATTGAACAAAGGGCAGGCTTAATGAGATGATTAAAACCGCCAGTAAAATCATCGGCATGTAACGTTTCATGCTGTTCACCACCTATACAAGGAACAGGCGGCATAAAAACGTTGGTATTACCTCAGAAGTCCCACCGGGCAGGGGAACAACTTTTATAAGCGCGCATCCTATTTTATAACCATAAAATAACGGGGCTGGTCGTCATGCTCGTTTACTTCATCGGCACCGGCGGGAGCGAAGGGATTCCGGCCCACCTCTGCACCTGCCCGACATGTACCGAGGCGAAGAAGTTCGGCTTCGCCCAGAGAAGGCCCTCAACGCTCGCGGTAATCACCGACAACAGGAAAGCCGTTCTCTTCGATGTCGGAACGGACATAAGGGACTTCCTCAACGTCCCGCTGGAGGCCATCTTCCTGACCCACTGGCACCACGACCACATTTACGGCCTCTACAAGCTCCGCTGGATGGCAAGGGAAACGGTTCTTTATGCACCGGAGGGGAGTGCCGACGCGCTAATCCTGCAGGACCCGAAGAACCTCCGCCCGAAAACGCTCAGGCCCTTCGAAACGGTCGAGCTCGACACGCTGAGGATTACTGCGTTAAAGCTCAACCACGGCGTTGAGACTCTCGGCTACCTCATCGAAGAGGATGGGAAGAGCGTGGCCCTGCTTTACGACACCAAGGGCCTTCCGGAGGAGACGCGGGAGTTTTTAGAAGGAAGGACTCCGCTCAGGCTGGCGATTGTGGACGCCACCTATCCGCCCGGCTTCGATGACCCCTATCACAACAACGTTGACGAAGCGGCCGAACTCGGGCTTGGATTAGCTGAGAGAACCGTTCTGAGCCACATCTCCCACAAGAACCTTCCGTTCCTTGAGCTGACCGACTACGTGCGGAAGAGATGGGGAAACAAAGTTCTCGTCGCCTACGACGGCATGGTTTTCTACGTCTGAGCCAACCGCCCAAAACCCCTAAAACTCTCGGCTCCTAATTTTATCCCGGTGATGCCATGCGAGTCCTTGAGCTGGCGAGGCGAAGGAAGACTGTGAGGAGTTTTCTTCCGGATAAACCGCCGAGGGAGGACATCTTAAAGGCTCTAAAGGTGGCGAAGGAAGCGCCGAGTGGAATGAACGCCCAGCCCTGGAGGTTCGTTGTTATTGACGACGACTGGCTGAAGGGAAAAATACGGGAGCTCTGCGAGAGGGAAGAGGAGAAGTTCTACTCGAGGACGAAGGGCGACCTGATGGCGTGGCTCAACGCCAAGGGCTTCAAACCGGAGAAGCCGGTTCCTCGGCGAGGCGCCCTATCTGATTCTCGTCTTCGGCCACACCAGAGCGCCGTACTGGCTCCAATCAACCTGGATTGCCGTCGGATACCTACTCCTCGCGCTCGAAGAGCTCGGCCTCGGGACGGTAACATACACCCCGCCCAACCCAAAACCAGTTGAGGAGCTCCTGAACGTTCCAAAGGACTACAAGCTCCAGACGATTCTGCCCGTCGGATACCCTGCGGACCCGAAGCCGAAGTACGAGAGGAAGAAGCTTGAGGAGGTCGTGAGCTTCAACGGGTTTTAATTGCCCTTTCCAGCTCCTGCAAAAGCTCAATCTGCTCCTCAGTCTCAACTGCACACGGTCTGAGCCTCCTGACGCGGTAGAGGGCCTGCCTGAGGGACAAGTGTTGGGAGTACATCAGCCACGCGACCGCTACCGTACCGCTCCGCCCGCAACCGCCGATGCAGTGAATCAGAACTTTCTTCCCTTCCCGAACCTTCGCTTCAATCCAACGAAGGAGGTAGAGCAGTTCTTCGAGTGAAGGCGCCGAGAAATCCGGGATTGGACTGTGAAATACCTCGACCCCCCTCTTTTCCCACTCATCGAGTGAATACGGGAGCTCGAAGTCCTCAACTAAGACCACCACGGCGTCGAAGGTTTCGACAACTTCGTCCAGCTCTTTCTCCACGGGCATCCGCGAGAAGGCGACGTTCTCATCGAGGAAGACCGCGGAGGGATACACGCATCACACCCCCACAATCAGGTGTTCCTCACCGCGAGAGCGGGCTATAAGTTTACCGTTTTCGTCAAAGGTCCACGCACCTCCCGGAGGGTAGCTGTTGACGATGAAGGTTTTAACACCGAGCAACTTCACCCGCTCCGCCATGGCCTCAACGTCCTCCTCGTTGGGCTCGTCGTAATCCGGAGAGTACTCCATCGGCACGAACAGGAGGTCCGGCCTTTTCCGTTTAATCCACTTAGCTATCCTCTTGTTGTAGAGGTCGCCGCAGATTATCACCGCAACCTTCCCGAACTCCGTTCTGGCGGTTCTTACGGTGTTTCCGGTGCAGAACTTCATCGGCTCCTGGAATTTGTGGTGTTTCAGCAGAACCTCACCGTTCCGGCCGATGAGCAGGGCGGAATTGTAGACGCAGTTCTTGTAGGGCTCAAGGAGTCCGAAGACGATGTAAACGCCGGCTTCCCTGGCGAGCTGGGTCGCTCTACCCACGATTTCACCGTAGAGCTCCGCCCCGCTGAAGTCCCACTCCTCGAAGCCCGTCAGACAGTACTCCGGAAAGACTACGAAGTCCGGCTCGTGCCTTAAGGCCTCGTTGAAGCGCCTCTCAAACTCCCGCCAGTTGGCCTCGAAGTTTCCAACTTCAACGCGCATCGGGATTAGGGCGACCTTCATTTTCCTCACTGCCCCACCTGCCGGTTTCTCTATCTCCGCGCTGAACACCTGAATTCCAAATCAAAGATAATCCTTAAAAACCTTGTCCAATAGTAATCCAGGACAGTGCTCCGGGGGTTCAATTAATGAAGACCTACTCGTTCGGTGCTGAAACCGTCCCGGTTGCGATGGCCAGCGACCTGCTCGTCGGAAGCGTGCACGACGGGAAGAACTACAAAATAATGCTCGCGAGGCTCGACGGCGAGGAGATAGCTGAGACCCGCTTTTTATCGGGAGAGAACGACTGGGAGGGACACAGCGCGCTCAATCTCGACGACGGCTACCTGATAGGCGGGGCGGTTGAAGGGGTTGCAACGCCTGACGGAGGAGAGGGCTGGAAGGCATATCTGGCGAGGCTCGATGAGAGCTTAAATCCACTCTGGGAGCTGAAGCTCAACGTTAGAAACAACGGAGCGGTTTATTCAATCCTTCTCTCGAATGACGGAGTTTTTATCGCCGGGGAAACCGGAAGGCCAGGCGACAAGGGATTCTTCATCGGGAAGGTTTCCCCGGAGGGGAAGCTCCTCTGGCTGAGGGACTTCGGGAGCTGGGAGGATGGGGTTTTCACGGCCTTGCTCCCGTCGGAAAACGGTCCAGTGGCCATTGGAAGCGCTAAAGAAAAAAGATGGACGATCAGGGCCTTCGAGTTTACCAAAGACGGCGAGCCGCTCGGCGAAAAGGTTCTCGCCGGAGGAATAGCACTGAATGCCTGCCTCTGGAACGGAAAGCTCGTGCTGGCGGGCTACCGGAGGGAAGACTTCTGGCTCAGGATTGGCGAGCGTGATGTTAAGCTCGGCAAGGGAAGCGCGACCTCGCTACTGCCCGCAGGCAATAGGCTCCTCGCTGGGGGCGAGCTTGAAGGAAAGGCCGTTGTGGTCAAGATTCTCGAGGGGGAAGAGCTAGAGGTAAGGGAGCTATGGGAAGGCGGCTGGGTCGAGGTTCTTGGAATGGACGTGGTCGCGGGCGTCACGGGAGACTGGAAGATGGTGCTGTTATCGGCTTGTCAAAGTGACAAAAAATTGAGGAATTAGGGGGCAATTTTTGGATAAATT
>Ga0256838_1001280_pt1 | contig 12357 bp, 16 predicted proteins | sample 4571419metaG_FD_185978 | JGI IMG/M metagenome (GOLD analysis project Ga0256838, IMG submission 185978) | Hydrothermal vent microbial communities from Guaymas Basin, Mexico - 4571-419 | ecosystem: Environmental > Aquatic > Marine > Hydrothermal vents | place: Mexico: Guaymas Basin | collected... | reverse complement strand
AGGATTTCCCTGACCAGCTCGCGTCCGAAGTAGGAGTAGTCAACGTAGAAGTTGATGTAGCCGTTGACCGCCTTAACCTCGACTATGCCCTCTGGCTTCTCAATCCGCTCGACGAGCTCTTCCGCTATGAGCTTCGGGGCCTTCCTGAAAACCCTCGCGAGTTGAAACGCCACAGCCGTGCCAAAGTCGCCGAGCTCAAGGCTTGGTGTGTCGTCGAAGGTTATCTCTCCTTCCCACTTCTTTCCTGCCTCGGTGAGCATCTCGTCGAGTGCCTTCTTCAGAGAAAGCCTCGCCCTCTCCCCTATCTCCTTATAGACCATCTTCACCACCGCTCCCACTTTAACCCAACCTTTAAAAAGTTCTCCCGCGAGCTTACAACGGGGATGGGTATGAAGCACCACGTCGGTGAGCACAAAGCGAAAAAGGGCCTCATAAGGATTGAGTTCGACGAGAGGGACGGCATAGCCGAGCACGTTAAGATTACGGGAGATTTCTTCATGCACCCTGAGGAGGCAGTCCACGACCTCGAGAAGAAGCTGGAAGGACATAAAATCGAGGAGCTTGAAAGCCTGATTGACGAGTTCTTCGCGATGCGCCTCGATGTCGAGATGCCGTACGTGAACGTCGAGGACTTCAAGATTGCCCTCAAGAAGGCCCTGGAGGGGTGAGGGTGAGGCTTTCGCTGGGGATGAGGGCCAAAGAGCTGGCGATAGGCCAGCTCCTCCGGTTGGCGGTTGGGTTCGTGGTGAGCGCCTTTCTGGGCGTTCTGGTTGCTGTCGTTTTTCCCAAAACCGCCGCAAACCTCTTCGTTGAGATTGGGAAGTCGATAGCCGGTAAAGTTGGGGATCGGGAGGGCTTTGGCGCGTTTCTGTCGATATACACCAACAACCTCACCGTTGCCACTTCTGCCTACGCCCTCGGGATATTCTTCGGCATTGTGCCCTGGATCATCGTTCTGGTGAACGGCTTCATTCTGGGCCTCGTTTTGGCCGTTGTAGTGTCTACGGGGCTTATTAACCCAGTAACCGCGATGCTCGCCGTACTTCCTCATGGAATATTTGAGATTCCCGCTATACTCCTGGCGGCAGCGGCTGGAATACTGGTTTACAGGGGGACGCTTAAGAAGGAGGGTATGGAGGTTGTTTACGCCTCCCTCAAACTCTATGCCCTCTCCGCCGTCCTGCTCCTCGTGGCGGCTTTCATTGAGGCCTTCATAACCCCAAAGGTGGCGGGCATTGGATGAGCACCTATGAGTTCTCTAGGAACCGATCAAGATGAGCTGCTATCTCCCTGGCGACCATTTCGTAGGGGTTCCCCTCTCTAAGCCCCCCTACCCTGGCCTTCAGGTTCCACCAGTAGGCGACCCAGACTGTCTGGTTCATGATGTGCTCCTCGTTTAGCCTCCTGACGCTTGAAAACTTCAACTCAAGGGCGAGCTTTTTGATTGTTCCTTTGGTCTCTTTTGAGGTATTCCTGCTCATCATGATATCGACGAAAGTTTTGGCGTCGCCGGCGTAGGAGTAATAGAGGATTCCCGAAACGCCGCACTCACGGGAGAGGAGACCGTCCCTGGAAAAGGCGTGGGGCAGATAAACTACCACGACTCTGCCTTTCATGTCGTGGTCATCTATTGAGCCGCTGACGTAAACCGGCTTTAAGTTATGGGTGCGGGTCACGTTGGTGAGGGCCTCTCTAAGGGCTTTCTTAAGCCGGACGTTTGGGGCGACGATTTCAATGTAGACCGTTTGCGGATCCTCCGGAGCGCTCCTCCAGCCGGAGCTGTTGGGAATGAGAGAACCACCATATTGGGATTCACCAGAGAGTTCAGATAGTACGGTTGATTCACTGGCGGTTGTCACGACAAGGACGGATAGGAGCACAAGGATTGAGATGCCGAGGGCCAACCAGCGCTTCATACGCCCTCACAGGGAATAGTCGAAAAAATTACTTTAAAAAGTTTTTTAGACTTCCCTCCCGATGTAAATCCCGTGTCTCGTCCGCACTATTCTCACCCTTATCCTGTCTCCAACTTCCGCCCTCGTTCCAACGACCTCTATGAGCCTGTTCCTGGCCTTTGCAAGCATCTCTCCTTCAATCCTGCCCGGGAGGACGACCTCGGCCTTAACTATTTCTCCGGGCCGGAAGGCCAGCGGTATGAACTCCCTCTTCTCCATGCCAAAGTGGCTCGGCTTCAGGACGAGGGGCTTCATCCCTGTCTTTTCCTCAAGCCTCCTCAGCCAGGCGTAGAACTCCTTGAAGGGAACGGGCTTCGCTATGACTGGATTCCTCCCGAACTTGTAGGGAACGTAGTTCTGGAAACCGAGGGCCGGCCAGCGCTTTCCAGCGCCGATTTTCCTTGCGAACTCTATGAAGGCCTCCGCCTCGTCGTCGTTGATCCCGAAGATTATGACGGGAGCAATGAGGACGTCTATTCCCGCGTTTACCAGAGCTTCCGCCATCTCCAGAACGTGATCGAGGTCGTAGCTCTTCATTCCCATAAGCATTTTAGCTTTTTCCGGGTCGAGGGAGTGAATGGAGAGGTTTACCCTGTCGAGGCCCGCCTCCGCAAGTTCTTCGACGAGTTTATCCGTAAGAAGCGTCCCGTTGCTCTGCATGGAGATCACGGAGACGTTTGGATGCTCTCTCAAGGCCTGAACGAGCTCGACGCGGAATGGATAGATGAGCGGTTCCCCCTGACCGTCTAGATGGGCTTCTAAACCTTTTCCCTTTATCCTCGCGACCTCGTCGAACCACTTCATCAAGTAGTCTATATCAACCACGTAGTCGAGCTTTCTGGTTCGCGAATACGGGCCCTCATCAACGGAGCAGAAGATGCAGCTCAGGTTACAGCCGCTCACGCCCCTTATCTGGATGAGGTTCGTTCCCCGGTCTATTAGGCCAAAGGCGTTGTAGCCGAGGAGAGGAACGTCAAGAGCTTCGTGAATGTAAAGAACCTTTCTTTTGGTGTACCGATTTCTAAGCAGGGCACCGAGGTTGTTCTGAATGTATAGTGCTATAAACCCTTCAACTTTTTTGTAGTCAGTGTCTATAATTAGTGTACCGTTTCGGGCTGTGATTTGGGGCGAGACGCGGTACTTTCTTCTGATGACCCTCTCAAGCTCTCGCTTTGGAAAGTCTGCGTAGAGGGTTTCGCGCCAGATCAGCCTGATGGCATCCCCAAGATCCTCAAAGCGTGAGTTTGGCAGGCGGAGCTCTATCATGCCCCCAGTTCCGGGGTCGGGACTTAAAAAGCAAACGATGGATGAAAAATCCATCACTGTCATATCTGGATGCATGTGAACATGGAAACATTTTAATATCAGTGATGCAAAACGGTTAGTGATGAACTACTATGGGTGATGAGGATGTGGGGAAAGATCGAGCACTACTTTGACGAGTACCCCGTGAGGAAGCTTATAGCAAAGACGCTCCTTAAGTACGGTCTCAGGGTTTCGGATGACCTCAAGATAAAGGCCGGCGACATTGAGGTGCCTTACACGAAGATAGCCAAGGCCCTCGACGTTGACAGGAGGGTCGTCAAGGAGACCGTCAGCATGATACTCAAGATTCCCGACCTGAGGGAGATATACACGAACCTCGAGCCGACCGTCCATATGAAGCACGTCGGCAGGCACGTTGGTTACGGTGTCATCGAGATCGAGCCCGAGCCGAGGGCGGTTGGAATACTCGCCAAGATAGCCCAGAAGATAGCGGACAGGGGGATAAACATCGTCCAGGTCGTTGCGGAGGATCCCGAGCTATATCCCGAGGCAACTCTCACGATAATCACGGAGAAGCCGATTCCGGGCGATCTCATCAACGAGCTCTCCAAGCTGGAGGGTGTTAAGAGGATCTCGATATACTGAGTTCTCGTTCTTTTCTTCCATTCCTAGTTTAACTTTGGGGCCTGAAGAACTCTCCGATGCATTAAAGGACAAATTTGCTTCCTTCGATTAAACTAAAAGTTTCAAACTTTTGGTCTAATCAAGCAAGGTTTATAAGCAATTGTTTTCAACCCTCGGTAGCTCACGGTTAAACTTCCACATCTCTGGAGGGTTGATAAATGGAAGAAGCGGGCAAAATAAGCAGGTACCTGTACACAGTGATCGTCCTGTTCTTGATATGGCTGTTCTTAACGGCAAGCACGGACCCACAGGAACTCGTTATGGGGGTAATATTTTCCTTGCTGATAGCGGCTTTCGCGTATCCAATATTCACTACCAGAGGCCTGGCAAACCTTCATCCCAAGAGGGTCGCCTATGCGATAGCGTACATACCGTACTTTCTGTGGGCCATGATCATGGCCAACCTAGACGTGGCCTACAGGGTTCTTCATCCGAAGAGACCGATAAGGCCGGGCATAGTCCACTGCAAAACAGTACTGAAGACCAACCCAGGCAAGCTGGCACTGGCCAACTCGATAACCCTCACCCCCGGAACCATAACCCTCGACGTTGACGACGATAACTACTTCATTCACTGGATCTGGGTTCCCGATGAGGTTCTCCGCGCGGAAAGCGATGAAGAGCACGTTGAGAGGGCCTCCTCCAACATAACGGCCCCCTTTGAAAAGTTCCTGAAGGTGATCTTCGGATGATGGGGATAAACATCTACCTCATCCTGATAGCCATAGCGACACTTCTCAGCATGTACAGGGTCTTCAGAGGTCCGACGACCGTCGACAGGCTCGTTGCCGTTGATATTATGACGACAATCACCACGGGCTTGATGGTGCTCTTTGCACTTTACTACAAGCGCATAATCTTCTTGGACGTTGCCTTGGTTTACGCGGTTCTGGCCTTTGGAGGCGTTATAGCCTTCGCGCGCTACATGGAGGGAGGCCTATGAACGCGCTAGCTGCAATCGGTGAGATCCTTGTCCTCATAGGGACGTTCTTTTACTTCCTCTCGGCCCTCGGCCTCATCAGGATGCCGGACGTTTACAACAGGATGCAGACCTCAACCAAGAGTGCAACCCTTGGGAGCCTCGGTGTTATGATAGGAGTTGGTCTCTGGGCCCTTGGAAGCGACTTTGGGAGCGTTGCCTGGCTCACCAAGACGGTGGTCATAGCGACGTTCCTTCTCCTCACCAACCCGATAAGCGCCCACGCCTTGATCAGGGCGGCATACAAGAGAGGGATTCCCCTCTGGCACGGCAGCGTCGTTGATAAGTACCACGAATACATCGAGTCCAAGGCTGAAAAGGCCGAAAGCGTTGAGGGGGAAGGTGATGCGGAATGAACTGTATTACCTGCATTGAGTATATAATCGTGGCCCTCATGATTCTCTCCGCAATACTTGCGGTCGAGTGGCGCGACCTGCTCGCCGCTACTGTTGGAATGGCCGCGGTCAGTCTCTTCGCTTCGATACTGTTCTTCATGCTCCAGGCACCGGACGTTGCAATGACTGAGGCAGCAATAGGGGCCGCGCTGAGCGGTGCTATTGTCATCTTCGCCATCAAGAGAACCCAGCGCTTTGAGACGGAGGAAGAGGAGAAACCCGGCTGGTGGGTGAGGTGGTGAACATGCTCAAGCGTGCCCTCGCGATAATCACTCTGCTAATAATCGGCTACTGGCTGGCCCAGGGGCTGGCCGGTGTGCCCTTTGGGCAGGACAAGATGATCGTTGGCAGGTACTACCTTGAGAACGTTAAAGAGCAGACCGGTGCCGTTAATGCGGTGACGGCCATCGTGGTTAACTACCGTGGTTTCGATACACTCGGTGAGGTTACCGTGCTCTTCATAGCCTCAACAGGCGTTGGGGCACTTCTCTGGAGGAAGAAGAAAAAGAGAACCGCCAGAGCTGAGGGTTCTGTTGTCCTGAAGACGGGGACAGAGCTGCTCTTTCCGTTCGTGGTTCTCTTCGGTGCCTACATATTCATTCACGGACACCTCACACCGGGTGGAGGATTTCCGGGAGGAGCGACCATAGCAACGGCCTTCCTGCTGCTCTACATGGCCTTCATCAACTACGAGATCCCGCACAGGGCCTTCGAGAAGACCGAAGGTTTGGCTGGAATGGGCTACGTCCTCGTCGGCCTCATAGGCCTCGCCATAGGCGGCTACTTCCTCTTCGACTGGATCTGGCAGACCTGGAACTGGGGACACGACAACATCGGCAGGCTCTTCAGCGGCGGGTTCATCCCGATAATCTACACGCTGATAGGCATTAAGGTAGGTACAGAGCTGAGCGGTATCATCGACAACATGCTCAAGGAGGGGGTGAGCGAATGAACGTTCCTGACATCAGCGTCTACTACTTTGGCGCTATAGCCCTCGTGCTCATAGGCCTGTACGCCGTGCTCGTGAAGAAAAACGTCCTGAAGATCCTCATCGGGCTCAGCATTATGGAAACCGGAGTGAACCTGCTCCTTGTCAGTATCGGTTACATTTCCGGCAAGAGCGCCCCGATTTTAAGCGAGGGGATAACTGCCTCAAACGCGGTGGATCCGATTCCCCAGGCACTTGTTCTGACGGCAATAGTCATAGGCGTTGCAACTACCGCCATGGCCCTGAGTGTTGCCATCATTCTTTACGAGAAGTATGGAACGCTCAACGTTGAGGAGATAAGGAGGTTGAGAGGATGAACGCGCAGTACGCTTCGCTCCTCATCGCAGTTCCACTCATAAGCGCTTTCTTCGTCCCCCTGATCAAAGGATTCGGTAAGAGGACGGTGAAGTACTACCTTATGCTGGTAACTCTGGTTCAGACCGCGATCGCTGGAGCAGTCTTCGTTAACGTCTACCGCACGGGGGAACCAATGATAGTCATGGCCGGCGGATGGAAACCCCCGGTTGGAATAAACCTCTACGTTGGCCCATTCGCTGCACTCTTCGTCCTCATAGTTGCAATAATGAGCTTTTTCATGGCAGTTTTCAGCCTCAAAGCGGTTGAAACCGAACCTATAGACAAGTACGCCATGTTGTTCCTCCTGCTGATGCTCGGAGCGACGGGAATGATAGCCACAGGAGACCTGTTCAACCTCTTCGTCTTCATGGAGATAACCTCAATCAGCGCCTATGCCCTCACCGCATACAATAAAACCGGCGAAGCGGCCGAGGCTTCACTCAAGTACATAATCCTCGGAGGAATTGGCTCAAGCTTCTTCCTCATCGGCGTCGCCCTGATCTACGGCGCCACCGGAACGCTCAACATGGCCCACCTGGCACAGCTTGCACCATACATTGACCCGAAGGTTGCCCAGGTCGGACTGGCCCTTCTGATCTTCGGCCTGGCCGTTGAGGCCGAGCTCTTCCCGCTCAACGCGTGGGCGCCGGATGCATACCAGGCCGCACCCCACCCGATAACCGCTATGTTCTCCGCGTTCGTCGTTAAAGCGGGCCTTTACGCCGCCGCGAGGCTGCTCTACATAATGCAGAACGCCAGCGGCTGGGGCTCAGTACTCAAAATGGTTGTCATAATGGCCGCACTCACTGTCTTCGTCGCCGAGTTCTCAGCTTTGAGGCAGAGGGACGTCAAAAGGATGATCGCTTACTCCTCGATAAGTCAGGTTGGGATGATAGCCTTTGCGCTCGCTCTGGGCACCCAGGCGGGCGTTGAGGCGGGCGTCTTTCACATGATCAACCACGCCATAGTGAAGGCCCTCCTCTTCCTGGCGGTTGGCTACGTTGGGATAACCCTTGGGGGGACTGGAATCGAGAAGTTCTCCGGTCTCGGCAGGAGGATGCCCCTGACGGCCTTTTCCATAACCGTCGGTTCGCTGGCGGCAGTTGGAATACCGCTCTTCAACATATTCTGGAGCAAGATCAGGATCCTCATAGCGGGCGTTGAGGCAGGCTACACCTGGGGAGTTGCTTTAATCCTCGGTGCGAGCGTCGTCGAGGCCGTCTATTACATCAGACTGATACACACGATGTGGTTCGGAGAGGGTGAGGGAAGGATCAGGGAGAACCTGGCGATAGGCACGATTGCACTGTTCCTCGTGCTGTTGATACTCTTCATCGGCCTCTACCCCAATTACTTCTGGACGGTCTCCCAGAAGGCCGGTCAGGACATCTTCAACGTGGTTGACTACGTCAAGAACGTCCCGTTGATGGGGGTGGGATCATGACGTTCGTCGATTATGCTATACCCTTGCTCCTCTTCATACCCGCAGTCAGCGGTGTCCTCGCATGGCTTTTCGACAGGGATATTGTCAGGGAGATCTTTGGACTCATCGGTGGTCTTTCGCCACTAGTGATCATAGCCATCACTTACGGAAAGCTCGGAGACGGAATAAAGTGGACCGTTGACACCGGCGTTTTCAAGCTGTTCTTCCAGCTTGAGCACATGTCGTGGTACCTCGCCGCGGTTGCGGCCGTAGTTGCAGCTGCGATGGCCTTCGGCATGGTCTCGACCTCGAGGAGCGGCTACGAGTGGATGTTTGCCCTCTTTAGTGTTTCTGGCCTGCTGGGAGTCTTCCTCAGTGGGGACTTCGCGGGCTTCTTCCTGTTCTGGGAGCTCATGACCTTCGCGAGCTTCATGATGGTGCTCCGCTACAACAAGCGGGCCTCGCTTAAGTACTTCGTGCTCAGTATCATCGGCGCCTACGCGATGCTCCTGGCCATAGCGATCCTCTACGCCAAAACCGGAACGCTGGAGTTCCAGTCCCTGCGCAGGATGGTAGTTTACGCTGCCTACGGCATGGTACCCCTCACAAAGACCGATATGGTACTAGTTTACGCGCTCTTCCTGGTTGCCTTTGGCGTTAAGGCCGGAACCTGGCCGCTGCACGTCTGGGCACCCGACGCTTACTCTGAGACCAACCAGAGTTACACCACCTTCTTCAGCGGTGCGTTGAGCAAGGCAGGTGCCTACGGTTTCGTCCTGATGTTTATACTCCTCGGTGTCAAGCTCTACACCGATCTTGGAACGTTCCGCGGACATCCATTGTTCACGTACATCCTTGCCTGGCTTGGAGCCATAACAGTCGTCGTCGCGGGATTTTTGGCGGTCCTTCAGGAAGACCTCAGAAAACTCCTGGCTTACTCCTCCGTCAGCCAGGTAGGTTACATCGTTCTTGCCCTCGGGGTTGGAAGCGGAATCGGCTTCACTGGAGCGTTCTTCCACATCCTCAGCCACGCGGTCTTCAAGGGTCTGTTCTGGCTGATCACCGCTGCCCTGATACTCAGAACAGGAAAGACCCGCTTTGAGGACTTCGGCGGTTTAGCCGAGAAAATGCCGGTAACCTTTGCGATGGCCCTCATAGCGGTTCTCAGCCTCGCCGGAATCCCGCCGATGGCCGGCTTCGCCAGCAAGTGGCTGATCTACGAGGCCGCCATAAGCGCTCACATGCCCCTCGTCGCGGGAGCAATATTCCTCGGAAGCGCCATAGCATTTGCCTACGTCGTCAGGTTTCTCTACGCCATATGGTTCGGTCAGAGGCCGAGCGACCTTGACGATGTTGAGGAGGCACCGCTCCCGCTCCTCATCGGCATGACGATACTCGCGATACCGAACGTCGTCTTCGGTATAGCCCCGGGGCTCGTGGTAAGGTTCCTTAACAAGTTCATAAACACTGGCGTCGCTGTGAACAGCTACTACTCCATAAGCACGGGCGTTGGAACCTACAACGCGCTCAGCGTTGCTTTGATCCTTGTCGTTGGCCTTGCCATAGCGGGTCTGATCTACATTTACGGTGCGAGGGCGAGGAGGATACCCCTCACGAACACCTACCAATCGGGTAACCCCGTCACCGAGGACTACAACCTCAGCATGAGGAGGAACTTCTACCGGCCTCTCGCCGAAGCCCTTGAGTTCTGGCTCAGGTACAGCTTTGACAGGTTCTACGCCAGAGTGGCCAAAATAGCCGAGGACTTCGCCGACTGGCTGAGGGAGGGCTTCTACAACGGAAACGTCCAGGCGTATTCATGGTACCTGACAATAGTGCTCTTGATCCTAGCACTCTGGGGGGTGTTGTGAATGTTTGACTGGAAGCTGATCCTTGAGGCAATCGGAATGCTGATCTACGCCACCTTCATGGGCTTCATCTTCATGGGTATCGAGAGGAAGGCAATGGCAAGGATACAGAGGCGCGTGGGGCCCCCGATATACCAGCCAATAATCGATACGCTGAAGTTGCTCGGCAAGAAGGAAAGCGTCAGTCACGGCCTCATCTACGACTTTGGACCGGTGTTCGCGCTTGGAGCCAGCATAGCGGCGCTCCTCTTCATACCCATTGCCAACTTCCAGCTCTTCAGCTCTAACGCCGACCTCATCGTCGTCGCGTACCTCCTTGAGGTGCCATCGCTCGGCATAATGCTCGGTGCCATGAGCTCCGGCAACCCCTACTCAGCCCTCGGTGTCCAGCGTGGACTGCTCACCATGGTTGCCATGCAGCTGCCCTACGGTCTCGCGCTTATAGCCCTCGTCCAGCACTGGGGAACCTTCAAGCTCAGTGAAATCGTTGCCCTTCAGGAACTGCACGGATGGAGCATAACGGTTCCAGCACTCCTCCTTGCGATGATAGTCTTTGACATAGTCTTCCAGGCGATGCTCGGCCTTGAGCCGTTCGACATAGTCTCGGCCCCGGCGGAAATCTCCATGGGTCCGATGGTCGAATACGGCGGAAAGCACGCGGCCATACTCTTCACCCAGCACGCGGTACAGCTCTTCGCCGAGACGGCGTTCTTCGCGGTGCTCTTCCTTGGAGGGGCCAGCAACCTGCTTGAGCTGTTGATAAAACAACTGGCGGTGCTCTTCATAGCGATATTCATAGCGAGCATCTACCCGCGCTTCACCATCGACCAGGCCGCGAAGTTCTTCTGGAAGTGGCCGACGATACTTGGGATAATAGCCGTGCTGCTGACGATGTGAGGTGATGTGGATGAGTGAGAAAGACGGCTTCATAAGCTATGAACTCCAGGAGTTCAAGCTCTTCGAGCCCCTCTTCAGGTGGGCGAGAAAGAAGAGCCTCTGGATAGTGGCGTTCTGTACCGGTTGCGGCGGTATAGAGATGCCCCCGCTTGCAACCGCCCGCTACGACTTCGAGCGCTTTGGAATAATGCCCAATCCTGCCCCGAGGATGGCGGACCTGTTCCTCATCACCGGCTACGTCACGCCAAAAACGCTGAAGAGGATAATCATAACCTACGAGATGATGCAGGATCCAAAGTACGTCCTCGCTCACGGCTCCTGTCCCATCAACGGCGGTGTCTACTGGGACTCCTACAACGTGGTTAAGCAGCTTGATAAGTACATCCCGATAGACGTGGCCATAGCAGGCTGCATGCCCAGGCCGGAGGCGGTAATGGACGGAATCATGGAGATAATGCGGAAGATAGAGAACGGAGAAGCCGATGGCTGGAAGCGTTACAGGGAGAACTACGAGTGGTACAGGAAGAACCAGGACGAGCTGTTTGGAGAGGGCTGGCGTGAGAAGGACGCGAAGAGGTGGTTGGCATGGCTGTGAACGATAGCAAGGTTGAGAACAAGGCTGAGGAGAAGGTGAAAGCTCAGGAGGTTCCTGAGGAGAAGCCCGAGCTCCCGAACACCAAGGAGGGCAACCTCGTTAGAGAGCTCCTCGAGAAGGCCCCCTACGCTGAAGGCAAAGTTAGGCGCGAGAGAAGGATAGAGTTCAAGGTTCCTGCCGAGAGGATACACGAGTTCCTCGAGCTGGCGAGCGAGAAGTTTGAGATGCTCATGCAGATAAGCGTTGTCGATTGGCTCAAGCAGGGTGAGTTCGAGCTCGTTTACCAGCTCTGGAGCGTCAGTGAGAGCGTTCACGCCTTCGTGAAAACAAGGGTTCCGAGGGACAGCGCAGAGGTGCCGACGGTAATGGACATATGGCCCGTTGCAGAGACCTACGAGAGGGAAGCCCACGAGTTCTTTGGAATAATCTTCAAGGGCAACCCGAGGCTTGGGCCGTTCATCCTCGAGCCGAGGGAGTACGAGAAGCACCCGCTCAGGAAGGACTTCAACACCCTTAGCTACGTCAAGGCAATCTACGGCGAGGACTTCGACAGGTATGACGAGAGTAAGACCAACTACGTGATATGAGGTGATGCTCATGGCGAATTTGGAGGTTCCAAAGGAGCTTAGGGAGGAGGCGAGAAAGCACGACATGTACCTCACGCCAATAGCCAAAGACACCTACGAGCTGTTCTTCGGCCCACAGCACATGGCTACCGAGAACTTCAGCATAATACTCAAGATGGATGGCAACAGGGTTGAGAGGGCCATAGTCAACCCGGGTTTCCTGCACAGGGGTTTCGAGAAGCTCGCCGAGGGGAGGCCTTACTTCACAAACATAGCGTTACTCCTCCGCATCTGCGTTCCCGAGAGCGACGTTCCCGAGAACATCTACTCGATGGCCGTTGATGAAATAGTCGGCTGGGAGGTTCCCGAGAGGGCGATATGGAT
>Ga0256838_1001279_pt1 | contig 12361 bp, 12 predicted proteins | sample 4571419metaG_FD_185978 | JGI IMG/M metagenome (GOLD analysis project Ga0256838, IMG submission 185978) | Hydrothermal vent microbial communities from Guaymas Basin, Mexico - 4571-419 | ecosystem: Environmental > Aquatic > Marine > Hydrothermal vents | place: Mexico: Guaymas Basin | collected... | reverse complement strand
TGCGCTCCTGTAATACCGTTGTGATATAATTAAAAAAAGGGATTGATCCTTGAAAATTGAATAGGGAAAGCACCGATTTTTCCGGGATTATCAGTTTATTCTAAAAAGCTGATAAACCAGTCCTTGTATTTCAATGCCTTGAAGGGTGTTTGGCGCAAAGCCTTGTCGAACAATGAGTTTTAGAAAATTATAAAACATACCCGTATTTTAAGCCCCTTAAAATCAATCTTTAAAAATCGGTGCTGTTGAAATGCCCGAAAAAGTGGACGGGATTGCGACCAATGAGTATCTTGTTAAATATCGGTAGAGTTCCCTCTTTGTTGAAATGCCCGAAAAAGTGGACGGGATTGCGACCAACGGAGCAGGAGGGTATAAGGAAATTTTATTCAATTCGTTGAAATGCCCGAAAAAGTGGACGGGATTGCGACTTTTTCATCCCTTGGGGGTTCAGGTAGGTGTCGTAAAAGACCTGGTTGAAATGCCCGAAAAAGTGGACGGGATTGCGACCGTCTTTCAAGGCCTTTTCCGGGGAGAAGAACTCCAGAGAGTTGAAATGCCCGAAAAAGTAGACGGGATTGCGACGATTTTTTGACTTGGAAGCGAACTTCTCCTCTCTTCTCAAGGTGTTGAAATGCCCGAAAAAGTGGACGGGATTGCGACTCAACAAAACAGCCGTCCGTAATGACAAGAACTACTGTTGAAATGCCCGAAAAAGTAGACGGGATTGCGACATTCCGCCTGCAATGATTGCATAGTTCAGCTTTTGCAGAAGCAGGTTGAAATGCCCGAAAAAGTGGATGGGATTGCGACCTTCAATTGTTAATGGCATATATACTGCTATTGTATCTTGCACAGTTGAAATGCCCGAAAAAGCGGACGGGATTAGTTTTTACTTTTTCCGGCGGGAAGCCCGTTACCGCAGTTTTCCGGACGAAAAAGCGGGCAGAACTGCATACAGACGCATTCGGCAGTTAAACAGAACACCCGGCCTTTTCCCGAAATCAAAAATAGAATAACATTAAAAATAGCTAACCTATCGCCGGGGCATTATGCTGAACGAAGCAGAGGTTTACAGCCTCCTTAAATCGCACGGGATTGACGTCCCCCGCTTCAGAGTTTTTAAAAGGGAAGAGGAATTAGACTGGGATCTGTTTCCCGCCGTTATAAAGATCCTATCACCCGCCCACAAGTCCGAAAGGGGAGGAGTCCTAGCCGTTAACGATAAGAAAGAACTCGACAGGGCTTTTGAAAGGCTTAAGGAAAGGTTTCCCGATCAGGAGGAGTTTATAGTAGAGGAGAAACTGGAAGGAATAGAGGCCTTCGTCGGGATAAAAAGGGATCCCTCCTTTTCCCACGTTATCGGAATCGGAACCGGGGGAATACTTGTTGAGCTTTTAAAGGACGTCGTTTTCATTCCCCTCTCCGCAAGCAGGGAAGAAACGCTCAACCAAATCAAGAAAACAGAACTTTACCGCCTCATAGAAGGATTCAGGAGCTATAAGGGAAACCTGGATCTCTTTCTGAACTTCATTGAAAAGTTAAAGGCGCTCCTCAAGGAAAGGCCGGAAATCTACGAGATGGACCTCAACCCCACCTTCATTTCCGAAAACAGAGTCGTTCCGGCAGACGGAAGGGCAGTTTTCAGGAAACCGGAGAAAAAAAGGCCTTTTGAACCGCTGCCCCGGGGGATATTCAGGCCAAAAAGTATTGCCGTAGTCGGAGCTTCAAACAACCCCGAAAAAGTCGGATACGCCCTCCTGAGAAACCTGGAACTCTTCAAAGGCAGTGTTTATCCGGTAAATCCCAAGTACAGTGAACTTTTCGGCAGAAAATGTTACCGGTCTGTCCTCGATATACCCGACCCCGTTGACTGCGCCCTCATAGCCGTTCCGTCAAAAGCAGTGCCGGATGTAGTGGAAGAGTGCGGCAGGAAGGGAGTAAAGCTTGCCGTTGTAATCTCCGCCGGTTTTTCAGAAGTCGGGAGCGAAGGAAAAAAGTTAGAAGAAGAGCTGAGGAGAAGGGCAGGGAAGTGGAAAGTCAGGGTGCTCGGGCCGAACACTCTCGGTTTTATAGTTCCGGGACTCAAGCTGAACGCCTCCTTTTCTCAGCTCATGCCCCCGCCGGGAAGGGTCTCCCTCCTATCGCAGAGCGGTGCCCTCATAACCGCCCTTATCGACAGGGCAGTTGAGGAAAGGAATGGTTTTTCCGAGATAGTAAGTCTCGGAAATCAGGCAGATATCGAGATAACCGAAACTTTCGAGCTTGCCGCACGGGATCCTGAAACCTCCGTAATTCTCTCTTACGTTGAGGGAGTAGAACTCGGAGAAAAACTCCTGGAGTTTTTAAACCTTAAACCGGCCGTTTTCCTGAAAGTAGGAAGAAGCGAAAGCGGCAGGGGAGCAGCCGCTTCCCACACGGGCTCCCTTGCCGGAGATTACAGGGTTTTCAGGGACTGCGTGGAGTGCAAGGGAGGAATTGTCGTTGAAACCGTAGAGGAAGCCTTCGACTGCACTCAATTCCTGCTGAGCTACGGCAGGGTCAGCGGGGAGAGTATTCTCATCGTAACAAACGCCGGAGGCCCGGGTGCCCTAGCATCTGACTACGCAGAGCTTCTCGGACTCAAAGTAGCCGAGCTCGGTAAAGCCGTAGAAGAGCTGTCCCGATTCCTTCCCGATAACTGGAGCAAGCGAAACCCCGTTGACCTTATAGGCGATGCGACATCCCACAGGTTCAGGAAAGCCTTTGAAATCCTTAAAGAGGTGGAAAGCTGGAACTTCGGCGTCGTAATAGTCACCCCCCAATCGATGACCGACGTGCCCCGGATAGCCCACGAGATAGCAAGGTTCCAAAAGCTATCCGAAAGGCCTGTCGTCGCCGTGCTGATGGGAGGTTATTCCGTAAAACACGGAGCCGAAATACTCAAGAGGGAAGGAATTCCCGTTTACCCTGAGCCTTTCAGGGCTATCAACGCAATCAGGAGGGGAGTATGGAACGTTCAGTCCTAATAGGAGGAGAGGCAGGGGAAGGCGTAAAGGAGGCGGCCAACCTCTTTGCGAAAGTGCTGGTAAATATCGGCTACTCCGTTTTCACCTACCACGACTACCCTTCCCTTATAAGGGGAGGCCACAACTTCTCCACGGTAAGGTTTTCAAACGAAGAAGTTTCCGCTCCCGTCAGGAAAGCCGACGTTATAGTGGCACTGGACGAAAGGAGCGTCAGAGAACACAGGGAAAATGCAACAGAAAACACAATCTGGATATTGGACGAAAGTGTAAAGGCCGAAGGGATAAAGCTACCTTTCAGAAAGCTTGCAAAGGGCGTAATGAGGAGCAGTGCAGTCCTCGGGGCACTTCTCAAGCTCTTCGGCATACCGGCGGAGGAAGGAATTGCCGTCGTATCGGAACTTAAGCACCCGGAAGAAAACAGGAAAATATTTGAAAAAGCCTACGAACTATCCACAGCGGCAGAAGAGCTAATAGAAGCAGAAGGCGTCAAGGGGGATTACATATCCGGCAGTGAAGCAACAGCCCTCGGAGCAGTTGACGGAGGGCTCAACATCTACATCGCATACCCTATGACCCCGGCATCGCCGGTTCTCCACTTCCTGGCCTCCCACAAGGAAGAACTCGGAGTGAAGGTAATCCAGCCGGAAAACGAAATAGGAGCCATAAACATGGTTCTTGGTGCAGCCTACGCCGGAGGAAGGGCAATGACGGGGACGTCGGGAGGGGGATTTGCCCTCATGACAGAAACCTTGAGCCTTGCAGGAATGAGCGAAACACCGGTTGTAATATACGAAGCCCAGAGGGGATCGCCGTCAACGGGCGTTCCGACCTACACTGAACAGTCGGACTTACTATTTGTGCTGTTCGCCGGACACGGGGATTTCCCGAGGATAGTCCTTGCCCCGTCAGATGCGGCCGAGTGCTACTACTGGACGAGGGAAGCGCTTAACCTTGCCTGGAAATTCCAGGTTCCCGTTATCGTCCTGTCAAGCAAGAACGTTGCAGAGAGCTTCTTTACCCAGAAAATAGAAAGAGAAAAGGTCATCGAAAGGCCGAAGCTCTGGAACGGAGAGGGAGATTACAGCAGGTATGCCGTAACCGAAGACGGAATCTCTCCCCTCGCTTTTCCGGGAACAAAGGGAGCCGTTGTCAAGGCAACCAGTTACGAACACGACGAGTTCGGGATAACCACGGAAAAGCCCGAGGAAATAAGGAAAATGAAGGAAAAGAGGGAGAGAAAGCGCAGAACTATCGAGGAGTTTTTCAGTAACAGGGAGGATACCGTAAAGGTAGGCGGGGACAGGAACTCAAAGAGGGTAATCCTAACCTGGGGAGAAAACTGGGGAGTTTGTAAAGAGGCGGGGGAAACGCTGGGCTACAAGGTGGTAAAACCTAACATCCTGGAACCCTTCCCTTCCGAAAGAATAAGGAAGGAGGTTGAAGGAGCAGAAGAGATTACCGTTGTTGAGCTTTCGGCTTCAGGACAGTTTGAGAAGCTCCTCAAACTGAACGGTGTAAAAGTTACAAGGCGTTTCAGGAAGTACGACACAAGACCCATTTTCGTAGAAGAGTTAACCCAGTTTTTAGGGGGAAACGATGAATTTTGAAACAAGAGCAGAAATCACCTGGTGCCCGGGATGCGGAAACTTCGGAATACTGAAAGCCTTTAAGGAAGCGGTTGAAGAGCTTAAGGAGGAATTCCCTCCGGAGAACTTCGTGATTTCTTCAGGAATAGGATGCCACGGAAAGATAGTCGATTACATAAACTTGAACAGCTTTTACTCCATTCACGGCAGGGCTTTAAGCAACTTAGAAGGCATGAGGCTGATCAACGATAAACTCGTCTGCATCGGGTTTGTGGGAGACGGAGACATTTACGCTGAAGGAATTTCGCATCTCATATTTGCGGCCAAGAGGAACGTTAACATAACCGCAGTAGTTCACGACAACCGGGCATACAGCCTTACAACCGGACAGTTCACTCCAACAAGTCCTTCAAAGTTTAGGGGAAAATCAACTCCGGAAGGAGCACCGGAAGACCCGATAAACCCGATAGCCCTGATGCTGTCAGCCGGAGCAACATTCGTCGCAAGGGGATTTGCCGGAGACGCGGAACACCTCAAGTGGCTTTTTAAGGAAGCAATCAGGCATAAAGGATTCTCGTTCATAGATGTCCTTCAGCCCTGCGTTACGTTCTTTAACACATTCTCCTTTTATAGGAAACACTGCTACAAGCTGGAAGAGGCAGGACACGACCCTACGGACTTCGGAAAAGCACTTGAGAAAGCCCTCGAGTGGAACTACAACGACGAAGGGGAAAACGTGAAAATCCCCATAGGGATATTCTACAAGGCAGAGAAAGAAACTTACGAAGAGAGGATTTAAGGGGGCACAGCCCCCACTAAGCTTTTTGCAGTGCTTGCTGACCTATTTTTACGCCTTCCAGGAAGGCATTTTTGTTGAGATCTATAAACCTTGACGGAACGCTTTTCTCTATGGCCTTAAGGAAGGACTCCTCCGAAATCAGAGGCTTGTCAAACTGTAGGGTCGTTGCCACCTGAAATACTCCCAGAGCGACGATGTTCATAACCTGCCTGCGCCCCAGGACTTCGGCGGCCGTCCTTGCAATGGGTGCTTCAACTATCCTGTACATGTTGCAGTCAAGGTCACACTGAACGAGATCCTCATCTACAATAACCAAAGCTCCCGGCTTCACGTTCACGAGAACATCGGCATCCTGCTCACCGCACTCCGGGTCAAGCCTTACAGGCTTTCCCTTTACCATATCGTCGTAAGCTTCCTGTGATTGAATAATCACGGCATCAAGGTTCGTCGTCTTCGGAAAGTCTATCGGCTGGTCAGAAATGACAACATCTCCGAGGGAAACTCCGCTCCTCATCGCCGCCCCGTAAGTGGCCGTCTGAGTAGCCCAGAGGCCTTCTTCGGCCGCGGCGGTGGCAAGAACAACAGCGGCAAGGATTGATCCCTGACCGGCCGAACCTATAACCCTGACTTCATATCTCATTATTCACCTCCGGATAGCTGCTTCACTTTGTTCCAGTAAACCTCGCAGTACTCGGGACGGGAGTCATCGTGGTAAAGAACTCCCCTCGGTATCTTTCCTGCCCTCTTCTCTTCGGGAAGCTTTTCCCAAGCCTTAACCGGTATTGTGTTTTCCTTGAACCAGAAGTACATTTCTTCGATAGACATCCTGTTCTTCCTTCCGTAAACAATGGTGCAGGGAGAAAGGACTTCTATAAGGGCAAATCCTTTGTGCTTTATTCCGTCCATTATGAGCTTCTTAAGCTCCATAGCGTGGTAGGCCGTTCCCCTTGCAACGTAGGTAGCCCCGGCCGCAATAGCCACTCTGGCTATATCAAACTGCGGTTCATAGTTACCGTAAGGCGTTGTTGTTGCATAAGCCCCCTCGGGCGTCGTCGGAGAAACCTGTCCTCCGGTCATTCCGTAAATCCAGTTGTTTATGAGAACAACCGTAAGGTCTATGTTCCTTCTTGCGGCGTGGATGAAGTGGTTTCCTCCGATTGCAAGGGCATCTCCGTCCCCCGTAAAGACGAGGGTTGTAAGTTCCGGCTTTGATAGTTTAAGACCGGTAGCGAAAGTCAAAGCCCTTCCGTGAGTCGTGTGGAGGGTAAAGCCGTCAAAGTAACCGGGAGTTCTGGAGGAGCACCCGATTCCGGAAACCATTGCCACCTGGTCGTTTGATATTCCGAGTTCATCGAGCGCCATACAGGCTGCCCTGAAGGCCTGTCCTATTCCGCAACCGGGACACCAGATTGTCGGCATCTTATCAAGGCGAAGGTACTTAAAGTAGGGTTTCTTTTCAATTATTTTCTCCATAGGTATAGGAGTCCCCATTACTTACCTCCCCTGGCAATTTCCTCAACTTTCTCAAGAATCTCGTTGGGATAAATGATCTTACCGTTTGCCCTGTTCAACCTGTAAACCGGACAAGCCCCTCTGGAACACCTCTCAACCTCAAGGACGTACTGCCCCATGTTAAGTTCGGGGACGAGTATCGCCTCTACGCCCTTTGCAACGTCCTCTATCGTCTTCTCTGGAGAAGGCCACACGGTAACAACTCTCATAAGACCGGCCTTTATTCCTTTCTCCCTTGCAAGATCAACAGCCGTTTTTGCAGCCCTCGCGGTAGTTCCGAACGTAATTATTGCGATCTCCGCATCGTCCATCTTGTAGAACTCGTTTTTCTCCATTTCGGGCTGTTTCCTCTGAACCTTCCTGATAAGCCTTTCTATAAGCTCCTGACACATTTCGGGGTTCGTGGTCGGGAATCCCGTGTAGTCGTGGTGAAGTCCGGTAGCGTGTCCCCTGTAACCGGGAGTTCCGTAAGGAGCAATAGCCGGAACGTCATCCTCTCCGGGCCTGTAGGGAAGGTATTCTTCGGGAGGCACGTCCGGCATCTTCCTGTTCCAAACTTCAAACTTCCCTTCCTCAAACTGTTCCACATCGACAGTTTCTCTCATGTGCCCGAGAACCTCGTCCAAAAGCAGGACAACGGGAGTTCTGAGCCTCTCAGCCCAGTTGAACGCCCTTATTGTCTCTTCCATAATCTCCTGGACGTTACCGGGATAGAAAACGGGAATAAGTTTATCTCCGTGAGTTCCCCAGAGAGACTGCATAATCTCCTGCTGACCCGGCTGAGTAGGAAGACCGGTTGATGGTCCGCCCCTCTGAACGTTCACGACGACGCAGGGAGCTTCAACCATAAAGGCATAACCCAGGTTTTCCTGCTTCAGGGAAAAACCGGGGCCCGAGGTAGCAGTCATTGACTTGAGGCCGGCAAAGGAAGCCCCGACAACGGCTCCCATGGCGGCTATTTCGTCTTCCATCTGAATAAATACTCCCCTCTTTTTCGGCAGAAGCTCTGCCATCTTCTCCGCAATCTCAGAAGAGGGAGTAATCGGATAGCCCGCGTAAAACCTGCAGCCGGCCAGAATGGCTGCTTCTGCACAGGCGTGGTTTCCGTACTTTAACTCAAGCTTTGCCATCTCTTTCCTCCTTTAAGCACTCGCAATTTCCTCGTATTCCTCCGGAGTGAAGACGTAAATGCAGAAGTCGGGACATATCATCTCGCACTGCTTGCATCCGATACATTTTTCCGGATGAGCTACGGTCATCACAGCTCTGACCTTATCCAGCTTAAGCACCTGAGTGGGACAGACAGCCGCACAAATGTTGCAGCCCTTGCACCACTCTTCCTTTACCACTACTATTCCCTTTGCAGCCATCTTTTCCTCCTCGTCTTAGAGTAAACCCCTTTCCTTAAGGGCCTTTTCCATCATCTCGCCTATTTCGGCCGGAGTGTTGCAGACGTATGCCCCGGCAGCTTTCAGCGCCTCCATCTTGCTCTTTGCGTCGCCCTTTCCTCCGGAAATGATGGCGCCGGCGTGTCCCATTCTCCTTCCGGGAGGTGCCGTCACGCCGGCAATGTAAGCAACCACGGGCTTATCAACGTTTTCCTTTATATACTCGGCTGCCTCCTCCTCCATTGTTCCGCCGATCTCCCCTATGAGGACAATCGCATCTGTATCGGGATCGTTGTTGAACATTTCGACAGCTTCCCTGTGGGTCGTGCCGGGTACCGGATCTCCTCCGATGCCGATTACCGTTGACTGACCGATTCCCCTGCTCGTAAGCTGGTAAGCCGCCTCATAGGTAAGGGTTCCGGAGCGGGATACGATTCCGACTCTCCCTTTCTTGAAGATGTGGCCGGGCATTATTCCCATCTTGCACTCTTCAGGAGTAATCACGCCCGGGCAGTTGGGGCCGACGTAGCGGACACCGGTTCCTTCAAGCGCCCTCTTTACTTTTACCATATCATTTACGGGAATCCCCTCGGTGATGCAGACAATCAGCTTAATTCCGGCATCTGCCGCCTCCATAATTGCGTCCGCAGCGAAGGCGGGAGGAACGAAGATTAGGGAAGCGTCTGCTCCGGTTTCTTTAACGGCCTCTTCAACCGTGTTAAAAACGGGCACTTTGTACTTGCCCTCGTCGTCAGTCCAGGTCATTCCGCCTTTACCGGGAGTAACGCCGGCAACTATTTGAGTCCCGTAGTCAAGGCACTGCTTTGCGTGGAATGAACCCTCTTTTCCTGTTAATCCCTGAACGACCACTTTGGTATCTTTATTTATGAGAACGCTCATCTTTCCCTCCCTTTTTTGATAACTTCCAATCTTTATAAGCTTTCAAATCTTTCTCTATTAGCGCCATACACGCTGAAACCACAGTTGCATCATCAAGCAGACCAACCATTGGCACGAAATCCGGAATTATGTCGAGGGGATTTAAAATATAAAGGAGAAGTACGGTAACCGCTGCAATTGTAAACCAAGGAACCCTTCTATATTCTCCATTAATAAAGCTTTTCAGGAGAGAAAAAAACAATTCAATATCCTCAAGATATTTTGTCAAATGTCCTTTAATTTTATTTTTTATTTCTTCCTCTTTTTCGATTACCTTCTTGATGTCTTCTCTTTTTATCTTCTTTATTCCATCTTCTATGATCTTCCGGGCTCTTCCTTCATCAAAGTTCTCATTCACTTTAGCCTCCCGCAATAAATCAGTAAACCTCACTTTAACTTAGAGTTCACCCTTGGCTGCCTTCACGGCCTTCTGAGCACCGTCGGCCATATCCTTGGCAGGAATTATGTTGAGACCGCTTTCCTCGAGCATCTTCCTTCCAAGCTCGACGTTTGTTCCCTCAAGTCTCACGATTAAAGGCCTGTTAAGCTCAACCTGCTTGGCAGCTTCAATGATTCCTCCGGCAATTCTGTCGCACCTTACAATTCCGCCGAAGATGTTTACAAAGATCGCCTTTACTTTCGGATCTGAAAGCAAGAGCTTAAAGGCCGCGGCCACCCTCTCTACCGTAGCCGTTCCGCCGACGTCAAGGAAGTTAGCAGGCTCTCCCCCGTAGAACTTAATCGTGTCCATAGTAGCCATTGCAAGTCCTGCACCGTTAACCATACAGCCGATGTTTCCGTCAAGCCTAACGTAGTTGAGATCCCACTTGGCGGCTTCAAGCTCCAAGGGATCAACCTGAGTTGTGTCCTCAAGTTCTTGAATTTCCGGATGCCTAAAGAGGGCGTTATCGTCAAAGTCAATCTTTGCATCAAGGCAGATGAAGTTATCTTCCCTGGTCTTCACCAGAGGATTGATTTCTATGAGCGAAGCGTCAAGCTCAAAGTACATCTTCGAAAGAGTCATGAGGATTTTTACAAACTGATTTATTAACTTCCTGTCGGTTAGGCCGATTTTGAAAGCAATCTTCCTGGCCTGATAGGGCAGAAGGCCTATTGCAGGATCAACGTGCTCCTTTATTATCAGCTCCGGATTTGTCTTCGCTATTTCCTCTATCTCCATTCCTCCGGCGGCGGAAACCATAAGAACGGGTCTCGAAACCCCCCTGTCGAGGGTAAGGCCGACGTAGAACTCCTTGTCGATGTTTACGCCTTCTTCTACAAGGACGCAGTTTATAGGGAGCCCTTCGGGGTTTTGATAGGTTCTGAGGCGACTGCCTATCATTTCGGCAGCTATCTTTCCGGCCTCTTCCGGAGATTTAGCAAGCTTGACTCCTCCGGCTTTTCCCCTTCCTCCTGCGTGAACCTGTGCTTTTACTACCACAACGGAAGTACCCAGCTCCTTGGCAGCACACTCGGCCTCATGGGCATTGTGCGCCACAATACCGCGGGGAATCGGCAGACCATACTTTTTGAATATCTCCTTGGCCTGGTACTCGTGAATCTTCATTTTTTTCCTCCCGCCTTTGAGTTACCAATGATTTTAACAAAAATTTTACAAATCATTAACATTAGTGAAATGAGGCTTACCAGTTCTCCTCAAATTCAAGTTTTGTCAGTTCTTGTTTGAGAAGTTCCACATCACCGACGTTCTTCAACTTCGTAAGTCTCAGTTGAACATTAAGCCTGTTCTCACACTCCTCGATCTTTTCCCTGATTACCCCGTCGGGCAGTTCTTCCGGAGTGACTTCCTCCCCCGACTAAAGTCGGGGGCTTCCCGCTTCATCGTAGGCTTAACGCCCACTCCACGGGCTTAACTTCCCCGCAGTCCACGGGTAGGGTTTTTGGGAGTTTTCCTTCTCCTTTGAGTCTCTTTATAGCTATTCGTAGGATATTCCTTGCTGAATTAACGTCTCTGTCTATCTCTCTACCGCAACTCTGACACTTAAAAGTTCTCTCCGATAGAGAAACTCTCTGTCTATGCCCACAAAAGGAACAGGTTTGGGTAGTAGGTTCGTATCTATCTACAAAGACCACAGGAATAAGGGTCGCAAGGTGCTTTAACCTTGCAGTTATTCCCCCTATTCCCGTGTTTTGTATCTGCTTTCCGAAATATCCCTCTTTCCAGCTCTTGAGGTTGTCGTTCTGAACTGCTATGAGAGAGAACCTTTTGAGGTAGCTTACTGCTTTATTGAGGGTGTCTTTTCGCTTGTTGTTGATGTATTCCCACTCTTTCCTGATTAGCTGTTTTATCTTCCAGTAGTTCTTACTCCCTTTCTTCTTTCGGGATAAGGATTTTTGAAGTCTTATGAGTCTTTTTGTTTCAGGTATATACCAGCTAAACTTTTCTCCGTTTGATAGGGTTAGCTGATGTTTGATGCCTAAGTCTATCCCTATTGGCTTTTTTACCTGCTTCCTTCCGATTTCCTTTAAAACCTCTTCTTTCGGTAGATAGCAAACTATGTGCAGGTAGTATCCGGAGGGTTTCTTAATAAGCTGTGCTTCTGCAAGTTCTGCGTTTTTCGGTATTTGGTGGAGACCTAAGACTCTAAATCTCTTCTTTATCCCCTGTATCTTTACTTTATTCTTGTCTCCTAAAATCTTGTAGGTTATTCCGTATTGTTTTAACGGTATGCTTCTAACTTCGCTCTTAAATGAGAGCTTCCCTACTTTAATTCCCCTCTCTTTTGCTCTTTTGAGAGAGAGAAGACTCTTTTTTATCCTTTCTACTATTCCTTGTCTCATCTGGGAGGAGAGTTGGTTAATTTCTCTCTTTTCAAATCCTTCTGGTGTTTTGATTTCTACTTCTTTGAGCTTCCAAGTATTGTCGTTTAAGTAGTTCTCAATGTCCGCAACGATGTAATTATACAGCCACTTGGCTTCAAGGAAGAGTCTGTTTAATTTTTCGGGATTCAGTTCTCAAGATGCTAAAATAATTGTGCCATGAAAGGAAAAAGAGGAAGACCGAGAAAATACCGACACGATATAAGGTGTCCCGACTGCGGTTCTAATTGGTGCAAGAAGAACGGACATCAAAACGGAAAACAGCGTTTCAGATGCAACGAATGCGGAAGA
>Ga0256838_1001278_pt1 | contig 12372 bp, 11 predicted proteins | sample 4571419metaG_FD_185978 | JGI IMG/M metagenome (GOLD analysis project Ga0256838, IMG submission 185978) | Hydrothermal vent microbial communities from Guaymas Basin, Mexico - 4571-419 | ecosystem: Environmental > Aquatic > Marine > Hydrothermal vents | place: Mexico: Guaymas Basin | collected... | reverse complement strand
AAATCCGGTAAACAGCCACCGCGAAGAGGGCCGCGACGATGGGGGAGAGAATCCACGCGGAGGCGATTTTCCCCACCGTCAACCAGTCGACTGGGAGACCCAGGGCGAGAGAGGCTCCAACCAGTCCACCGATTATGGACTGGGTGGTTGAGATTGGCTTCCCCCAGAGGCTGGCGAGGGTTACCGCGGTGGCGGCGCTGAAGAGGACGAGACTGACCTCGGCCGCGGACATGCCCTCGGCGAGCCCGGAGACCGTTCCGGAAACGCCGGAACCTCCAAGAAAAACGCCCAGAGTGGTGAATATCCCTATGAGGAGCACGGCTCTCTTGAAGCCGAGTACGCCTGAGCCAACGGCGGTTCCAACGGCCTTTGCACTGTCGTTTGCACCTATCGCCCACGCCATGAAGAGCGCCGTTATCATCGTCATCACTATAGTCTATTTGTTGCACCATAATCTATATAGTCTATGTAGTACGGAAGTGAGCACTTAAAAGGGTTTCGCCCGGTACACCTCATGACCTCCCGAGGAGCACCGAGAGGTAGCCGTAGATGTGGAGGGTGAGGTAAAAGGCCGCCCAGAACCAGACTATAACCGGGAACAGGAGCGCGTTTATCAGCCTTCCGCCCTCGAAGAGGGTCGGTAAAAGCATCGTGAAGGTCTCGAAGAACCACCAGAGGGCGAAGAGCTCGAACCGGCCAGTGAGCAGGAGAAGCGGGGGAACAATCACATCTAAAAGCGCCACAACATCGGAAAGGAGTAGAAAGGCCAAATCCTTCGTAAAGCCTCCTCCGAGGTTTTTCAGGTCGCCGAGAAACCAGCGCTTCCTCTGGCGCCAGAGGACGGCAAGGCTCTTGGGCATCTTCGTCCATACCCTCGCGCGGGGGGCGTAGACGACTTTTCCAAACTCCTTAACGGCCTTTGTGGTTGCGTAGTCCTCAACGATGTCCTCGACGAAGCCGCCGATCCTCTCAAGAGCCTCCCTGCGGAAGGCAGCTATCGGTCCAGGGGCGAGGCTCAGGTCGTCCAGCTCCTTGGCCCGGCGGAACATGGCTATCCTGAGGTGCTCCGCGTCCTGCGCCATCTCAAGGAAAGAGCCCCCAGCGACGCGAACCTGACCACCAACGCCGAGGACTTCATCCGAGTAGAAGCGCCCCACAAGCTCCTTAACCGCATCGGGTTCGAGACGGCTGTCTGCATCCGTCGTCACTATGACCTCGCCGGAAGCCTTCGAGAGGCCGAAGTTCAAAGCCCTCGCCTTTCCACCGTGCTCCACCCTGTAAACCTTCAACCTGGCGTTTTTGAGGGATGAAGCGACCTCAAAGGTGTCATCCTCGCTCCCGTCGTCGACAACTATGACCTCGAAGTCAGGGTAATCCTGGGCAAGGGCGGATTCGATGGCGTTAAGAACACTCACCCCCTCGTTGTAGGCGGGGATTATTATAGAGACCCTGGGCTTCCATTCCCGAATTCTGTAATTCCTGAAAAGGCTAATTATGTAATTGAAGAAAAAGTAGCCGTCCCAGAGGAAGATGACGACGAGACCAAGGAGGAGCGAGTTCATGTGATTAATTCAAAAGCAGAAATTTTTAAGGATGCCGCTGGTCGGCTGTTATGATGAAATGTGAATGTCGAACATCACCTCCAATCTTTTCAAAATTCTTCGGTTCTCCTCAATTTTTCAGGGGGATGATCTCGTATCTCTCAACCGCCGGAACAAAGGCCAGTCTCTTTACCAGCGAGTCCATTTTGGGTTCTCAATGAGCGTCGGCTTCGGCCCACAGCAGTCTTGAGGCCCTTAATGGGTGTATTCAAACAGGACGTTCCCCTGTCAAAGACCTAAAACAAGTTCTAACGTAGTTTCCCCTGCTAGAAATCCTGAGCTGAGTTCCGGTTTCTTCCAGAAGGATTTCCATGGGGATGATCATGGTTGGAATTTTTAATAGAATAGACATAACTCCCCCACCACGGTAACATCCAGCTTTCGAAGTCCCGGGGTATAATAGTTTTTGGCAAAAATAGGTTCAAATTGGAAAAGATGCTGTTTATCCTTCCTTCGAGAGGAGCATGAGGAGCTCCACCAGCTCGTCCACCTTCCTCGTGAGCTCGTCGACTTTCTCCTCCAGTCTGTCGAGGCGGGCAAATATTTCATCATCTGGTGTTGTAAGATTTCGGTTTCTTTTTCGCTCTCTTTTTCTTAGTGATCCCCTTTGCCTTCCTCATTACTTCGTGGCGGTACGGTTTCGTCCCCAGAACTTCTGCGATTGTTGTTTTTAACCCCCACCACTTTTCGAAAACTTCCGGTGCATTCTTCTCGAGGTAGCTATCTGATGATTCAATTTCATTTATGTCTGCATCAAAGTGGTCGTGTACCGTCTTGGCTTTCTCTTCTTCTTTAATGGGGTCAATGCTCAAGAGGGTGGAGGAGTAATCCTTGATTGCTCTTAGAACTTTTATCAGATCTTCCTTTGTTTTTTCGGGATCTTTTATGATGAAGTGCTTAGATAAGTGCCTTACGATGTCTTCCGCAAATCGCTCCTCGTCTATCGCTTCGGGTGTTTCCTCCCTTCTCTTCAAGGAATTCTCGATAGCTATCATAACAGCGCGACCGATCTCCTTTGTGTATTTGTTCCCTGTTTTCTTGACAATTAGGTATGGAATGATTTCCCTCGCCAGTTCGTGAGCTACAAGCGTGGGTATCTTTTCGTATATTGCTTTCTGCTCGTGAAGGGACTTCTTGATTCCGCATATACTGTATCTAAAGTGTAATCATCTAATTCGTCCCCAAAGATCCGTTTAATGTTTTTTTGTCCTCGGATTATTTGGAGTTGATTTAAATACGGAGCTACTTACCCACCATACTGGTTTCTTCATCTCTGCAGCAACTTCTTCCGAGGTTCTTTTCTTTTTTCCAAACAGCCCCATTTTACGGCCCCCCATACTGGCATGTTCACTAATTCTCTTTTTACCTCGATTTCTCTAAAAATGCTTGCCTATATAGGAGATCCCTCTATTACCACGAGAATAATTCTCCCGAGAATCATTCTGAAAGAAATCAAAGGTGGGACATCAGGAAAATGAGCACATAAGAGGTATGAGAGAACCCCGAAACTTTTATAACTATTCCCGCAGGAATTATTCCCATGAGAATAATTCCCCGAAGAATTGAACGTGCCCTCCTAAAATACCCAGGCTGGAAGATGCTCTACGGAAGGAGAAAGACGGGCAAAACGTTCCTCGTTGAGCACTTCCTCGACTACGACGAGTTCTTCTTCGTGAACAAAGACGGCACAGTCCACGACAGGCTGAGCAACGATAAGATGACCTACCAGGAGTTCATGAGGCTCTTTCCAAGGCTGGTTAAGGAGAAGAGAAGAATCGTCATCGACGAGTTCCACCGCCTTCCCGATGGCTTCCTCGACCTCCTGCACGCATACTCAACTGAACAGGACAGTCAGGTGGTACTCGTAACCTCAACCATGTGGCTCGCTCAAAGGCTTCTCTCGATGAGGGAAAGCCCGCTCCTTGGGATAGCTTTCCTCGTAAAAATCGGACTCATAGACGAGCGCGAAATCTTAGTGGAGCTGTCGAAGGAAGTGAAGGGTAAGGAGCTGATAGAAGCGTCCACCTACCTGAGGGAGCCCATGCTCGTGCCCGCCTACAAACCCCCGCTGAGGGACTTTTTAACCGGCTTCTTTTCGTCCTCGGGTTCATTCGTGAGCGAGCTCGTTGGCGAGACCTTCAACGAAGAGGGCCACGAACTGACGAGGGTTTACCTCGGGATAATGATGGAAGTTGCCAACGGAAAGGGGACGAGCACCGAACTTTCCTCTGCACTCTTCTCCCGCGGCCTGCTGAAGAAGGACAACCCCGGGACGCTCCAGAAGTACCTCACAATCCTCACGAAGATGGGAATCCTGCGCAAGTTTCTGGTTCAGAGCAAGAGGCGCAAAAAGTTCGTTTACCGGCACGCCTCGCCCCTCCTCGACCTGCACTTCTACCTCGAGGCAAAATACGCCTACACCGAGCTTGAAACGTCTGTTGAGTTCATAAGAAAGGCCGTTGATTACAAACTCCCGAGGCACGTTGAGGACTTCATCGCCGATTTGCTCGCCAAGGCTTACGGTTTGAGAAGGGTGAGTGTCGAGCTTCCGGAGCTTGAGCTCGACATCGCTCTGCAGGGCTTCAATAGGCTTGAGCTGGTCGGAGAGGTCAAGTGGAAGGAGCGGGTGAAGAGGAGCGAAGTGCGGAAGATTGAGGAAAAGCTCTCGCGCTTTGACTGCCGCAGAGTGCTCGTTGTTCCAAGCGAAGACGTCCTCGAACGTGAACCGGAAGACATAGAGGTTCTAACGCCTGAAGACCTGGTGGAAATCGCAAGGGAGAGCCTCGAGAAGACGTTAAACAGTTAAGAACGTCACTTCTCGGATCGGCCGGCTCCTTCAACCCTGTACCTCACAACATACCTGCCGTGCTCGAACTCGTCTTCCTCGGCCTCCAAAACCTCCACGGGCTCGATTTCCAGGCCGAACTCCAGGGCTTCCCACTTTATGTCATCGAAGTAGTCATACAGCCCGCAGGTTGCGCAGAAGGAGCCCTCGAACTCGATGATGACCTCATCACCATCAACCACAACTATTCTCGCCTCGGCCTCGCTGCCGTGGAGGCGATTGAACTCGTCTATGACCCGCTGGAGCCTCTCAAACTTATCCTCCATCTCCCCCACCGTTTGGAGTTCAGTCTCTGCACTTAAAAAGTTTGTTAGGGAAACCGAATAGTTTAAAAATCCAAGCCGGCAATGGGAGACCGATGGGCGCGGAGAGGATAAGGCGAGCCAAGCGCGAGTACACGGACGAGGAGATATTTGAGATACTCAGCGAGCCGGTTAGGGAGTGGTTCAGGCGGAAGTTTGGAACCTTCACTCCTCCCCAGCGCTACGCCGTTCTGGAGATACACAGGGGCGAGAACGTGCTCATCTCGTCGCCAACAGGTTCCGGAAAGACGCTCTCGGCCTTTCTCGCGGCCATAAACGAGCTCATTCTCCTCGGGAAGGAGGGAAAGCTGGAGGATAGAATCTACGTCCTCTACGTCTCACCGCTCAGGGCCCTCAACAACGACATAAAGCGCAACCTTGAGGGACCTTTGGCCGAGATAAAAGATGTGGCAAAGGAGCTCGGCTACGAGATTCCGGAGATAAGGGTGGGCATAAGGACGAGCGACACTTCGAGCTACGAGAAGAGCAAGATGGTGAAGAGGCCGCCACACATACTAATCACCACACCGGAGAGCCTCGCCATAGCGCTGAACGCCCCCAAGTTCCGCGAGAGATTGAAGACCATCAGGTACCTCATAATCGATGAGGTACACGCTTTAGCCGAGAACAAGCGTGGGACGCACCTTGCCCTGAGCGTCGAGAGGCTCGCGGAGATGGCGGAGGAGAAGTTCGTGAGGATAGGCCTGAGCGCGACGATACACCCCCTCGAAGAGGTTGCAAAGTTCGTCTTCGGTTTTGATGACGATGGGGAGCCGAGGCCGGGCCTGATAGTCGACGTCAGCTTCGCGAAGGAGACCGAGATAAGGGTCGAGAGTGTCGTGGATGACCTCATATACACCGATGCGGGAACGCTGAGCGAGGCCCTCTACCGGCGCCTGGCAGAGCTGATAAGGGAGCACAGGACGACACTCATCTTCACCAACACGAGGAGCGGTGCTGAGAGAGTGGCCTTCAACCTGAAGAAGCGCTACCCGGAGTTCGAAGGGCTGATAGAGGCACACCACTCGAGCCTTTCGAGGGAGGTCCGGCTGGACGTCGAGGAGAGGCTCAAGAGGGGGGAGCTTAAGGCGGTTGTTACCTCGACGAGCCTTGAGCTCGGGATTGACATCGGTACAATCGACCTCGTAATCCTTATCGGTTCGCCAAAGAGCGTCAACAGGGCTCTGCAGCGCATTGGCAGGGCTGGCCACAGACTTCATGACATCAGCAAGGGGGTGATTTTAGCTCTCGACCGCGACGACCTGGTGGAGGTAACGGTTCTGGCACACAACGCGAGGAACAGAAGGCTCGACCGGGTAAGGATTCCTAAGAACCCGCTCGACGTCCTCGTCCAGCATCTCCTCGGGATGGCTCTCAACAAGGTGTGGGAAGTCGAGGAAGCCTACCGCGTCGTGAGGCGCGCTTATCCGTACCGTGACCTGCCCTTCGAGGACTTCATGAGCGTTCTCCGCTATCTCGCCGGGGAGTACGTCGGCCTGGAGGAGAGGAAGGTCTACGCCAAGATATGGCTTAAAGACGGTCGCTTTGGGAGACGCGGCAAGATGACGCGGGCAATATACTACATGAACGTCGGCACCATCCCCGACGAGGCGAAGATACGCGTTTACACGATGGACAAGCAGATGATCGGAACGGTTGAGGAAGAGTTTGCCGAGAGGCTGATGCCCGGCGACATCTTCGTTTTAGCGGGTAGAACCTACGAGTTCGTCAAAAGCAGGGGCAACAAAATTTACGTGATTCCCCGCGAGGGCGCGAAGCCCACGATTCCGGCATGGTTCTCAGAGATGCTCCCCCTGAGCTTCGACCTTGCCCTCGACATTCAGAGATTCAGGCGGGAGGTCTCCGGGCTGGTCAACAACAGGAGGGCCAGGGACTTCCTGATGAGAAAGTACGGGATAGATGAGCGCGCCGCGAGGGCCATCTTGGCGTATTTCCGCGAGCAGGCGCGCTACTCGACCGTGCCAGACGATGAAACAGTTCTCGTCGAGGCCGTCAGGGGAGAGAAGCGGAACGAGTACTTCTTCCACACCCTCATCGGCAGGAGGGCGAACGACGCGCTCAGCAGGGCCTTCGCATACGTCGTGAGCCAGCGGAAGAGGTGCAACGTCGGCGTGGCGATAAACGACAACGGCTTCGCCCTCATCCTTCCGCCGGATGTCGAGCTGACCGAGGACGAGATAAGGGGGCTCTTCAGGATTGAAGACCTTAGGGAGACTCTCAAGCGAGCACTCGACAACACGGAGCTCCTCAAGAGGCGCTTCAGGCACGTCGCCAACCGCGGGCTGTTAATACTTAGGAGATACATCGGAAGGAGCAAGCGCCTCGGAAGGCAGCAGGTGATGGCGGTTGCGCTGCTCAAGGTCCTGAAAGAGAACCACCCGGACTTCCCGCTCCTGAAGGAGGTCTACCGCGAGATAATGGAGGACAAAATGGACGTGGAGAACGCGGAGCTGTTCCTCAGGTGGGTCAGGGAGGGGAAGGTGAGGGTGGCGGTTGAGGAGCACGAGGTGCCAAGTCCCTTCGCATTCAACCTCGAGGCGATAGGCTCGAGCGACGTGGTCCTCATGGAGGACAGGCGCGAGCTAATAAAACAGCTTCACAGGAAGATAATGGCGATGATAGAGGCCTCAGGGTAACGAGACCATGCGGTCGTGGTAGACCACTATACCCCTGTCCGTGATCTCGTATGGTCTTATGGCGTCGTCGAAGCTACTGCCGCGGAGTTTGGTTATCCTCACGGCGCGGGTCAGCCTGCCGCCGGCGTTAAAGGCCTTCAGCTCGATGACCCCGCTCACGAGATACTCCTCTATGTCCGTCCTCTCGAGCTCGGACGTCAGCAGGACGGTTGTCTTGAGGCGCATCATGCTCTTTATGAAGCTCAGGAAAGCCCTACGGTAGTCGATCTCCTTCGTGGCGGTCAGTTTGAGCATCGTTATCGGGTCTATGACTATCCTCGTGTAGCGCCTCTCCTGGAACTGGCGCTTTATGGCATCGGTCATCTTCTCGATGTTCTCGGCAAACTCCTCGAAGAAGTCCGTGATCAGAACGTAGCGCTCCGCCGTGGGTGTTGCATCGATGAGCGAGAACCTTGGATCGCGGAGGTTGAAGCCGAGCTTGCCCATATCGACCTTCAGGTTCTCCGCGGGTTCCTCAAGGGTCACGTAGAGGACGTTCTCGCCGTTCTCAACACCCGCCATCGCGAAGTGCATCGCCAAAGTGGTCTTTCCCGTCCCGGGGGCGCCCTTAACTAGGTAAACCCTTCCGGGTATAAGGCCTCCATAAAGCATGGCGTCGAGGCCCCGGATTCCGGTGGATATCCGCTGGATGGTCATATCACCCCTTACGGTAATTCGACAATCCGATATAAGAACCTTTCGAGGAGTGGGGGGCATAAAAAGAAGGAATACTAAGCCCGGAGGGTTTTCACAACGAATGCGAGAAGGTCGGTCAGCTCCCTAGCCCTCGTCTCCGGCGATGCACCCATGTGGCCGCTCTTCGTCTCGACGCGCAGGTAAACCGGGGCTCCTATCTCCCTCAGCTTCATGAAGAACTTGAGCGCATGGGCGGGATGCACGCGGTCGTCGTGGAGGCCCGTGTAGATGAGCGTCGGGGGATATTCCTTGTCGGGGTCGATGTTGTGGTATGGAGAGTACTTCAGCAGGAACTCCCTGTCCTTAGGGTCGTCGGGGTTGCCGTACTCCGGAACCCACACGCTGCCGATATAGAGGTTGTGGAAGCGCATCATATCTATGACAGGATAGCCTATCAGCGCCGCGTCCATGACGTCCGGCCGCTGGGTGAGTGTGGCGGAAACCAAAAGTCCGCCGTTGCTCCTGCCCCACGCCGCTACCCTGTAGCCCTCGCCCTTCAGCTTCTCAAGGACCGCTATGAAGTCATCGAAGACGTTCCCCTTGTTCTCCCGCATTCCAGCGCGGTGCCACTCCTCGCCGTACTCGCTTCCACCGCGCAGGTTAGCCATTCCGAAGGTTCCGCCGCGCTTTATGAAGGGAATCGCCTGCGGGAAGAAGCGGGGCGTCAGTGAGATGTTGAAGCCTCCGTAGCCGAAGACCCAGGCCTTCTTTTCGTCCCCCTCGCCTTTGACCGTGAAGTAATGAACCTTCGTGCCGTCCTTTGAGACCGCGAAGTCCTCTTCAACCCTGAAGTTCCCCTCAATCGCCTGCCCCTCGACGAGCTTAAGCTCTCTATCGAACTCGTAGAGCCTGTAGGGGACGGTAAAGCTCTCGTACCTGAGGAGAACCTTCTTCCCGTCGGTGTCGAGCGGGTAGACGCTCCCTGGAAGGTCAAATTTAATCTCGTCGAGCTTCTCCCCATCGAGCGAGTAGACCTCAAGCCTGTGGCTCGCGTGGACGAGCCTGCCGGCGAGGATTTTGCCGTCAGCGATAACTGCCCATTCAAGGGGGAACTCATCCTCTGGAATGACCTCAGTGACGTTCTCGCCCTCTACTGCGATCACCTTTCCACGGCCGGTTCCTTCCCTCGTGAGGACGTAGAGCCTGCCGTTGATGATGTCTATGGGCTCGACCGGCACTTCGGCGGAGTAGACTTTCTGCCATCTTTCTGGCTCTTCAACCGGCCCGATGTAGATATCCGCCCTGTTCCAGCCGAAGGTCACCGTAACCATCGCCCACTTGCCGTCGGTGCTCTTCCTCAGAGAGATGAAGTAGCCCGATCCAAGGCCCTTTCCAAAGACCATCCTTTCCCCGTCCGCATCTTTCCGGAAGAGCCTCACCGCCGGAGCCTTAACGCCGTCGGGTGTTTCACCGTGCCGGTAGAAGCGGGAGAAGTAGTATCCGTCCTCAAGGAATGTGACGTTCCAGACCGAGGGCTTCATCTCATCGATGAGTTCCCCGGTTTCAAGGTCTATGATTCTCGTTATCCCCTCGTCGGCTCCGCCTATCGAAAAGCTGTAGGCTAAAAAATTGCCCTTTCCGTCCGCGGTGAATCCCTGAAGGAGAACCTCGTCGTTAAACTCCTCCTCAAGCCTCTTTGAATCAACTATGGCCTCCCCGCCGAGCCACCGAATAACCTGTCTATCTCTCTCGCGGTACATCGCTACAACGCCCTTCTCCGTCAGCTTCGCAGAAACGAGGGCTGGAATCGAGTAGTACTCCCAGACCTCCGGAAACAGTTCGTCGCTCAGCTCTCCAATGAACTCCCTAAAGCGCTTGTTCTCTTCCTCGACAAGCCTCAGAACACGCTCATCGTTGAGGTTCTCCATCCAGATGTACGGGTCTTCCATGAGAATCACCATTAAGATGATGGCCTTAGCGCTAATAAGGATATCGGTGAAGCCCGAAAAGCGGTGTGTCAGAACGACAGAAATGGGTGGGGGTAAGTTGTCTATTTTGCCGTTGTTACAGGATTTCATGGAAAAAAGTTATATTGGGGCGTGGTCTTTCTCGACCGTCGCATTGAGGTGTCTGAAATGGACGCGATATGGACGACAATAGCGGTTTACATGGGAGCGATGCTAGCGATATCAGCGTACGCGCGGAAGTATATCAGAACCTCGGCCGACTTCCTGCTTGCCGGAAGGAGGCTGGGACTGGGACTCAGCGTAGGAACCCTTGCAGCCACCCACTACGGTGGTGGCTTTCATCCTGGGCAGAGCTAGCTGGGGAGCAACGTATGGGTTAGGTGGAATCTGGTACGGCTTCGCCTGCGGCCTGGGGCTTCTGGTTCTCGGTCTGACCCTTGCGAGGCCCATGCGCGCGCTGGCACTTTACACCGTGCCGGACGTTCTGGAGATGCGCTATAGGAGCAAGACCATCCGTTTACTCGCCGCCCTGCTGTCGCTCCTGGCGCTCGTCGGAATACTGGGAGCGCAGGTCTGGGCAGCCTCTGCGATCTTCGAGGCGATTGGACTGCCCGGCACGGCTGGAGCGGTGCTTGCGACGCTGGTCTTCATAGTCTACACTGCCTTTTCAGGACTGTGGGCGGTGGCGCTTACGGATTTCGTTCAGATAATCATCGGAAGCGTTGGAATCTTCGTGGCCGTGGTTCTCGGCCTCATAAAGATGGGGGGAATAAACGGTCTAAAGAATGCACTGGAGGGTATCCAGGGCCTCCCCCAGCCTGCCTCAAGCTACTTCAGCCTCACCTCGCTGGGGGCATCTCTCCTGGCCCTGACGCTCCTGGCCACGGTAATGTACACCCTCATCGGCCAGGACTTTTATTAGAGGCTGTTCGCAGCGAAGGACGAGAAGACGGCAAGGAGGGGCGCGATATACGCCGGCGCTCTGCTCATGGCGCTCTCGTTCCTGCCGGCGCTCGCGGGCATGCTTGCCATAGCCCTCTCAGGCAACCCGGAGTCGATAATAAACTCTCCGAAGACCGCAGTGCCCGCGCTGGTCATCACGGTCTTCGGAAGCGGCGTGGGGGCGATCTTCGTGGCGGCCGTTCTGGCCGCGGTGATGAGCACCGCCGATTCCCTCCTATCCGCGGCAACATCCCACGTGGTGAGGGACCTCTACGCCAGCTTCATCAAGCCCAACGCCGATGAAAAGAAGCTGCTGAACCTTTCGGTGATAACCACCGTCGCCATCGGCCTGCTGTCCCTGGCGGCGGCGCTCACCATCCAGGGAATCGTGGAGCTGCTGATATACTCCTACGACGTGTACACCCCCGGTGTCTTCGTGCCGCTCGTGCTCGGCATTTACTGGAGACGGGCCACGAAGGAGGGCGCTTTGGCGGGTATGGTAGCAGGTTCCCTGACCGCGGTGCTCGGAATAACCGGTGTCGTGTCCTTCCAGTACTGGGAGTACATCTACGTCAGCGGGGCGCTGGTGTCTGCCGTGGTTATGGTGCTCGTGAGCCTCGCCACCAGGGCAGAGCCGCTTGAAGAAGAGTTAGAAAAAGTCTTTTCGGTCAGGAGCTGACCGCCAGCCCCCAACCGTTTTCTTTTCTCAGTATTCCTATTGCGAGCACCTTGTTTTCAAATGGGAGCTCCATAACTTTGTACGCAAGCTCCTGGGCGGTAGTGAACTGTGGGAACTCTATCTCCGCGAAGCCGAGGTTGTACGTTGCCGTGACGAAGGCCTTCCCTTCCCTCAGAGTTAGTTCTTTTACCCAGAACTCGTCCCTTCCAGCGAAGCCGAGCCAGCCCTTGCCGTTTCTCCCCACGATACCCGCTATCCTCGGCGTGTTGTAGGCGTCCCTCTCGTAGTCGAGGGCATCCAGCACGTGGATTAGGGCCTTTTTCGGACTCTCCCATTCGAGTGCCTGGGCGATGAAGTCCGTCTGGAGGCCGTTCGTGACGACGGCGTATTCGCTGAGGAGCCTCACGACCGGGTAGCTGACGTAGGGGTTGTCGGTCTCCGTGAGGTTCTCGATGTAGACGGCGTTTTCCCTCACGATTGCCCTCCTCCTCGGAAAGGAGCGGGAGCAGAGGAGGTAGAAGGCGAAGGGCCTGCCGTTCATCAGCCCGACCCCGAGGGTTCTGCCCGTGTAGGTCACGCTACCACCTCCCCGAGCCTGTCTTCCTCAATAGCGAGCTTAATCTCGCGCGCTATCCTCCTCCCGACGCTCATGGGCTCGTCCCAGTAGAGCCTTCCGTACCAGTGGAGGGCGTTGGAACCTCCGT
>Ga0256838_1001277_pt1 | contig 12376 bp, 5 predicted proteins | sample 4571419metaG_FD_185978 | JGI IMG/M metagenome (GOLD analysis project Ga0256838, IMG submission 185978) | Hydrothermal vent microbial communities from Guaymas Basin, Mexico - 4571-419 | ecosystem: Environmental > Aquatic > Marine > Hydrothermal vents | place: Mexico: Guaymas Basin | collected... | reverse complement strand
AAGAGCAGGAGAATACAAATGTGTTACAGCGTTTACATCCCCTATGGGTAGGCTGAAAGCATAATCAAGTACGCTATATTTCAATTGCTTTGTCAAGTTTACATCCCCTATGGGTAGGCTGAAAGCAGAACAAGAAGTAGGAGAAATTTCTGCACAGCTCAAGTTTACATCCCCTATGGGTAGGCTGAAAGCTCGTAGCCTCAAGGGCGGTCTTCGGACCGCCCTTTTTTGTTTACATCCCCTATGGGTAGGCTGAAAGCCACTTGTCGTCCACAAGAAAATTTCCAACGGCTTTGTGTTTACATCCCCTATGGGTAGGCTGAAAGCTCGGTGAGACCAACCTGGTAGTGCTAAATCAGTAAGGTTTACATCCCCTATGGGTAGGCTGAAAGCGATAAAAATGAAAGTGTATGAAATTTGGAATGAGAAGTTTACATCCCCTATGGGTAGGCTGAAAGCGCAAGCGAAAGTAGTGTGGGATTGCAGGCAGCTGGTGTTTACATCCCCTATGGGTAGGCTGAAAGCTGGAAAAAGATATTTCTGATTGGGAGCGAATGAAACGTTTACATCCCCTATGGGTAGGCTGAAAGCGACCTAGTAGGTGATAGGATAGTTAACTATCCTATCAGTTTACATCCCCTATGGGTAGGCTGAAAGCGGGATGGCTGGGTATATGAGGGACTTTCCCAGCCGTAGTTTACATCCCCTATGGGTAGGCTGAAAGCGAAGGAAAAAGATACATACAATATCATAAATTAACCAGTTTACATCCCCTATGGGTAGGCTGAAAGCAGTATGTGTGGCACCCTGATAGTTCCCCTGAGGTTGGTTTACATCCCCTATGGGTAGGCTGAAAGCTGACAAGAGCATCAAGATCCTAAACCCCGAATACTTCGTTTACATCCCCTATGGGTAGGCTGAAAGCTACCGGGCTTTAAGAACCACAAATACGGTTGCTGGGGTTTACATCCCCTATGGGTAGGCTGAAAGCAGCATTCAGAGGCAGTGGGTTATGCCTTATTATCAAGTTTACATCCCCTATGGGTAGGCTGAAAGCAGCATAGACGTGGTAGCGGATAATGATATTAAGACAAGTTTACATCCCCTATGGGTAGGCTGAAAGCTTGTAAACAACCTTGACGACGACGAAGAAAAAGAAAAGTTTACATCCCCTATGGGTAGGCTGAAAGCAAACGTTTCTCCTACTTCAACCAAATCGTGTGCAAATGTTTACATCCCCTATGGGTAGGCTGAAAGGGTACACTAACAGAGTTAATGAAGGGATTAAAGGGCAGTTTACATCCCCTATGGGTAGGCTGAAAGCAACCTAACAGAAAACCAGCTAACAGAAGAAGATTAGTTTACATCCCCTATGGGTAGGCTGAAAGCATAGCCAATCTGATGGAAAGCAAATATAGAACGATTGTTTACATCCCCTATGGGTAGGCTGAAAGCATATGGCTTGTTGGCATAATAAGGGGGGTGGATAGCGTTTACATCCCCTATGGGTAGGCTGAAAGCAACCTATGGCAAGACCTACAACAGCAGAAATTATAAGTTTACATCCCCTATGGGTAGGCTGAAAGCGTTTGTGGTGCTTGTCTTGACAAGGCGGACACTATTTTGTTTACATCCCCTATGGGTAGGCTGAAAGCAAAGAAAGGCTGGAAGATAAGGCTCAGTATACGTGAGTTTACATCCCCTATGGGTAGGCTGAAAGCTACGTCGCAGTATTGGACTTGGCAGACTGGGAGCAGTTTACATCCCCTATGGGTAGGCTGAAAGCATGATAAATTAAACTTGGCATACTTACGCAACTTCTCGTTTACATCCCCTATGGGTAGGCTGAAAGCAGCATAATAACCATTAGCCAGCGACCTCTTCGGTTGCGTTTACATCCCCTATGGGTAGGCTGAAAGCTTAGGGCTACCATATAGGTAGCCCTAATTTTTTAATGTTTACATCCCCTATGGGTAGGCTGAAAGCGTGATATATGCGGATAGTGCCGAACCTGCAAGAAGTTTACATCCCCTATGGGTAGGCTGAAAGCATCAACTCCCCTCCACAATCCATCACCTTCGCATATAGTTTACATCCCCTATGGGTAGGCTGAAAGCTGTAACAGATATGGTGATATAGTGCAGGTGGCTGCTGTTTACATCCCCTATGGGTAGGCTGAAAGCATATCAAGAATATTGAAGCACAGAGAACCCAACGAGGTTTACATCCCCTATGGGTAGGCTGAAAGCAACGACAGGACCCTGCCCCGACATCGGGGCAGGGCTGTTTACATCCCCTATGGGTAGGCTGAAAGCACCTTAAGGCCTATTATCTCACGGAGGAGGAGGCTACGTTTACATCCCCTATGGGTAGGCTGAAAGCTGTTTTCCCTATTCATCACCTCCCTTTACTCTGTCAGTTTACATCCCCTATGGGTAGGCTGAAAGCGTGAGCCTGCCGAGAATATCGGAAATATTGGGGCTATGTTTACATCCCCTATGGGTAGGCTGAAAGCGAGACAGGACGACATGAAAAATGACATGGCAGTATCGTTTACATCCCCTATGGGTAGGCTGAAAGCAGAATGTATTTGTTTTACCATATATATTTTATCACCAGTTTACATCCCCTATGGGTAGGCTGAAAGCGCTAAGTATCTTGCGGAGGCTAATGCTCCCACGGTGAGTTTACATCCCCTATGGGTAGGCTGAAAGCCAGTTAAAGGCATTATAGCTACTATTTGGCAACAGTTGTTTACATCCCCTATGGGTAGGCTGAAAGCATTCTGAGTAGGCACGATATGGGTGTGAAGATCATTGTTTACATCCCCTATGGGTAGGCTGAAAGCGCACATAACGCTTGAAACCGAAGAAGGGGAATTTTGTTTACATCCCCTATGGGTAGGCTGAAAGCCTACGCCCCGAGGCCTTATTTATCGGGTTTATCGGGCGTTTACATCCCCTATGGGTAGGCTGAAAGCTGGAGAGCCTTACAGGCTCTCAAACCTGCAATAGAAGTTTACATCCCCTATGGGTAGGCTGAAAGCAGGGGAACCTGCAGGGCTTTGCCACCGACTACTTGTGTTTACATCCCCTATGGGTAGGCTGAAAGCAGCATTGGGAGGAGACAGGCAGTTCTGCCTGTTTCTTTGTTTACATCCCCTATGGGTAGGCTGAAAGCGTAGACGGCGGGCTTGATGAAGAGATTGTTCAAAAGAGTTTACATCCCCTATGGGTAGGCTGAAAGCCAAAGCGGATAATACCCGAAGGCATAGCGCTGTTATGTTTACATCCCCTATGGGTAGGCTGAAAGCTCATTAATGCCCTGTGCGATTACGCACAGGACATGTTGTTTACATCCCCTATGGGTAGGCTGAAAGCAGCTCGCAATACCGCTCTCAAAGCCATCAAGGAGGTGAGTTTACATCCCCTATGGGTAGGCTGAAAGCGACATTGAACGCTATGTGCTCCATCCCGGGGAGCACAGTTTACATCCCCTATGGGTAGGCTGAAAGCCTGTGATATCTACCACTATCTCCTCGGGACGAGGAGGTTTACATCCCCTATGGGTAGGCTGAAAGCTGGTGTTATCAGATGTAGTAAACGCCTACATAAACTAGTTTACATCCCCTATGGGTAGGCTGAAAGCCTGAATTACAAAATCCATTTGCATTTTTCATTGTTTGTTTACATCCCCTATGGGTAGGCTGAAAGCCGTCAGATAGTAGAACAATACAGGAGGTATTCAGAAGTTTACATCCCCTATGGGTAGGCTGAAAGCAATGGAGGGGAAAGGAGTTGTGGAGGGGAAAGGAGTGTTTACATCCCCTATGGGTAGGCTGAAAGCAACGTTTCTCCTACTTCAACCAAATCGTGTGCAAATGTTTACATCCCCTATGGGTAGGCTGAAAGCAAACATATAGACCTGTATTTAATGGAGTATGACATGTGTTTACATCCCCTATGGGTAGGCTGAAAGCCAAGAAAATTTCCTACGGCCATACTTGAAGAGGCTTGTTTACATCCCCTATGGGTAGGCTGAAAGCAGTCGGCAAGGTGCCTATTGCCGACATGAATGGCTAGTTTACATCCCCTATGGGTAGGCTGAAAGCAACATTTTCATACTTGTGGATAACCTGTGTATATGTGTTTACATCCCCTATGGGTAGGCTGAAAGCCAATAATCAACTATATATTTCCTACCACCTACGGTGGTTTACATCCCCTATGGGTAGGCTGAAAGCATTTTGTCCATGCCCTGTGCGATTACGCACAGGACAGTTTACATCCCCTATGGGTAGGCTGAAAGCACCTAATGCGTTCAAGTGTCTTGCGATTTTTTCCTTGTTTACATCCCCTATGGGTAGGCTGAAAGCACAGACCCCGATAACTTCACAACCTGCTCGGTATTGTGTTTACATCCCCTATGGGTAGGCTGAAAGCATTTTGTCCATGCCCTGTGCGATTACGCACAGGACAGTTTACATCCCCTATGGGTAGGCTGAAAGCAAGACCGTTTACAATGTCACCCTGTTTGTCGGGTGGGTTTACATCCCCTATGGGTAGGCTGAAAGCGGTTGGGCCACGATGTGGCTCAAGAGTGTGTGTATTGTTTACATCCCCTATGGGTAGGCTGAAAGCGATTGACCATTATTGACAATAACGAACCCGTTGATATGTTTACATCCCCTATGGGTAGGCTGAAAGCCAACGAATTCGTTGCTGAGTGATGACAGATTTGTGCGTTTACATCCCCTATGGGTAGGCTGAAAGCTTTGCCCTTATTGGCAAAAAAGCAGTATCCACAATTAGTTTACATCCCCTATGGGTAGGCTGAAAGCCGACGAAGAAACTCGGATAAACTGATAGTTTTCATCCGTTTACATCCCCTATGGGTAGGCTGAAAGCGCTAAACTAACGGTTGCCTCAGCGATTGCCAAGTCAACGTTTACATCCCCTATGGGTAGGCTGAAAGCATTATTCGCAAGGGCGACGGCTACGCCCTTGTGGTAGTTTACATCCCCTATGGGTAGGCTGAAAGCAACTAATAGAGCAATTGACAGAAAAAGACATTGAAGTTTACATCCCCTATGGGTAGGCTGAAAGCGGTCAACTTCTTACCCATTTTTCTCACCTCCATACTTGTTTACATCCCCTATGGGTAGGCTGAAAGCGTTGCAGTATGTTAGTCAAGTTTGTAGGCAGAACAGGTTTACATCCCCTATGGGTAGGCTGAAAGCATATACTGGAATTAGAAGGGCAGGTAGAAATATTGTTTACATCCCCTATGGGTAGGCTGAAAGCGACAAATATGTATATACTGGAATTAGAAGGACAGGGTTTACATCCCCTATGGGTAGGCTGAAAGCGGTGGCAGACGAGGGTAATGCCACCGTCCACGATGAGAGTTTACATCCCCTATGGGTAGGCTGAAAGCGTGGACCAGCCCGTGAATATCGGTAATATTGAAGACATGTTTACATCCCCTATGGGTAGGCTGAAAGCTCACAGAGAAAGAGGCAACGGGAATATCGGGCTGGTTGTTTACATCCCCTATGGGTAGGCTGAAAGCGCCAGATGTGCTTGTTGCCCTGTTCGTCAACGGTAGTTTACATCCCCTATGGGTAGGCTGAAAGCACCAGATGGCTACCCCTTCGGGTAGCTCAACTTGTAGTTTACATCCCCTATGGGTAGGCTGAAAGCCAGTATTATGCATATTCTACCACTTACTTTATGCATAGTTTACATCCCCTATGGGTAGGCTGAAAGCGTGAACTTTATCGTTAATCTTGCAAATGTCGTCTGTTTACATCCCCTATGGGTAGGCTGAAAGCAGCAAGAAGAAACAGCAAGGGTAAGAGCAACAGCAAGTTTACATCCCCTATGGGTAGGCTGAAAGCAATATATCGCTCCGCCATGGAGTACTATTTATAAACGTTTACATCCCCTATGGGTAGGCTGAAAGCTAGGATTATCTGTATCACCAAAGGTTTTGGCCATAGGTTTACATCCCCTATGGGTAGGCTGAAAGCGAGATATTTACGAAGACAGATACTTTCAGAAGGAACGTTTACATCCCCTATGGGTAGGCTGAAAGCACTACAAGTATTAGAATCCAAGCGTAAGTAAGCGGGGTTTACATCCCCTATGGGTAGGCTGAAAGCACGATAGCTTCAGCTATACCATATATATCAACCCTGGTTTACATCCCCTATGGGTAGGCTGAAAGCGAAATCACAACTATAGGCTTTATCCTTGTAAAGTGGAGTTTACATCCCCTATGGGTAGGCTGAAAGCTTCTACAATCCCAGCAGGATCAACATCTTTGTTTTTGGTTTACATCCCCTATGGGTAGGCTGAAAGCGGGCTTAGGTAAGACAATATCGGCTATCGTCTATGGTTTACATCCCCTATGGGTAGGCTGAAAGCGTATCCGCTTGTAAAGATGTTGTAATTACAAAAGAAGGTTTACATCCCCTATGGGTAGGCTGAAAGCGCAGAGAGAAGATGCAGAGGGCTTCCGTGCCCTCTGGTTTACATCCCCTATGGGTAGGCTGAAAGCCCTGCCATTTTGCCATTTTTCTCACCTCCGATATTTTGTTTACATCCCCTATGGGTAGGCTGAAAGCTCGTTACCATCGTAGTACATCTTTACATACTGTATTTGTTTACATCCCCTATGGGTAGGCTGAAAGCCGTGCTAACACGCTGATAGAGTATATCGGCAGTTTACGTTTACATCCCCTATGGGTAGGCTGAAAGCGGGCATAGCCCCGAGGCCCTTTATTTATCGTGTTTGTGTTTACATCCCCTATGGGTAGGCTGAAAGCCATAGAACCTAATAAGTTCTACAATCCCAGCAGGATGTTTACATCCCCTATGGGTAGGCTGAAAGCAGACTTAGATATGTAATTTATAATATCTTATCTTCAGTTTACATCCCCTATGGGTAGGCTGAAAGCTATTAAAGATGGTAAAGAGCTTATGACAATTTGGTTGTTTACATCCCCTATGGGTAGGCTGAAAGCCATTAGATCAGATTTTCAACAACGGTACTAAATATTAGTTTACATCCCCTATGGGTAGGCTGAAAGCTTTGAAGGAGTATTTGTTAAAGAATAAACTTTTTGAGTTTACATCCCCTATGGGTAGGCTGAAAGCATCACTACCAAAAATGGCATAAACTATAATTATACCAGTTTACATCCCCTATGGGTAGGCTGAAAGCTTACCAAACATCCAAGAAGCAAGAAGGTATCTATTGTGTTTACATCCCCTATGGGTAGGCTGAAAGCCTTGGTGTTTGGGTAATTTACAGCGTATTTTACAAGGGTTTACATCCCCTATGGGTAGGCTGAAAGCGTGGTTCTTAATAATTTTTTGGATCAAGCTGGTTTTCGTTTACATCCCCTATGGGTAGGCTGAAAGCTGAATATATATGTCTGGGATGGAGATAGAATATCAGAGTTTACATCCCCTATGGGTAGGCTGAAAGCAGCAGTAGCAACTATTATGGGCTTTTTTAAGTAATAGTTTACATCCCCTATGGGTAGGCTGAAAGCTTCATGCGTTAGTTCTATATCTTCAAAATCTCCATAGTTTACATCCCCTATGGGTAGGCTGAAAGCTTCATGCGTTAGTTCTATATCTTCAAAATCTCCATAGTTTACATCCCCTATGGGTAGGCTGAAAGCTTTCATACATAACATTGTCTATTTCAAGGTAAATGGTTTACATCCCCTATGGGTAGGCTGAAAGCCTGGTTTTGTTGGTGGTGGTGGTTTTTGCATATGGGTTTACATCCCCTATGGGTAGGCTGAAAGCCTTTTATCGTGTTAGGTGATATAGAAGAAGAAGAAGCGTTTACATCCCCTATGGGTAGGCTGAAAGCATTGTATCCATTACTAACACTATTCTTGGAAACCCATGTTTACATCCCCTATGGGTAGGCTGAAAGCTAGGGGGTAGCGTATGCTACCCCTTTTTTTATACCCAAGTTTACATCCCCTATGGGTAGGCTGAAAGCTTTTTGATACAGTCAATAATGATTTTTACCATATATTGTTTACATCCCCTATGGGTAGGCTGAAAGCTCCTGTGGTATATGTGACAATATCCCTTGGCGGTCGTTTACATCCCCTATGGGTAGGCTGAAAGCAGATGAACGACTGGTGCATGCTATCAATACTGCAATGTTTACATCCCCTATGGGTAGGCTGAAAGCGCTTCCCCGAGGACAGTGTGCAACCGGAGCTTGTGCTCGTTTACATCCCCTATGGGTAGGCTGAAAGCTCTACACACCACAGGATCTCGCCCGCATTGCGGGCGGTTTACATCCCCTATGGGTAGGCTGAAAGCAGATACAGAAACATCTTCGGCTGTACGAGGGAAGAAAGTTTACATCCCCTATGGGTAGGCTGAAAGCGGCAGGCTTTAAAGCCTGCAAAGCCTGCCAATATCTCGTTTACATCCCCTATGGGTAGGCTGAAAGCCAACTTGTAGCACAAGATTTTCAGAGACAACAGATACGTTTACATCCCCTATGGGTAGGCTGAAAGCGTTACCATTGCTCCCAGAGAGAGCAAGACATTTCCAGTTTACATCCCCTATGGGTAGGCTGAAAGCGGGTATTATTACCCTCAATGAAGATAAAGAGATTATGTTTACATCCCCTATGGGTAGGCTGAAAGCGGGAGTATGTGGTAGAATTAGATATAGAGTAAATAGTTTACATCCCCTATGGGTAGGCTGAAAGCCGGAGATAGGAAGAAGGTTAATATCGGGGCATATATAGTTTACATCCCCTATGGGTAGGCTGAAAGCCTGTATCTCTGCCTGTTGCAGAGATACAGAAGGTGTGTTTACATCCCCTATGGGTAGGCTGAAAGCGGATTTTTTACAGCTCCCGATATATACACATACCAACGTTTACATCCCCTATGGGTAGGCTGAAAGCAGAAACAATTGTGTTTATCACCAAAACTTGGAGAGCAGTTTACATCCCCTATGGGTAGGCTGAAAGCATGGGTATAGTTGTGAGTCTGTATATGTTACCACTGGTTTACATCCCCTATGGGTAGGCTGAAAGCTATGAGTATATTAATGATATAATCTCAGATTTTGTATCGTTTACATCCCCTATGGGTAGGCTGAAAGCCTGGAGGATTGTCTTCAGTCCCTCGTCTTCTATGTCGCGTTTACATCCCCTATGGGTAGGCTGAAAGCTACAACTCTACAACAAGTACAACCAAAGTGCGATTTTGTTTACATCCCCTATGGGTAGGCTGAAAGCCTGAGTTTGTTGCTGAGTTGGATTTCAACGGTCAGGTGTTTACATCCCCTATGGGTAGGCTGAAAGCCAATCGGCATGGTAACAAGGGCGCTGGGAGGCAGGCGAGTTTACATCCCCTATGGGTAGGCTGAAAGCTCGGTTACCATCCAGCGAAGCCCCTGAGCTTCCCAGTTTACATCCCCTATGGGTAGGCTGAAAGCATGCTCTGCAGTGTCGGATATTCTTCCTGCTCTTCCTGCGTTTACATCCCCTATGGGTAGGCTGAAAGCTTAGATGCTCAAGCTAAAGCAAATGCTGATGCTATGTTTACATCCCCTATGGGTAGGCTGAAAGCAGGACACGGTATTCGGGAACCTGCAGGTTCCCGATAGTTTACATCCCCTATGGGTAGGCTGAAAGCCGCTCAGCTTATTTGCGGCCTGTTGAAGCAGGCCGCAAGTTTACATCCCCTATGGGTAGGCTGAAAGCGAGGCATAAGCAAAATTATTACAAGATTTTTTCACTAGTTTACATCCCCTATGGGTAGGCTGAAAGCTTATCAACGATAAACCTATTGATAAAATTAAACATAGTTTACATCCCCTATGGGTAGGCTGAAAGCGCACAGCAAGAACAACAGCAAGAGCAACAGCAAGAAGGTTTACATCCCCTATGGGTAGGCTGAAAGCCCCGACATCGGGGCAGGGGTTGAAGCCCCATAGGGGCGTTTACATCCCCTATGGGTAGGCTGAAAGCACCCAGAACTCACCGCCGTCGTCATAGAACACGGCGGTTTACATCCCCTATGGGTAGGCTGAAAGCGGCTGTCCGCAAACAGGACAGCCTCGTAATCCTTCGTTTACATCCCCTATGGGTAGGCTGAAAGCGAAAAAGTATGGAATACATTACAGATAAGATACTGGAGTTTACATCCCCTATGGGTAGGCTGAAAGCAGCATACAGCACAACAGCATGCCACAACAACAACATAGTTTACATCCCCTATGGGTAGGCTGAAAGCAAAGCTAACGAGCCAGATTGGGATAAAGTTCATTAGTTTACATCCCCTATGGGTAGGCTGAAAGCCGTTTACAATGTGTATTGTCGTGACTATCTCTTCTTCGTTTACATCCCCTATGGGTAGGCTGAAAGCTATTATGTATGATGGTTTGATTATATCAATAAACGAGTTTACATCCCCTATGGGTAGGCTGAAAGCTTTGCAAGTAGAACTATAACTATTGGAAGTGATGAGTTTACATCCCCTATGGGTAGGCTGAAAGCATATCAAGATATATACAAAGTATGAGACGATAGAAAGTTTACATCCCCTATGGGTAGGCTGAAAGCCAACGACAACAATAACGATAAGAGTAAGAGTAAAGGGTTTACATCCCCTATGGGTAGGCTGAAAGCATGCTTGTTGAGATAACGACTCCAACCATACCCCTTGGTTTACATCCCCTATGGGTAGGCTGAAAGCAATAGAGCCTGTAGAACTTGAAGGGCAACACTACTAGTTTACATCCCCTATGGGTAGGCTGAAAGCACCAAGAAAGGTTAAGATAGAGAATTTACCTAAAGTCAGTTTACATCCCCTATGGGTAGGCTGAAAGCTCTCTATCTCTACATCACCGCCAGACCATATAAACAGTTTACATCCCCTATGGGTAGGCTGAAAGCGTGTATTCCTCCCACATGTTCGCATTCGCTACCGCCGTTTACATCCCCTATGGGTAGGCTGAAAGCCGAGTTAGTAAAAACGGCTGTAAAAGGTAGAGAAAACGTTTACATCCCCTATGGGTAGGCTGAAAGCGACGGCGGGCTGGATGAAGAACTTGTTCAGAAGCTTGGTTTACATCCCCTATGGGTAGGCTGAAAGCGTCAGCCCTGCCGAGAATATCGCAAAATATTGGAGGGTTTACATCCCCTATGGGTAGGCTGAAAGCACGCTTGAAACCGAAGAAGGGGAGTATGTGATTGACGTTTACATCCCCTATGGGTAGGCTGAAAGCATGTATCCTTCTTCACTACTCCCCGTGACGGGGAGAGTTTACATCCCCTATGGGTAGGCTGAAAGCCAACGGAGTTAATAGACATCGGCGTGTTTATGGGTAGTTTACATCCCCTATGGGTAGGCTGAAAGCAATTATTTAATATTATCTCTATAGCTTCATCGTCAGGTTTACATCCCCTATGGGTAGGCTGAAAGCTGGTGGTTCTGTAGTATATACATTTTGTATGTGTAGTTTACATCCCCTATGGGTAGGCTGAAAGCGAATGATACTTAACATTAAACATAATGGCAGATCCAGTTTACATCCCCTATGGGTAGGCTGAAAGCTACACAAAATGTATATGATGAGATCCACAAAATGTAGTTTACATCCCCTATGGGTAGGCTGAAAGCCAGCACATTCTTGGTCAGTGTATGATTCTCCAGGCAGTTTACATCCCCTATGGGTAGGCTGAAAGCGTCATTGGAATGTGAAGGGTATACATAGGTGAAAAAGGTTTACATCCCCTATGGGTAGGCTGAAAGCCTTCTATAAGCGTATTGACAGCGATAGACACAATTTGTTTACATCCCCTATGGGTAGGCTGAAAGCCTCCTATAACCAACAGGGCTAACGATTTATTCACTTGTTTACATCCCCTATGGGTAGGCTGAAAGCCACAGAAATATCGGGCTGGTTTAGGAGCCGTGTCCCTGTTTACATCCCCTATGGGTAGGCTGAAAGCAGGACACGATACTCGGGAACCTGCAGGTCCCCGATGGTTTACATCCCCTATGGGTAGGCTGAAAGCCTTTCTCACAGAGGAGGAGGCCACAGAAATATCGGGCGTTTACATCCCCTATGGGTAGGCTGAAAGCTGGCAGTGGGTATTAAACGAAAAACACAAAAAATACAGCGTTTACATCCCCTATGGGTAGGCTGAAAGCGCGTTCCAGACCTACGCACCAGACTTGAACAGCTTATGTTTACATCCCCTATGGGTAGGCTGAAAGCCGCAATTTTCCACTTATAATGCCATTTTTAATTATATATACTTTCATATACCACATCCTTTTTATAAATTTTATCACAAACAGCGGGATACATAT
>Ga0256838_1001276_pt1 | contig 12378 bp, 11 predicted proteins | sample 4571419metaG_FD_185978 | JGI IMG/M metagenome (GOLD analysis project Ga0256838, IMG submission 185978) | Hydrothermal vent microbial communities from Guaymas Basin, Mexico - 4571-419 | ecosystem: Environmental > Aquatic > Marine > Hydrothermal vents | place: Mexico: Guaymas Basin | collected... | reverse complement strand
TGTTGGTGTTCACTTTGTACTGATGTTTGCCCACCTAGCTCTTTAAAACTAGATGAAGAGTATATAGGTGTTAGTAAATATGCAAGTGATTTTATATATATGCCAAAGGATAAATGATAATATCTTTTAGTTATAATAATAAAGAAAAATTTATGGAGATAATAAAATGAGTTTAAATGAAGAAATAAGAGAAAAATCAAAAACTGTTCATACTACTGATATGTCAATGTCCATAGGTGAAATTATTAGCATGTATAAAGATAATGAAATTATAATCAGACCTGAATTTCAAAGACTTTTTAGATGGAATATAGAACAAAAATCAAAATTTATAGAATCTATTCTTATAGGTATTCCCATCCCCTCTATATTTGTACAACAACTAGATAATGGTCAATGGGAAGTTATAGATGGATTACAGAGAATATCAACACTATTAGAGTTTGCAGGAGTATTAGTTGATGCAGACAATAAAATCGTTCCCCGTTCTAGTTTAATAAAAACAAAATTTCTACCTAGCTTAAATGGTATAACTTATGAAAGTTTTATAGATAGTCCACATCAAGAAGAATCAAATAATCATTTTGATATGGAAACAAAATTAGTATTTAAAAAAACTCGTTTATTTTTTCAAATTCTTAATAGAGATGGAGATGGAACAACTAAATATGAATTATTTAATAGATTGAATTCTGGTTCAACACAATTAACAAATCAAGAGATAAGAAGTGCTATATATATAAATGAAAAACCAAAGGCAATAAACCTAATAAAAGAATTAAGCAAAAATGAAGATTTTATGAATACAACTAATTTATCAGATAGGAATATAGAAGAAGCATATAATGAAGAGTTAGTATTAAGATTTTTTGCTTATAGCAATTTAAATGAAGATACAAAAGTAAATAGTATAAAAGAATTTTTAGATAATTATTTAGAAGAAATTTTTGATGAAAATGAACTTACCAATATGAGAAATAGTTTTACTAAATTTTTTAAATTTTTAAATGATAATTTAAATGTAAAAGCTTTTAAAGGAAACGCTGGTGGATTTACAATATCAAAATTTGAAGTTTTAACAATAGGGTTATATCCATATATTGATAAATTAGACACAAACAAAGATAAATTTATTCAAAAAATAAATACTTTAGATAAAGAAGATTGGTTTACAGAAGCAACAAGTAAACGGTCTTTTGCTCGAAAAAGATTAGAACTTTATACAAAAAATGCTCCAAAATACTTTAATGGTATCTAATAAATGAATACTAGTTCTTTTTCAGAAAAACTTAATCAAGTAACTTTATGGAGAATACAAGAATTAAAAAATATGGAAGTTCAGCTAGAAAATATAAAGAATGAAGATAATTTTCTTCATAAATCTTTTTTATTAAGAGCTTCTACAGCACTAATATATGCTCATTGGGAAGGAGCAATAAAAGATATATTTAAGATTTATCTTAAATATATTCAGAATTTATTAAAAACAAATAATTATCAAGTTAAAAAAGAAACTGTGTTTATATTAGAACTTATTTTATATAGGTATAAAGAAAATAATGAATTTAAAAATATTATATGTGATATTCAAACTCTAAATAGGTTGTTAAACAAAGATATAATTACTATTGAAATATATAAAAACAGTGTTGTAGAAAATATTTTATCAATAAAAAAAGCAAAAGATATAGATAAAGCAAAAGATATAGAAAATTTCTTAAATTTAGAGAATGATTGTAATATTATTTCAAATGTTATTAATACAGAATCAAATTTAGGATTTGAAGTTTTAGAAAAACTATTTTACAAATTTAATATAACTATGATCGATGATATAAAATTAGAAAATATCTTTATAAAACAATTATTAGAACATAGGAATGATATAGCCCATGGAGATAATAAATTCTTTTATGCTGAAAATAATAATAAGATAAATACTGAAATAAATGAAGTGATTAAAAAAATAAATAAGGTTATACAATTGATAGAAAAGATTAAAGTTTTAATTGAAAATAATAAAGAAAATATACAAGGATAAATGATGAGAGTTCTATTTTGGAGTGTTTTACTTTTTTGTGTATGGTTAGTTTTGAGTGCAAATGCTCAGATGGCAAACATAGTTGTTGGTATAGTTATTAGTTTTAGTATAGCCCTACTCTACACAAAACTTTTTGCAAAAGAAGATAAGTTTGAAATGATAAACCCTTTTTGGTTTTTTGTGTATCTTTTAGTTTTGGCTAAAAACCTTATAACTTCAAACTTACAAATCGCAAAAAGAGTTTTAAGCAAAGATATGAAACTAGCTCCTCAGATAGTTGAGGTAAAAACAGAGTTAAAAAGTGACTGGAAAAAGCTACTTTTAGCTAACTCTATCACCCTTACACCTGGGACACTTACTCTTGATATAAAAGATGATTTACTAGAGATTCATGTTATTGAGTTTAGAGATGGTTTTGATAAGGGGGAGATTACAAGGGAGTTTGAGCAAGTTATAGCTAGAATCTAAAACTTTTTAGCCCAACGGCTAAAAAATCTAGCTGGACTTAGTCTAGCATCTACTTTTGTAATATCTAAAATCTCATCACAAAGTTTTTTAGCCAAATAAGGTGCTAAAACAAATCCATACCCACCATTTCCATTTATCATATAAAGATTTTCATAGTATGTATAGTCTTCAAAATTTGGTTTTTTAGTTTTTAGTTTTCTCTCTGGAAGTTTTAAACTCTCTTTTGAGATAACGATGCGACCAACCACAGGTATATAATCAAATGAACCTGAACGAAGCCCCATATAATCGTTGATAACCTCTACATTTTCAAGTTTTAAAGTTCTTGAAGCTTTTTGCAAAAGTTCTGCTCTACCCTCATCTATATCATAAGGTTTTGTAGCTGTATCTGGATGATAGTGAACATTGTGAGTTGCTCCTATGGCTAAAACACCATCACAACTAGGGCTGATTGATACAAACTGATGTAAAGAGTGTCCGTTTTTAGTAGTTGTTTTAACATCGATGCGATGCCCCCAAACTCCACGAAGCTTTATATATGGTTCATCTAAAACCATCTTATAAGCACCTGTAGATAAAATAACTTTTTTAGCTTGATAATTACCGTTTATAAGCCAAAAATCATCTTTAAACTCTAAACTTACAACTTCATCTTTCATAAAAGTTGCATCTTTTATCATAGCTTCACAAACACCTTTGGCATCTACTATCCCACTATCTAACGATATACTCTCTTGTGAAGTTTGAAATGTTGTTGTTTTTAGTTTTAAAGAAGTTTGTTCTTTATAAGCTTTTAAAATTTCAGATGACTTTTCATCTTGAGCTATATGGATAAGCTTTGTTTTTGTTAAAAAATTAGAAAAGTTTTTTTCATAGTAATCCATAGAGTATAAAAAAGCATCATGAATTAACTCTTTTAACTCCCCAGATTTTGAAAATTTAGGAGATATAAAAGCCCCAGCAGCCCCACTACCACCAGAAGCTATAGCATCTTTGTCAAAAACAATGACATTTTTACCTCTTTGTGTTAGTTCATAGGCTACTGAGCATCCATTTATCCCAGCACCTACTATGGCTATATCATGCAAACTATATACTTACTTCTTTTATATCTGCGATATTTAATATACTTCTATATACAGATGCCACTAGATTTTTACGATTATTCTTAACTGCTTCATCTTCTACATTTACCATAACATCGTTAAAGAAGTTGTCAAGTTGTGGTTTTAAACCAAGTAATGCATCTAACTCTGCTTCATAAGAATCATACTCTTTTGAGTTTACTTCATTATATGCACTATTTAAAGTTTTTTCAGCATCTTCACTTAGTAAGTTTTCATCTACTGTCAAATCTTTGTTTAAGTCTATATCTTTTGTAATGTTTGCAACCCTTTTAAAAGTTGATGAAATATCATCAAAACCATCACTTTGAACAAGAGTATCAAGTGCTTGTATCTTTTTACCAAGTGCTAGAAGTTCTCTTTCACCTGTTGAGATAACAGCTTCTACTACTGATGGGTTTACTTTATAAAACTGTTTAACTCTCTCTAGGAAAAAGCTTTCAAATTTCTCCATATCTATATCGTTATAACCATCTGACAACTCTTTTATAGTTTCTATGATGTCAAACTCTATATCTTGGTCATTTATGATTTTTATAAGACCATTTACAGCACGGCGAAGTGCGAATGGGTCTCTTGAGCCTGTCGGGATTTGGTTGATGCTAAAAAGCCCTATAAGAGTATCTAGTTTTATACTCATAGCAACTATGGCACTTAGTTTTGAACTAGGTAAATCGCTATCTTCTCCATCTGGTAGATACTGCTCTTTTATAGCTATAGCTACCTCTTCACTCTCATTTTGTGCTTTTGCATAGTAGTAACCCATAAGCCCTTGAAGTTCAGTAAACTCATAAACCATCTCACTTGTAAGGTCTGCTTTTGCTAAACTTACAGCACGATTTAGTGCATCTATATCTTCTAAATTATACTTTTTAGCTAAGATATTTGCTATCTTTTTTTCTCTCTCTATCTTGTCGGCTATGCTTCCAAGACCCTGCATAAATACAGCTTTTTCAAGACCATCAGTTTTTAAACCTCTTTTTAAGTCGTTATCAAAAAAGAAAAGTCCATCAGCAAGTCTAGGTCTTAAAACTCTCTCATTACCCTCTATAACTTTAGAAAAATCATCAGTTAAAGCATTTGAAACTACACAAAACTTGTTGATTAACTTACCATTTTTAAATACTGGGAAATATCTTTGATGCTCTTTCATAGATGTTACGATAACTTCAGGTGGAAGTCTTAAAAACTCCTCATCAAACTCACCTAAAAGTGCTGTAGGGTTTTCAGTTATAGCTACAACTTCTTCTAAAAGTTCATCATCTACTTCTATCTCAACACCATTTTTTTCTTCTAGTGAAGTAAAATCAGATAAAATCTTCTTTTTTCTATCATCTGCAAAAAGAGTAATGCCACCATCTTTAAGCACTTCAAAATACTCTTTTGCACCTACTACCTCGATAGCATCAAAGTTACTAATACGATGAACAAATGTTTTCTTAGCAGATTTTACACCAAAAAGTTCTACATCAACAAGTTCATCTCCAAACATAACATTTATCCAACGGATAGGTCTTATAAAACTCTCAGAGTTACTACCCCATCTCATAGATTTACCAAAAGACAATGATTTTATCCACTCATTTATAATACTTTCTAAAATATCAATAGATGCAAGACCTTTTATCTCTTTTTTATAGTAAAGAACCTCTTTACCTTTTTTCTCACCTCGCCCAATTTCACTAATATCTACACCACATTTTTTAGCAAAACCAAGTGCTGCATTTGTAGGTTCACCATCTTTATATGCTACAGCTATAGGAGCTCCAAAAAACTCTTCAACACTATCATCCTGAGAAATTTTAAACTCTCTTTGCCAAATAACTAAACGACGAGGAGTATAGTAAAATTCAAAATCCCCTAAAAGTGCATTTTTTTCTAATATATTTGCAAATTTTTTCTCAATATTTTTTAACTCTTTTAAAAGTGCAACTGCGGGTAACTCTTCTACACCTATCTCTATAAGTAATGGTTTAAACATAGTAAATTCTCTTTTTTATAAAATTGTAGAGATTTTATCTATTTTTTGGTTAAATACTTATAAATTAAAGTTTTCTTAAAAGAAGGGTGGGAAACTCTTATTTATGTTTACATCAATATTTTAAAGTTATAATCTCCGTACAAAAAAAATTTAAAGGATTTAATATGCCAAAAATTAACAAATATGTTGATATTGACACAGTAGAAAGAGAAGCTAAAAAAGATTTAATCGACCGTCACTCACCATTCATCACAGTTGAAGATGAAGCAAAAAAAGGTGAAATGTTAGCAGTAAAAGTTAAAATGGGTAACGAATACACTCACCCAGATGATTTTGATCACTACATAGAAAGCATTTCACTTTTCAATGGTGAAACTAAACTAGCTATGGCATCTTTTGTTCCAGGTACACTTGGTAACGAAAAATCTCATGCAGAAGTAACTTTTAACATCCGTCCAATGGGTAAAAAATTACATCTTATAGCTCATGCATACTGTACTAAACATGGTATCTGGGAATCAACTGAAGTTACTGTTGAAGTAGCTCAATAAGTATTTCTCGTAATATAGGGCTATTTAGCCCTTATTATTTCCTCTTAAACACTAAAATGGTCGTTGAATTACATTTTGAAAAGCTCTATCGCTGGGAGTTCTGATTGTAGGTATTCACTCATCTATCTAAACCATTTAGTTTTAAAAGTTGCAATAATTCATTTTCAGATATATTTTCTTTTTGAGTTTTAGAATAAATAGCTATAAGATAAATGTTATGACTTTTATCTATAAAATAGTAAATCGTTCTAAAACCTCCACTTTTACCAGTAGGTACAGATGAATTTGCTACCCTAAATTTATAACAATTATGCCCTAAGGCGATTCCCTTTTGTGGGTTATTTTTTAATTCTAATGTCAATTTCTTAAAATCATTTTTTATATTTCTATATTTTTTTTGTAATTTTTTAAAATTTTGCTTAAAACTATCTAATGGGATAACATTAAAGACCATCTAAAAACTCATCAAGTGTTTCTAATTCATCAGCCTTTTTTGGATCATCTAGTATCTCTTTTAGCTGTTTACATCCCTCATCAAAACTTCTATAAAACTCTTCTGCCTCTTGTTTTTCTATATAAGATTTTATAGACTCTATGATAATATCCGTTCTATTTAAATTATACTCTTTTGTAAATTCATCTATCTGTTCAATTAAATAAACAGGAAGCCTAAGCCCTACTTGTTGTTTTTGAAGTTGTGCTAATGAATGCATAATCAAGTCCTTTTTAGAAGTTTATATCTTTAAATTATATATTATTTATATACATAAGTCAAACACTTTTTAAAATATATACTATGACTATAGTTGTTGTAGAAGTTCAACAATAACACAAACACTTAGATTAAGGGCTATTTAGCCCTTAATCTACCCCTCTTAATATTTATTAAAATAAATTTATAACTTCACCATAAATCTCTTGTGTATCATACATCGAATTTGTGTTGTTTATCACACTCTTTTCTTCTGGATTAAAAAGTATATAACCTACTTTTTTTCCTATGATTTTTGATGGATTTATAGAAACTAACTCTACTAATCTCTCCATAGTGATTAAACCAGATTTTACAAGTTTGGTGTAGTATAGAGGTAAAGCATCTGCTAATGATTCACATCCATAAGATGCATTGAAAAATGCAACCTCTTTGTTTACTACTGAACTTGGTTGGTGTAGAGTAGTTAGTATGTCTATATCTCCATCTTTTAATGCATCTTGAAGTAGTTTAACATCACTTTTAGATGCTAGTGGTGGGTCTAGTTTTGCAGTGGTGTTAAAGTTTAAACAAGCCTCATCAGAGTTTACAAGATGATGCAGAGAAACTTCACAACTAACCTCTACACCCTCTTTTTTCGCTTGTGTTATTAACGATATAGAACGAGGTGATGCTATAGACTTAAAAAGTATCTTTATCTTAAAATGTCTTGCTATCTCTATCATACGAGATACATGTAAAACCTCACTAAGGTCAGGGATACCAGCTAAACCTAGAGAACTACTTATATCACCATCTAGCATCACCCCACTGTTTTTAAGAGAGTTGTCTTCTGCTTTACAAAAAAGAGTATTACCATACATCTGTACATATTCAGCTACTTTAATCGCTACATCATTTTTAGCTACTGTACTCATATATGGACTAACTGCACCTTTTTTAAGTAAAATCGCAATATTACTTAAACTTCCATCATCTAGTAAAGAGTTAAGCATTAAACTAACTTTTGCACCTGTTGCATCTTTTTGACCATTTTGAGCAAACTCTAAGTTACCCTCACTATCTATAGCAGGATCAGAATCTGCATTTAAAACTATATGCCCTACACCACCACTTTTTGCAATATCAGAGATATTTTTAATATTTTTTGAATTTAGTAAACCATCTTTAAGTCTAACATTTAAATCAACTAAAGCTGGGATAAGGTATGCACCATTAGCATCTATAACCTTATCTGTTCTATCTTCAATGGTAAAATTACCATCTCTTTTACCATCACCATCACATATAATTGCATTTTTTATTACCATTATAGACCACCTTCGTTATAATTTCATTATTATACCGTTTTAAAGGCTATTTATGAAAATCTTAGTAAGTGCATTGGAACACTCTGCAAATGTTCATCTAAAATCTATAAAGAAAGAATTAACCAAAGAGATTGAGTTTGTTGGGATATTTGATAAAGATTTAGGTGATCCTATAGTAGACCTACAAAGTCTTGCGATTATGGGGTTTGTAGATGCTATAAAAAAGCTTAGATACTTTCTAAAACTAAACAAACAGATGGTTGACTTGGCTAAAGATGTAGATAAGGTGCTACTTATAGACTCATCAGGTTTTAACCTTCCACTTGCTAAAAAGATAAGAAAAAAATATCCAAAAAAAGAGATTATATACTACATACTACCTCAAGCTTGGGCATGGAAACCAAAACGGATACCTATTCTTGAAAAAACTGTAACCCATTTAGCTTCTATACTACCTTTTGAGCAAAAACATTACTCTAAAGATGCTCCCATCAGTTATGTAGGGCATCCATTACTTGACCAAATAACAGAGTTTAAAGATGAGATGAGCTATAAAACAGACAACATAGTGTTTATGCCAGGTAGCCGTAAAGGCGAGATTAAGAAGCTTATGCCTATCTTTAAAGAGGTACAAAAAAGGTTGAATATAAACTCAACCATAGTTATACCTAACCATTTTTCTAAAAAAGATGTAGATGAAGTTTATGGAGATTTAGATAACTTTACTATTAGCTATGATGCACATAGAAGTTTAAAAGAGACAGATTTTGCATTTATATGTAGTGGAACAGCTACTTTAGAAGCTTCTATCATAGGTGTACCTTTTATACTTACATATATTGCAAAATCGTTAGATTACTTTATAGCTTCAAGACTTGTTAAACTAGAGTACATTGGTCTTAGTAATATTATGTTTAAAAAATTTCAACACCGTTCAATGCATCCAGAATTTATACAAGACAATGTAACTGTTGAAAACTTAGTTCATGCTTTTGAATCTTACGATACAACTAGATTCTTAGAAGATTCTAAAGAGTTACGAAAGTATCTTAAACATGGAAGTTCAAAAAATGTAGCTAAGATTATAGAGAGTTAAGATGCTTTAAAAAGGCATCTGGTTCTATAAAACCTATAATTGTTTTAGAATTTATAACCTTAGAATCTTTATCTATAAAAAGTATAGCAGGTGGTCCAAATACACCATACTTAGCACTCAAATCTTTTTGTGCTTGAGTATTTTGTGTTATATCAGCTTTTATAACCACAAACTCTTGCATCTTTTCTATAACTCTTTTATCAGAAAAGGTAACCTCCTCTAACTCTTTACAAGCTGTACACCATTTTGCTGTAAAGTCTAGCATTATATGTTTACCTTTGTACTTTTTTAACTCTGCATCTAACTCTTTTATAGAAGTTACTGTTATATGATGATTTTGTATTTTTTTATCTGCCAACTTAACTTGTTGAGATTTTAAGAACTCTAATGGTTTTGTCATACTCTTAGAACCACCAAGAACCCCAATAAAAAGTATAACAGAGTATATAAACAAGATAATAGCTAAACTCTTTTTAAACAGATGATTTTCTTTTTCAAATACACCAAGATAAATAGCAAAACCTAACCCAACAAATGAATAAAGCATCATAGTTATATAACTCTCAACTACTTTTTCTAGCATCCATATAGCTACAACAAGCATCATAACACCAAAAATAGCAGAAACCATAGTCATCCAAGCCCCTGGTCTTGGCATAAACTTACCAGCACTAACACCAACTACTATAAGTGGTATACCCATACCAATACTCATAGAAAAAAGTGCCATCCCACCAAGAACAGCATCCCCCGTTTGACCTATGTAAACCAATGCACCAGCAAGAGGTGCAGCCACACATGGACCAACGATAAGTGCAGATAAAAATCCCATAATAGCAACACCAACTACACCACTACCATGTGAACTAGAACTTATCTTTGATACAAAAGAATCAGGAAGTTTTAGTTCATAGTAACCAAACATACTCATAGCTAAAGCTACAAAAACTGCTGAAAAAGAGTATATAACCCATGGGTTTTGAAGTGTAGCTTGTAGATTTGCACCAAAAAGACCTGCTAAAACCCCTGCTATAGTATAAGCAACAGCCATTGCTAAAACATAGATAACCGATAAGAAAAATGCTTTTTTAGTAGTAATTCCCCTACCTTGAGAGATGATAAGCCCTGAGATGATAGGTATCATAGGAAATACACATGGTGTTAAAGATAGTAAAAGACCAAAGCCAAAAAATGTCATAAGTATCACTATGATACTTCCAGATTTAATAGTATTTGCTATAGCATCTGTTTCTGATAACTCCCCTTTTACTACCTCTTTTTTTATCTCTGATTTAAGTTTTGATCTATCTACATTGAAAAAGAAAGTTTTTTCAAGTGGTTCATAGCAAAGCCCTTGTTCTGAACATCCTTGGTAAGATATAGTAAACTTAATGATTTTAACACCTTTTTCATCTGTCTTATTTACCAAATCAATCAAAAAAGATGGGGATTTTAAGTAAACCATCTCCTCAAAATGCTCAACACCTTTTGGTGATTTTATACTTTTTATCCCTATATCACTACTTTCATCCAACTTTATCTTTACTTTATCTACATAAACATAAATATCTTTTGCTAACTCTATCTTAGCCTCTATCTGCATAGCATCATTTAACTTGGCAGATGGTATAAATGCTTCTTCAGGCATCAAAAACTTTGGCATTGCATAAAGTGCAATAGTTACAAATAATAATATCAATATTTTTTTCACATCATCTCTTTATATTAATTTTTGTAATTATACTTTATTTATATAAATAAGAATAAACATAAGCAAATTAAAAAAGAAAACTTTATATAACATTAAAAATTAATTTACAGATAAGATAAGTATTAAATTATAAAATATTGGCTATAATTTCAAAAAAATTTATAGGATAGTTATGCTTATTCCAGCAGATTTGCTAAAAAACAAAAAGATTCTTTTAGGTGTGACTGGTTCTATCGCTGTATATAAATCACTAGAACTTGTAAGATTGTTTGTGAAAGCTGGGGCTGATGTTAAAGTTGTTATGAGCGATGCTTCTAAAAAGTTTGTAACACCTCTTAGTTTTGAGACACTTACATCAAACAAAGTTTTAGATGATACTAACGAATCATGGGTAGATGAGCATAACCATATAAAGACAACTCAGTGGGCTGACATATTTGTTTTAGCACCCTGCACGGCTAACACCATAGCAAAACTTGCAAATGCTATATCTGACAACATTTTGCTTCAATGTGCATTAGCATATCCTTATAAAAAGATAATCGCACCATCAGCAAATACCCATATGCTAAATAATCCCATAACAAAAGCAAACCTAAAGATGCTAAGCATCGCTAACTATGAAGTGGTAGATACACAAGTAAAAGAGTTAGCTTGTAAAACTGCTGGTGATGGGGCTATGGCTGAACCTATAGATATATTTTTTAAGACTACTCGAGAACTTCTTAGTGATGAGTTTTATAAAGATAGAATGGTTATGGTTACAGGTGGTGGAACTATTGAGAAGATAGATGATGTTCGCTACATTTCAAACTTTTCTAGTGGAAAGATGGCATCTGCACTTACTACTGCACTTTATTGTTTAGGGGCTGATGTAAATCTTATCTCTACTAAATTTCCATCAACTTTACCAAAAGATATACATACTATAGAGGTAGAAGACTCACAAGAGATGTTTGAGTATCTTAACGACTCTATCCGTATAGCAAAAAAAGGGAAGCTTTCTAAAGCTAGTTTGATGAGTGATGAGCATATACAACTTATACAAAAAAAACCATATCTTTTTATGGCTGCAGCTGTTAGTGACTATGTGCCAGAGTTTACTCAAAATGGTAAACTTAAAAAAGATTCTTTAGGTGATAGTTTTAACCTAAGCCTAAAACAAAACATAGATATTTTAAACTCTATCAACAAAGATGACATCACAACCATAGGGTTTAAAGCTGAGATGGATGAAGACAATGCACTTAAAAATGCTACAAATATGTTAGAGAGAAAAAAACTAGATGCAGTTTGTTTAAACATCCTAAAAGATTCTTCTAGTTTTGGTTCAAACACAAATAAAGTAGAATTTATAACCACAAAAGATGTAAAATCTATACCA
>Ga0256838_1001274_pt1 | contig 12383 bp, 5 predicted proteins | sample 4571419metaG_FD_185978 | JGI IMG/M metagenome (GOLD analysis project Ga0256838, IMG submission 185978) | Hydrothermal vent microbial communities from Guaymas Basin, Mexico - 4571-419 | ecosystem: Environmental > Aquatic > Marine > Hydrothermal vents | place: Mexico: Guaymas Basin | collected... | reverse complement strand
TTCTCTGCTTGTGCGACCCGATCAGGCAGAAAAAGTAAAAGCAAACCTCATGATGCGAGGTGAACTTTCTATCATAGACCATATCAGTGTCTCTGCCAATGTAAAAAAGGATAGATTTGAGGCAGAAATAGAAAATATAGGACTTAAACATGTTCCCGTTCCAGATAGTTTTGTGCAAAGATATCCCAGACTGCTGGGCAGTGGTATCTGGGCAAAGATAAAATTGTCTTATGACCCAGAGTCAGATGACGAAAAAGTCTTTGTTGTAGATATCACCCCTATACAGCTACCTCGTGTGGACCTTGATGAGTTTATAGAGGCAAGAAAACACTTTTCTAAAGATGAATGGATGGCCTTACTCTTGCGGAGCTTAGGTATAGAGCCATATTCAGAGGGTATGAATAAACGCCGTTGGCTTTTATACCTTCTCAGAGTTGTGCCTCTTGTAGAAAACAACTTTAATCTTGTAGAGCTTGGTCCCCGTGCCACAGGTAAATCATTTGTATACAGAGAGATATCTCCATATGCCGTGCTTGTCTCTGGTGGTAAAACAACCGTGGCATCTCTGTTCTATAACATGTCTCGTCGCACAATGGGTCTTGTTGGATACTATGACACGGTGGCATTTGACGAGGTTGGAGGATTAAAGCTGAAGGACTCCTACGCCGTTCAGATATTTAAGGATTATATGGAAAGTGGAGGTTTTTCTCGTGGTACCGATGAAAAGAGGGCAGATGCCTCTATTGTATTCAATGGCAATATCAATCACTCCATAGACTATTTACTTAAGACCTCTCATCTCTTTGCACCATTTCCACAGATCATGCAAGATACAGCACTACTTGACAGAATACATGCCTATCTTCCCGGTTGGGAAATGCCTAAATTTTCCGCAGAACATTTCACGAGGCATCTTGGGCTTGCCAATGATTATCTTGCTGTTGTCTTACATGAACTGAGACGTTTTAGCTACACCAATGTGCCTGATAGATACTTTGAATATGGTAGCCATTTGAAGTTTAGAGATGAAAAGGCTGTCAATAAAATTGTTTCTGGACTTATCAAGCTTATATATCCAGATGAATCTTATACCAAAGACGACATAAGAGAACTTGTTGAGTTTGCCATGGAGATGAGGCTGAGGGTAAAGTGGCAGCTTAAGATAATGGGAGGACTGGAGTATTTTGATACCGACTTTAGCTACAAGGATAAAGAAACCGGTGAGGAGACATTTATTTATCTACCAGAGCTTGGTAGTAGCGGTGTTATCAAACCACTTCCCCTCTCCCCCGGTGAGGTGTATACCGTTGCCTCAGATGAGAATGGACAAAATACCCTAATAAAGGTGTCCGTTCGCACGGTTGATGGTTCATATAGCATCAAAGGGGCTATACCTTCTCATGCCAAAAGGCTTATAGAAGAGGCAATGGTTTCCATAAAGAGCAATCCTCAGCGTTTTCTTCCTCACACAGCAGATATCAAGTCTATGCAGATACACTTTACATTTGACCGTTTGTCAGGTGGTGAGCCTGTAGAAGGTTTTACCCTTGCCAGTTTGCTGGCATTTCTTTCATATGTTCATGGTAGAAGCCTCAAGCCCGGTCTTGTTGTGTTTGGTGATGTTAGTATGACCGGTCAAATAAAAGAAGTGCCATCGTTGCTGGAGAAGGTGAAATATGCCATTGAGATGGGGGCAAAGAACATTATCTTGCCTATATCTCAAGCTCCAGGAGTTATGAGCCAACTAACTGAAGGCGAGCTTGAGGTGGCATCATATGAGTTTGCCAGTAGTGTAAAAAATGCCTTTGAAAAGGCAATAACAGGATAGGGGGCGGGTGGACATGTATAAGAAGTTGCCAGAGCTTGTTGCCAGTGTGAAAGAGGAGATAAGTAAAGGGATAGACCTTGCCATAAGGAGATATGAAACAGATAACAGATATCTTTACCGTCCAGAATACAAAGATAGCGTATCGCAGCAGATAGAAAGCATGGGTAGAGACATATATGCAGAGAAGGCTGTATTTACCCATGTCAATAGGCTGTTTGCCCTATTTCAGATGGAGGAAAAGGGCATTATAGAGCGGTATCTTAGCGATGAAATGGTGGGAGCCGATGACATTATAGAGGGCTATAAAGAGGCATGTAGAGAAGCGGCTGATGTTTTAAATGGAGTCTTTGAGAGGCGAACAATGCATGCAGAGCTGATACCAGATAGGTCATATTTATATAGGGCAGTGGAGTATTTAAGGAAGTGGAAGAAAGACACAGTATCTGAAGGTAATCTGTGGCTGAAAGATGACCTATTGGGCTGGGTGTATCAAGAGTATGCCTCAGATAGGGAAAGGGAAGTTCGTGCAAAGCAGCAGAAAATAGGAAATGTCTCTGAGCCGTTTGAAGTGCGGGCTATTACGCAATTTTACACCGATGACTACATGGTTGAATACATTGTTGAAAAGACCCTTGGCCGGGCAGAGAAAGACTTTAACTTTGAAGAGATAAAAGTTCTTGACCCGGCAGTGGGTAGCGGGCATTTTCTCATAAAAGTATTTGATTGGTTTGTAAAGAGGTATGAAGAAGCAGGTGTACGACCTGAGGAGACTGTGAGAAACATACTTGCTAAACACCTATATGGACTTGATATAGACGAAAGGGCAGTTCAGATAGCCGGTCTTGTTTTGCTTATAAAAGGGGCAGAATATCTGCTGAAGCATGACATACATCCCACAAAGTCAAAGCTACCCAGACCCCATGTGGCGGCACCGGTGGAGGGCTTCTTTGAAGACTTTAAGCTAAATAAGGTGGTGGGAGAGGGAATACTGCCTCTTGAGGTTGCAGTGAAGATAGAAGATGCCATACAAAATCTATCTCTGTATGGAAGCTTGGTAAACCCATATGAGATAATAGCAAGATATACAAGGGGGCGCTTAAAGGGTAGCGAGAAAGAGTTTATAGAGCTTCTTAAAGAGGACATAGAGGATTATCTGAAGAGGAAAGGGATAGAAGGGAATTTAAGAGAAGAGATATTTGGTTATCAGTGGGAATTTATACAGATGCTATTTGACAACTTCCATGTTGTAGTAGCCAACCCGCCGTATCTTAATGTTCAAAACATATCGGGTAGGTTGAAGGAATTTATAGGGGAGTATTATCCAGAAGCTAAAGACCTATATCAGGTGTTTATCCTGAGGGCTATACAGTTTGCCGGGAAGTATAAGGGCTATGTAGGCATGGTCAATGGTGCCATGTGGACTTTCTTAAAGACAATGTCTAAGTTTAGAGAGGCAGTCTTTGAAAGGGCTTATCCTGTAGAAATAGTGGATTTGGGAGAACACGCTTTTAAAAATGTTACCGGTTTTGTTTTTGCTATCAATATTTTGCATGCATCTATTCCTATTGATGAAGAAAAAATAGAATTTCTTAGGTTAAGGGACCTATCCCGTGAGGAGAAAGAAGATGTTATAAGAACCATACTTGCCAAACCTGAAACTCTATACACTAAATACAAAGACCGTGTTTATATAAGGAAGATAAAAGCCTTTAAAAGGCTTACTAAGCACCTTGAGAGGTATGGACTAAAGATGCCCCTGATATATGTTCTCAACGAAGAGATAATCAGCTTGTGGGATAGATACCCAACATTGGGAGAAGTTGCAGATATACCAAGAGGGCTAACCACGGGTAAAGACAAGGAGTTTATACGCTACCACTGGGAGGTCAGAAGAGAGGATATCAACTTTAATTATCCAAAGAAGAAGGACTATCCCAGATGGGTGCCCCTATCTAAGGGGGGAGGAGCCCAGAAGTGGTATGGAGGTTTGTGGTGGGTTATTGATTGGGAGAATAATGGTGCAAGGGTAAAAGCTTTTAAGAAGTCTACTGTTGTTGGCGAGGAGTTTTATGGGAGAGAAGGGGTGTTTTGGGCGTATATTAGCAGGGAGAAACTTATTAGATATTTATCTAAAGGTATGATTTTTGCACATGTTACAGTCCCTGTTTTTCTCAAGAATGAAGGTTTTCCATTTATCAGTATGTTTCTTCTGGCTTCGGAAACAGTTAGGATTATTTTGTTTTTTGTGGAGCCTTTGCATAAAAATGACATTTGGGCTGCTAAATCTCTTCCATTTCCTACAGAAATACCAAAGAGAGAATCTCAGATAGGTTCAGCACTATCAAAAATAGCCGTAGCCCTGAAGAAAAAGAGACTATCTGTATTTCCCATAGAATTTCACTTTGAAGGTAGTCCGCTGTCTCAGTATGGTTCACCGCAGAGGCATAGAAAGGTAGCCGATGCCATGGATGTGTATCTCCACCTTATAGATGCCGTGGTAGACAAAGTAGCCCAGAGGGTATATGGTATATCTGATGATACATTGCAGTATATCTATAGGCATATGGGGCTGCCTGTGGCATATCTACCTGTGCTGTGGGGTGATGATATAGAGAGATTCTTTAGAGAACATCCACTTAAAGAATTGCTGCCTGAAAAGTATAGAAAGGAGTTTGGTATAGCAGATGAAGACATAGAAAGGGCTATGCAGGAGATAAGGGCATTTCTAAAGAATGTAGATATGGTAAGAGATATAAGCTATGAAGAGGAGAAAGTAAGGGAGGCGTATAGTAATACCTGCGATAGTGCCAAGTATTACTACGGCAGTGGCATAGAAGGGATAAGCAGAGAAATAGGCATAAACCCGATATCTGCATACTATTTGGTAAGAAGGGTAGGTATACCCGAAGAGGTAGAAGACTTTGATATGAAACTTGCCCTTGATGAGGCGGTGGTAGATATTCTCATGCACGATGATTTAGGCATACTGCCATATGATGATCTGATGAGTAGGGTGGCAGAGTGGTTTGAAGAGAGAGGCATTTCTTATAACAGGCCGAAGGTAGCAAGGTGGCTGAAGGACCCCAAAGGGTATGCGGCATTCCACAAGAAACTGCATAATCCCACAGGTCAGAAAGCTGCACCAATTGTGTTCTTTATATCGGAGAAGGGATTTGCCAGAGGTAGATATGCACCGAGAGCTGTAGCATATGGCGTACACCACAAAGCCAGTGGTGCGTGGGTAGATGTTATGAAGAGGCTGCTAAAAGAGGCATTAAATACAGCCATGGAAGAGATGGATAAGAAGGCTATTCAGGCATTGGGTAAAGCACAAGAGGAAATAGAGCATCTTAGGGCGAAATTAGATACATGCCATCCCGACAATGGTTCCGTTTATACCATGGATGCTCTTGGAAAATTTGTGTGGAAAAAGTGAGGTGGTTGTCATGAAGATAAAAGAGGTTCTCTCTTATGATGTTGAAAGTCACGATTTTCAGCCAGTTATATATATGAAGAAATATCCATCTCCAGATGTTGTGGAGAGTATTGTTCGCTCTTATGTAATAACCGATGATGTGGCAGAAAACTTGTATAAGTTTCTATACAATATTAATATTTACAGTAAGAATCCTCAGGATAGCCATTTAGGTATATGGATATCGGGATATTATGGTTCAGGTAAATCACACTTTGCCAATGTTGTGAGATTTCTTATTGAAGATAGAGAGCTTACCGATGGCACACCGGTTAGAGAGTTTATAAGGGCTAAGAAACTTCCCGGTGTGAGAATGAGTAGCGAGATAGCACTTCAGATAGATGCCCTAAAGAAGAGAAATATTCTTGTGGTTGCCACAGATATTTCCCATGAGGCATCTGGAGCACAGCACCTTTTGGAATTTCTGGCAAAAGAGGTGGTAGACCGTATAAGACATGAGAGATATAGTGGCTTGGGTGTTTCTGAAGCCGACTATGTTTACCTGTATGCATTGGAGAAACTGGGATATCTTGAAGAATTAGAAGATGAAATAAGGAGATTGGGAGAGTATCCACTACTTCCTTGGCTTGAGAGCGAAAGGGAGAAAATATATAAATATGTTAAGGAAAAGGTGGAGGGCTGGTTTTCTGATAGTAGTGGGTTTGTAAGAGAATTTCTCATGCCTTTAGTGCAAGATGAGGGTTATGATGGTCTGCTATTTATTGTTGATGAGATAGAAGGATATCTCTCAGGAAAGAAAGAGACAGAAGAGATGGACAGAACGATGGTGCTTCACGGACTCTTGCATACGATTGGTGAGGAGAGAGCTGAGTCTAAGATACCTATATGGTTTACCGGTATTGCCCAATATAAACTTGAAGAAAGGGTAGGGGAAAAAGATTTTGCAGAGAGGCTTAAGGATAGATTTGGTCTCAAGATATCTTTTTCTTCATCTAATGTTAAGGAAGTTGTTAGCAAGAGGCTTTTGCAGAAAAAGGAAGAGTATATTGAGCTGTTAAAGAAACATATAGAGAACAATATTGCCAATATTCGTAGTGGATATTTGTTTAAAGATGAGGCTTCAGATAAGATGGCGGTTTTAGAGGAGTATCCGTTTCAAACGGGATTTGTCAGGCTGATATCCGATATCCTTTTTTCTTATTCAGGAAGTAGCAAGGGCAAGGGAAGCAACAGAAGTACCATGAATGTGATAATAGAGCTGCTGAAAGAATATGTATCTTATAGAGAAGTGCCGAAGCTGATTCCGTTGTGGACTTTGCCCGATAAGGTAGAAGGCTTCTATTCCGATGAGCGTATCAGCCGTATTAGACGAAGGGTAGAAGAAAAGTTTGGCAAAGATGAAGAAAAATTGTTTTCTCTTATGCTTCTTGTTCAGTACAGTAGTAGTGTTAGTAGCATAGAAAAGGGTGCCAATTGGAAAAATGGCATGAAGTTAGATGATGTTGCCGCATTGACATATGACGATATAACGAAGAATTTCTCAGAACATAGAAATAGCATATTGGAAGTGCTTGAAAAGCTTGTAAATGCCGGATTTGTTAATTTATCTGCCAAGGGCTTGTATAGAGCATTGAGCGATACGGAGTGGGAAGTAGAACAGCGCATACGGGATATAAGAGTGGACTTGGGTAGTATTTTAGAAAATAAGGTGAAGTTTATTAAAGATGATATCAGCCTTAGCCTTAGAGGTGTGTTAGGAAAAGTCCACGATGTTGGCGTCATATATGTTACCACCGATAGAATAAAAGAGATTATAAAGAAGAATAATCCAACAATTTTAGTAAGAATTGTTGAGAGAGATTGCAAGCCATGGGTGGAGAGTGCAAAAGATTCAGAAATTATTGTATGCGTGCACTCTATGAAGAAGGTAGATGAGCTTATAAAGAGATATGAGAAGTTTGCAAGATATGCCTCACAGGTTGGGGGAGACAAAGAGAGACTGCAATATGCAAATATTCAGATGAAAGATTTAGAGGAAAAAATTAGGAACGAGTTGAGTAAAGTCCTTGCAGAGGCTGAATTTTATCATAATGGCCATAGGTTAGAAGATGGTGCATTACTTGAATTTCCACAGCGTTTGAAACATGTTGTATTAGAGGTGTTCCGTAGACAATATAGTGAGTATGTTGATGAAACAGTGAAGAATTTTTCCATAGCCTATTACAAATCCGACCGTAGTGGGTTTGAAAAGGTTAGTAGGAAGATTGAAGAAAAGAAGTCTGAACTTGAAGGGAAAAAGGTCTCTGATGTTGTGGAGATGTTTTCTCGTCCTCCTTATGGGTTTGATAGGAATGCTATTCTTGCCTCTGTAGCATATCTTCATAGTCATGGAGAAATAGACCTTATTGGAATAGATGGAAAAGCTGTAAAGGCTGAACGGGCAGGTAAGATGTCAGAGAATGATTTTCTGAAGTTGCAGATTGCACTTGTTGAAAAGGAACCCACCCTTGATGAACGGCGAAAGGTTAAAGATGCTATTGGTATTGATAGTTTTGATTACGGTGCTGTAGAGCAGGCATTAAGAGATGCATTGTATGCACTTACTGTTATAAAAGAGTCAGATGCAGATAAAGAAGAAGATTTTCAAGATATCAAAGCTTTGGTTGAAAAAATGGATAGAGGACGAAGTGGGTTGTACGCTGCTATTAAAGAGATAGCTGGAAATTATTATAAGTATAGGAGAATATTTAAATATGCCAAAAAAGAGAAGGCAAGAGAAATAGAACAGTTTCTAAGTGGCTATAAGTATTGGAGAAATAGCGTTTTGCTTAGGGTGAAAGGGTCGGAGATAGAACAGAAGGTTATGGAGATGATTTCTGATATTGAAGGAGCTTTGAAGAGACAAGATATATCTATGGTTCAAATGTTGCAAGAAAAAGTTGATAAGATTGTTGATGATTATAGGCAAAAAAGGATTCAAGACTTAAAAGCTAAATTGGAAGCCTCTATGCAGTTTGTAGAACAGAGTTTAGAAAATGCTGAAAAGAAAGAGAAGTATCTTAGAAAGTTGAGAAGCTTGGAAATGGAACTCAATAAGCCCGATATGACATTTCCCCGTTTTGATGATATTGCCAACGAAATAGATAGCATTTTAGAGATGGTAAAGACTGAAAAGGATATACCGGTTATAGAAACTGAAAAGCTTCCCTCTGAGGTTGTCATGAAAGTGGTCTTACCTAAAGGTCCTATTGACCTAAAAGATTTTGAGTCTTACATACAGGACCAGATAAGAAAATTGAAGATAAAGGAAGAGATAGATGGCGTTCATGTAAAGGTGGAGGTAGAGGTGAAGCAGTAGTGTTTACAGGTGTTTTTAAGTCGTTTCTCAAGGATAAAAAAGAAGAGGCAGATTTTGTTATTATTACCACTGTGCCTGATGTGGCTTTGGAGTTGTTTGGTAGGATTGATTCGTTTACAGTTTTATCGTCGGAAAGGAATAACCTTTGTCAGAGAAAATCATTAGCAGGTAGATGGATAGTAGCCACGGATATGATCTCTTTAGAGGATGTTTCATGGCTTTATGATGTACATGTTAGAGGAAGGTATTATTCCTTTGATTACATTATGAAGGAGTTTGCCGGTTATTATTGTGAAGAGATAAAGATAGATTTTCCTATTAGAACTCCCATTGCTATAGCCGAGTGGATAATGGGGAGAAGAGGTGAATATGAAGATATAGCCCATGCACTTATAGATTCTACAGAAGTTTCGGAGTTTATTGATAAATCTGGTAGATATGTGCTTGCGTCTAAGTATAGATGTGCTTCTTCAGATGATGTATGTCTTCTGAAGAGTATGGTATCTGATAACGACTTTATAAGGTTCCTTATGGCAAAGGGGAATTTTTATGTGGAAAAATTGAAAAACTTCTTGCATAAGGCCGGAATAGATGAAGAGATAAAAAATAAAGAAAAGACAATTTTGGAGGATATACTTCATAAGGTACTTCAAGGTGTTGATGTGCATGTGCCTACTTTTATATTTTATTCTCATAATGTTTTACGGCTTTTGGAGTGGTTGAAAAGGGTTGAAAATCTACCAACAAATTGTGAGTATGTTTCTTGTGGTTGGCAGTGGTCCTATCTTATGCTCTTGGTTGTTTCTGTTCAAAGAGAATTGCCACAATGGTTTGTTGATGAGATATGGAAAAGATATGAAGCAGTGGTTGATAAGTTGCCTGAGAATATAAGGGATATGAACACTAACAATCTTACTAATGAGATTGTTTCGGTGCTTAAGCCTGGTGCTAAAAGAAAGGTGTTTATGATAGATGCCCTTAGGTGGGATATAGCTCAGGTGTTCTTATCTTCTATAAAGGATACACATGAAGTGTGGGTGTATCCGTGTAGGGCGCTACTACCTTCCATAACAGAAGTTGGTATGAATGGTGTTGTTGCGCATAGAGCAGAAGTCGTATATGACAGTGCGAAAAAAGGATTTATTGTGTTTGATGCAGATAACCATAAAAAGATTTCAACTGTGCTTGATAGAAAAAGATATCTTGTAGAAAGACATGTTGTTTCTTCTGAGGATGATGTTTCTGTTGACAGAGAGCTTGACGAGCTTGGAGAAAGTGAAGTTGTTAGGTATCTAATGGATTATCCTGAGAAGCTAAGGTATATGGTAGACGAAGCATTCCGTGAAGGATACAGTGAGATTATCATTCTTACAGACCATGGCTTTAGGATAGTAAAGGAACCTGTAAAGGTTAAGGTGCCGGGGACAGCTCCTGTTGATGTTCAAAGGCGATATGCTGTTGTAAAAAATAGGGATGCGGAACATGATTTATTTGAAGTTGTTGCCGATACTAATGGTAAAGAGTTTTATGTAGTGTTTCCATCGCATATAAATGAGGTATTTACACCACAAAAACCATATGCATTTGTCCATGGTGGTAGTAGCGTGGAAGAAATAGTCGTGCCTATCATAGTAATTAGGAAAAAGCGTGTAATCAATCTTAGTGTTGAGGTCAAAGGAAGGAATAGGTTGGTTATTACTGTTGATGGTCTTACAGAAGATGAGGTATACGATGGGGTATATAATCTTGAAATTAGTGCTTCTGGTATTGATAAGAAAGAGTTGCTCCAGGTTTCTTCTGAAGTTATTAAAAAGAATATCTCCAGTTTACTTAGAGAGGCAAAGATGAAAGGCATGTCGGGTAGCTTAACTGTTGATGTTGCTCTGCTAAATGGCGAGGGTGTAGAAGTTGCTAAAAAGTCTATCGTGGTGAAGTTGCCAGAGATATAAATGTGCTGGAAATTTTGTGGTTCTTGTGTTCTTTCTTAGAATACTTCTTTGTTTGCTATGCTGGTGAAATACTTGAAAAAATGTTTTTGTAGGGAAACACTTAGGGCGATGAATGTGGATATTCTGAACTTGTTGAGAGACCTATTATGGGGCTTCCTGAGAAAATTCGGTTTCATTCGTTTTTGTCAGAGTATCCTATGCATATGTCCATTATTGGTCCTTATGGTGTAGGTAAAAACAACGATGCTTGTATCGTCTATAGCACGGAAAAAAAAAGAAGGAAAAGACATACTTTATGTATATGCCCCATATGTAGAGGGTATGTTTGATATTGTTGAAGGAGTATTTATGCATGGATAAAAAGAGGTTTTTGTTGACTAAGTGCATAACTTACCCGATTGGGCCGGGATTGTTGGGAAGATTAAGAAAATAGTTTTTTCCCAAACATGGAGGCAAAGTAGCTTTTTTCATGTTTGTGACGAGCATACCCAACGGGGCGACTGTTGTTAAGGACACTGGTTTGTTGAATGGTTTGTATCAATGAGATAGATATGTACTTGGCAATTATCCAGAATGTAAGCACAAATCCTTATCTTATTGCTAATGCGAGCTCGCAGTATGTTTTTTCCTTGAAAGGTTAGATTCTTCTTTGTGGGGTTGGAGAAAATACGCACAATGCTGATAAAGATTCGTGTGCCATTAATGCCGAACTTGCGGGTGAGAAAAGACCGTATTTCCTCAGCGTTGATGATTTCATAACTATCGCACATATCATATTGCCCTCCCTTTGTATGTGTTTCTATATCTATTCTATTATAGATATGCTGATATGTGTCAATTGAAATATTCAAAAATTTATATATTGACATATCTCCGATATGGTGATACTCTATAGATGAGGAGGTGGAAGAGGTGAAAAAGAATTTGTATGCCAAAATTAGAGAAGATTTATACTGGGCTATTAAGGATGTAGCTTATCTGCAGAGAAGAACCCTTGCATCTGTGATAGAAGATGCCATTCGCCTGTATTTGGAACAGATAGGTAATGAGCTTGGAGATATAGAGATTAAAGAAGACTTTGCACAGGAATTTCCGATAAAAAAGGAAGAGATAGCATAATAAAGACTGTAGCAGTTACCCTTCTGCACTCTGATTTTTCTTCCGAGAAGGAGAGAAACTTGTTGTGTGTATTTGTAGGAAGTATAATCTCAGTAAAGGTTGGCTGACTGCTGTTTGTTTATTGTTGTAGTAGATGTAAGTGCCACTGGGGCGGATATGTTCTGCTGGCATAGAAAATCAAAAATCCCTGCGACTTCCCTTGATTATGTTTGTGGTAGTGTAGTGCCAATTTATACAACAAGAGATATGGGGTGTCATGCAACTTATAGATGTTTCCTTTAACCATGTTGTGAATGTTTCTAAGTTTCATTTGCATCGTGTTTATATATCTGAAGCGTCAGATATTTTTAGCATATCTGGGCATAAATAAGCTTGAGGAACATTGAAAAGAATGTAGAAGACAAAAGAGAAACTTATAGAGATTGGCTGAGAAGTAAAAAGTAATGGCAGGTATTCTTTTCCTTGTTTTTCTATGTAAAATATTGTCATATCTCCTTTTGGCAAACACTCTTTTTCCCCAAGTTTGTCCTGTATGTGATACAAAATCCCACAAAAGTGTCCTGCTAACGGGACACTTTTTGGGACAAATGTCCCATGTGTGATACACATTGTAGGGGGAGAGTTGCTTGTATATAAATTGGTCTACTATGGTAGACCAATTTGTGTGTTATCTGGTCTATTATAATAGACCAG
>Ga0256838_1001273_pt1 | contig 12389 bp, 24 predicted proteins | sample 4571419metaG_FD_185978 | JGI IMG/M metagenome (GOLD analysis project Ga0256838, IMG submission 185978) | Hydrothermal vent microbial communities from Guaymas Basin, Mexico - 4571-419 | ecosystem: Environmental > Aquatic > Marine > Hydrothermal vents | place: Mexico: Guaymas Basin | collected... | reverse complement strand
TTTCCATTTTTACCCCTTGTTAGACAACATCTCATTGATATCCACGCCACCATTTTGCTCTTGTGCTTTTTCTTCAATAGTTTGTGCCTCTATAATCACGCCACTTTTAGCAGTTTGTGCATAATCAATTCTTTTACCTATATCGTTAAGCTCATCAATCGCAACCGCTCTTGCCCCAAACTCGTTAAGAGGTAATGTTTTAGCAAGTTTTTTGATAGCGGTTTTAAGAGCCATCTCAATAGGAAAATCCGCCCATATATAAATAGGCTTGTCGCTTACTTCATATTTCTTTGTTTGACTGTTATACACCTTTTGAGACGCACTCATTCTACGGATTTTATCAATTTGTTTCTTATTCAAAACAAGTTTATGAATGTCACCCGTCTGCTTGTTTTTAGCAAGGGCTACCACATATTTTAAATGCTCCCACTCCCATTGAGGGTCGCCCTCATCTCTTTCATCGTAGTTAGGTTTAAAGTTAATAGTTTCTTCCCAGCCGTCTGGACTGATATCAATAGAAAACTCATCCACGTCATACACAGGATACGCTTTAACTGCATAACCGCTTCTGTCAAGAATACTGATATATCCTTTATATCCAACTTGTAGCTGTGCTATCTTCCCGTTTTTAGTTGAATACGGAACTACATACGCTTGACCCAAATTTTATCTGGCGACAAATCAAGCATAGCAACGCCCGTTAAAGCCTCTATAATACTTAACTCGTCACACTCACTCAACTCTTTGCTTTGTGCGATAGCCAATGCCATCGCCGTAAACCTGTTTGCTTTTTTTTCGTCTGCTAAAATGCTTTTGATTTGTTTGTGTGTCTGCGCCAAAAGAGTTTTTATTTTTTGCTCTCTCGGTGCTACTGCTGTGCTTTGTGTTTTTCCTGCCATTATATTCTCCTTAATCTCTTCTTACCCAGAAAGGTAATTCTAATTTTTTAACAACATCTGCTACGCCAGATTGTAAATATCTTACATATCCGTTGATAACCTCTTCAACCTCTTGTTCTGCAACCTCAATCCAGCTGTCATCAAGTTCAACAACCCACGCCAAATGCTCTGGTGATTTACTGACTACCACAAACACGAATTTGTTTACAGGTTTACCAGCAAGTCTTAACACTTCTTGATACCAATATTGTTGCCAATGGTATTTAAAATTCCACACGGATTTCTGAAATTCATCGTCCGTTCTGGCACTTGTAGTTTTTAAATCAACTACAAGTCCAATATCCTCTCTGTAATAATCAGGACGGCATTTTCTTACTATCCCGTGCCTGTCGGTAGCAAAGAAGCTCTGCTCTGCTTTACCGCCTTTAAAAAGAGGCGAAGCAAGCTTATCTACAACCGCTTTCATTTTTTGCAACTCTTCATATTCAGCGACCGAAAGAATTTGTCTATCGCCTACACTCTCAAGCCATTTAGCCTTTGCTTCCTTGTATGCTTTCGTGTTTTTATTAAGGTTGCACCCCTCAAAATTCTCAACTACGAACTCTTTTTCAAATCTCTCTGGCTCTAACACAAGAGAGTGAAATGCGTCGCCAAACGTAAAGTTTTGATTTTCTACGCTAAACAGTCCATCTTTATAAGCCTCATAATGTAGCGGACTTATAGCCATATATTTTAAGTCAGTGCTTGAAATTCCCTGTGCTTCTCTGTATTCTTTGTTAGTCATTTTTTCTCCTTGTTTTGATATTTTGCAACTCTGGCTCTTTCCATTTCAAAAGCATAGTCAAGTGCTTCTTTTAATGTTTTAAATTCAGCAACTTTCTTATTGCTTCTTTCCCATCTAACCTCATACTTTCCGTTAATAGGAACTACTAACATAGCAACACCTTTTTAAAAGAACACGCAGGTTAAAACCTGCTATGTTAAAATTATAAAACTTTTTGAAATGTTTGTCAAGAGCTTTCAGAAGTTTTTTTCAATTTTTTTTGAATAAATATATAAAAGAACGCTTTTGCGTATGCATACAATTCACTTTTACTGCAAATTTTTGGAACTTCATATTTATTATTGCTTATTTGTAAGCATATTTTTTCTTTTGTGTATGTTACTTTTATTTCAAATCCTGCGTCCATAATTCTATCTCTTATATATTCCACTACATCGTGCCTCGTAGCCATTATTGCTCCTTTTAAAATGGTATCTCCTCATCGTTGGGTAAGTCGTCCGCATTTTTTTTTGCTTCTTCATACATATTCTTATCGTATCTCGGCTGTTGTTGTGCTTGTGTTTGTTGTTGAGGTTGTTGATAATGGGGTTGCTGTTGAGCCTGCCCCTCATTGTTGCTACCGCTTTTACATTGTAAAAACACAACCTTATTGGCTTTAACAAAATGTCTCGACCTTTTATGCCCGTTACCATCTACCCATTGGTCGAAGCCCAACTTTCCATCTACAAGCACACGCATTCCTCTTTTAACATATTGATGAGCCATCTCGGCTGTTTTTCCAAAGCAGTTTATCTCAATAAACAATGTGTCCTCTCTTTTTTCACCTGTATTCTTATCGTTATAGTATTCATTACAAGCGATATTAAACTTTGCTATTGCTGTTCCGCTGGGTGAATATTTCAATTCAGGGTCTTGTGTAGCATTTCCTACAAGAGTTATGTGATTAAACATTTTAAATCCTTTTTTGTTAAATTTGTGGCATATCAACCTGTGGCTCAATCTCTTTGGCAGTCGTAAATTGTGACTGCGGAATAACCTCTTCTTTTGGAACATCGGTTGTATAATGACCGCTTCCGTCCTCATCGTATCTATTTTTAAACATAATGAAACGCCTGTATGAATTGTCAAACTCTACCATTTCCCCACCTTTTGGCTTTTTAGCTATCGGCTTCAGTAAAAACCACACCATATCGGCGTCATAAATCTGGTCTCCGCTTTCTTTTAAGTTTGGAAGACCTGTTTTTTGGCTCTCTTCGCTTAACTGATTGATTAAAATTATCGTTACTTCGTTTATTTGACATATTCGTGCTAATTCATTTGAGATTAAAGAGGCTTTTTCTGCCCTTGAATTTCCTTGTGCTTTTATTTTCATACGGCTATCAATAATAAAAAATTCTACGCCGTCTTGAATATGTAACATTATTTCTCTTTTTAAGTCTTCCAAATCGTTAGACACGCTGTCTATTCTGTAATTATTAAGCTGTGTTTCGTTTGGAAGGAACATTTTTATCTTTTTAGCTAAAAGGTTTTCGTTCATCTCAAAATTAAAATGACAAACCTTTTTGTAGCTTGACAACCTCAACGCAAGTGCTATGGTGAGGGTTGTTTTTCCCGCTTCACTTGACGCACCAAATTGTATAAACGCCCCTTTTGGTATTCCACCTGCTCTGTCTATAAATTTGAAGCCTGTTTCCCAAAAAGTAGGTGGTCTTTGCTTTCTTTGTAACAACTCATATGCGGTTACATACTGATTACCTTTTTGGGAATTTAATATCATATCGTAAATTTTTGTTTTAAGCTCTGCTATTTTCTTTTTAATTTTTATCTCTTCCTGAAAATCGGCAGTGTTTCCTAATTTTATTTTTAATGACTGAATTTCGTCTTTTAGTTCTTTTATTTTTTTATCCATAGCTCGTCCTTATCTTTGATATAGTTAACAAGAGTGCCCTCTTTTATCCAGCCCTGTGATTTGTTTCTATATTTAATGCGTTTTGTTTTTTCGTCGTATTTCACGACATCTACATCAATACCTCTTCGTAGTTTACATATATGTGTCAATGCTTTTTCTTTCAAGAGAGCATTCTATAAGTTTACCTGTCAAAACTCTGTTTTGAGCCGATTGAAAGTTTGCCTCTTTTTTAAGGCGTTCAATCTCGTCTCTTTGATTAAGTATTTCTTTTCGCAACTCTAAAAGATAAGACAGCTTTATGCTTAATTCGTCTTCTGGCTTATAATCGTAACTCGCTAAATTAATTGCCTGTAAGATTTTATCTACCATTTTTTCTCCTTTTTGTTTTGAGTTTGACATCGGATATTCCCACATTGCTTTATTCATAGTCTTCCTCCGTTATATAGCCATATTTTCCGTCGGTAAGCTGAAATATAACCTGATTAACACTCATAAAACTAAAATGTTTTGAGTGTAGTTTGCCGTCAACATATAAGTCGAAAAAATCTCTAAATGCGTTTTTCTTTCCAACTCCATTGAAAACTTTTTTCGTGCGTTTTACAACTTTAAATCTTGGGTCGTGCTTATATACCATTTCAGCCATTTAATCCCCCTCTTTAACAAAAATTCCGTCTTCCCTCAAATACCCTTTTCTATCCTTAATTTCGTTCCACGCTTTATCAAGAGCTTTATATATATGTTCCCCTCGTGCCTCTAAAAAATCAGCCAAATAGTTAATAGCCCGTTCTGCTTTTCTTTCAAACCACTCCAACGGGATTTCATTAAATTCAACATAACCATTCGATTTTGTTTTACCCGCGACATAAATACTCATTTCGCTTATCACTGCGTCTGCCCTAAACAAGAAATTCATAGGCGTATCAGCAAACATTCCCCGTGTTAAACTCCAAGACGGCAAATCTACTATTGCGTCGTTTTGGCTATTTCTTATCAGTTTAGATAAAATTGTTAAAACTACTATTGTATCGCCTACTGCGTCAAGTATTGCCTCTTCGTCGTTTTTTCTGACCGCATTCCACAACTCGCCAAACTCCTCTTTTAACTTTATCCATTGAGCCATAAAGGGTGAGTTAGGGATTATTTTTCTTTCTTTCGCCCATTCGGTTACATTTTTCTGAAATTGTAAATAATTCATCATAGCTCCTTTATTCTGTATTTTTCAAGTTCGTCCTCAAATTTTACCCATTCGGTTAAAGGTATGTATAATTTGACCATTATAGCTCCGTCATTAAATTTCTCGTGCAGTCTGTATTCTGGGTTTCTAATTCCCGTTGATACAAATAACGGAAAACCAAGTTTTTGCTCCGTAACCTTATTAACCATTGATAACTCCGCATTGAAAGATGTCTCTGGTATTTCCTCATAAGCACACCACGACATCGCGTATTCTCTTGTGAACGCTTTGTTTGAAATTAAAAACTGAACGATTTTTTTAGCGTGACTTCCTTCTCTATATCCTTTTATCTCAATTCCGTTAACGATAAGTTTATTATTTTTTAACTCTACCATATTCCTCTCCTGTTATTTTTTTTATTACATCGTTTAATGCTTTTGGATACAGGTTTTCTACAACTTTATCTATCTCAAATTTAATTATGTAACCAGATTTTTTATCTTCGACCTCATAAGTTTTATAATTCGCACTTTCTGGGTGTTTAAATATCGAAATAACTCCACCTGCGTAATGATTGTGAAAGCATATATAGAATTTATTTCTTGCGTATTTGTTTTGAATATCGTTTATTTCATTTTCAATTCTTTCACTTAATGTAGCTCTTTGTCCTATAAGTTCAACCACATTCATTCTATACTCCTTAACTCGTCTTTTAGTTTGTATTGCTTTAATAAGTCGATTGTATTGTTTAAGTTATCTAAACATAAAGGCGTCTTATCAATGCAGTCAAAAATTGTCGCCTCAACAACTTTAAACACCTGCTCTTTAACGCTTAACTCAACCCACGCCAACACCATATCAATAGTCGGCAGTGAGTTTTTGTATTCATCAAGCGTATTCATTTTTTTGACAGCCCTTACTACCAGCTGTCTTCCTTTGTGGGTAAACAGACTAACATCTAAATTTTCAATCACCTTTTTTATGTCGTCAATTTCAAAAGGATTATCCGTCCAATCGCCAAAAAGAGAAACCACGACACTCTTTTCCAACTCTTCTCTGTATTTATACATTTTCTACACCTGTTACATAAAAGCTCTGTCGTCCGCTCCTACACCCTTGCCGATAGTATTGTCAATGTATTCAAGCTTGAGAGTTTGCCACTCCCTTTCTTTCATTGTTTCGATAGCCTTTTTAACATCAAATCCAGCTTGACAAATTTTTTCAAGTTCGTTTAAAAATGAAATTATAGGCTTTTCAGTTTTAAGTGGCTTTTTAATGGACTTTCTGTATTCGATAAAGTCGCCCACGACACCCTCGTCAATTAAGCCCCATACACAATCATAATTTTTATCTTTGATAGCCTCATAGACTTTTTTTTCTAACTGCTCCGCCCTTGATACTTTTTTCTTTTGCTCTTTCACATCTTTACCCATAAGCACTAAAATATGCTGTTCTGGTGCCGAAGTATCCTGTATCATTTGTTCTACCTCATAACCTTCTTTCGCGTATTTGTCTATATTATATTTTACCTCGTAATAATCTCCACCGAAAAATTTATATTCTTTCATTTCTCACTCCTTGTTTTGAGAGAGAAATTAATCTCTCTCTTGTTTAAAGATGTCGTATGCTAAATTATATGCTGGTGTATTGTCAAGTCCTATATCTTCCATAGCAATGAGGATATTGCGTAAAATAGGCTCTTCATACTCATTTCTTAACATATCTGATAAAAACTCAATGTAGCTATCTGTGATTTTCTCTTCTCTAAACCCATACAATGTTAAAGCTTTTACTGCTTCCATTCCGTCCTCTTCAAGAGCTATAAAAACAGCCAATGCCATTGATAATTTTTGTGCCACTTCTGGGTCTTTTTCTTTTTCTAAAATTTTAAGAGTTCTTTCAACCGCTTTTCTTATGGAATACTCACTTCCAAAATTAAGCACATCTTTAATATGCTCGATAGCTTTTTCAACTGCTTTTGTATTTGTTCCCTCTTCCCTGTCTTCAGCTTTTTTGATTTTTACCATAGGGGTTTTGCCGTGCCTTTTTTCAACTGCTTTTTTAATTCGTTCCGCTATAAGTTTAGCGTCTTCCTTGCTAATGTCTTGTTCTACAAAAGCCTCAACAATAATTTTCCCGTCTTTTGTCTCTCTTAAGATTGCTTCTACTTCAATAGTTTTCATCTTTCACTCCTTGTTTTGATTTTTTTGTTTGTCGGTGTATAATACCGAATGAAGCCGTAACCACGACCTCATTCCGTATTATATCACTTAAATCTTAATTTAAACTTAAATAATCTGTGTTATAATTTTCTCGTGAAAGTTTTTTCATTTCTTTCTCCTTGTTTTGATTTTTTTAACATAGGCTTTTAGTGAGGACTTTCCCTCCGTCCTCACCACGCGACCCTGTATTTACTTTTGCCTCCTGTTTTTTTAATGCTTAACAATCCCCTGTCTTGTAATTTTCTTACCGCCTTTGTAATTGTTTTATCACTTCCTATATCTAAATCATTCATAAAATCGTCGTAACCTATTTCAACCTCGCCTCTTGCTTCAAAACATTTCTGGCGAATATACTCGTATATCATCGCTCCACTACAACCAACCTCTTTTACCATTTTTGTGTCAATCGTTATTAACATTTTTAACCTCCCATAATGAAAATCCTGTTTCAAAAGGCTGAATATAGTCGATTTTAAAAACTTTTCCCACGCCATTGTCGCCTATAATCTCACACGGATTATCTTCATCTCCATACCACCCGTTTTTGTAATTCCCTATTTTCTCATATCCTTGATTTTTAAGCCATTTACTCTCAAACCATTCTGGTAGTGCTTTTTCACATTCTCCCTCAAAATATCTGATAAGTTCCTTTTGTAATTCTGTGTCGTTTTTCAATTTCTCGTAATAGCAAACACAATCGTATCCGTTTAGCTCAATTACAACGGCTCTTCTCCAATCTATACATACGGGTAGCCCTTTTATTATAAAATCGTAATCCATATAGCCATCTGTCTTCGCCACGCCAAATTCATTAATAATGTCGATAATTTTCTCGAATTTATCCTCATCATACACTGCAACCCCAACATCTTTCATATCCAAATCCCATACAACTTCACAAATTCCCTCTTCTACATACGGAAATATTTTTTGGTAAAACTCCCCTATTCTTTTGTTAGTCATTTTTGCCCCCTTTTATAGCTCTCATTTTTGCAATTTCCCCGTTTTCATTAAACCAAAACTTTGCAATGTCGCCGTTTGAGCGGTCAATTACGACCGCTTGATTGTTTGGTAATTTTACATAATGTAAACCTTGCCCTGTTATAAAATCGTTATCGCTTACGCTTACTCCCTCTCTGAAACATTTTCTCGCATAATCAGCAAGTCTTGTATATCTCATTTCTTTCTCCTTGTTTTTGAATTTTTAAGCCGTATAGGCTTTATAATCCTCACCGATAGTGAGGACTAAAAACCTACACCTGAAATTTTTAGCAACCCGTAACAAAACACGAAAAACACCATTATGGCTATAATTGACACTTTCATTTTAGCCCTCCTCTATTTTTATTTTTAGTTCGTTCGCTATTTCTTTTAAAGCTACCCTGTATCCTGCTGGGTCAAGTTTTTTTAAAATTGTGGCTGGGGTAAATCTAACGCCCTCAACCACAATAAAGTTTCCGTTTTTTTTGTTTATAATTTTGTCTGCTATTTTTTCAAATTCTTTTCTTTTCATTTCTTACTCCCCTCTATTATTACATACACCAAAAACCAAACAATCAAAATCAACGGGGCTAAAAAGTTCATTTTTCTACCCCGTCTGATATTTCTTTCAAGCAACTTTCATCAACTTCAAGCTCATTTTCGTATATTATTTGTGCTATCTCGTCGTCCGTATATTCATAATAAGCTATTGCCTCAAGTCTATTTTCAAACCAACTCATTAACTCGCTTATTACCTCTTCAAGCTCCCTCTCAACCACACCTATGTATTCGTCTGCCTCAAATTCTACATCGTCAATCTGTTTGGTGTTTGCGTGGCAATAATGCCACCCGTATGAATTGTTACCGATTTTAAACCAAGTAACCCTGTATTCGTCAACAACTTCTCTCAACCTCTCCATAATGTTTGCGATTTCTTCGTCTTTTTGGAAATACTCTTTAACCCATTTTTTCAATAACCATCGGTCTGGTCTGCTCCATTCAGCTGTAAAACTTGCCCCGTCTCCTTGTGAATAGCTAAAACTCCAGCACGGCTTTATGTTATAAAAGCCATTTTTTTCTAAAAACTCTACAATATAATCGGCTTCACGACTTATTGAAAAACCAATTTCCTCGTCTATCCATTCGCTGTTTTCCTTTTTCCATTTTTCTATATCCACATATCTTTTAACCTCTGCTACACTCTCGAATATGTATTTTTTCTTTCTAACTTCCATTATAGCACCTCCTCGATTTTTTCTCTTACAATCTCTTTTGAGATATTTTTTAAACTCATATATAAATCATCTTGAATGCTATCCCTTAAATCATCATCAAATTTTACCCCGTCACTTTCAAGTGTATCAATAATTTCGTCCGCTAAATCCCAAAATCCACCAGACCCTGTTTCGTCAAGGTCTGCCCTCATTTCGCCTGATATGTATTTCCCTGCTATACTTGCTATATCGTTTTTCCATTGATTAATATCAATTTCAAGTGTTAATATAGCGTTAATTGAAAATTTAATTTTTTCCATAACTGCCTCCTGTTTTTGATTTTTCGCCCCTGTCGGCTTATATAACCTGACGCCCTGTCAAGCTATATAAACGGACGGGGATTAATTTCCCCTTTCGACTGCTTTTTCTATTTGGAATTGCTCTCTAACCCATTTAACCCTGTCGCCGTAAATTTCTCTTATTTTTAAAAGTTCTTTTTTGTTTGTTATGTTAAACCCGTTGTCTTGTAGCCAGATATATAAATATTTACTTGTAGTCTTGCTAAACTCTCCCGCTCCGTCAAGCAGTAGCAGTTCCCCACTGCTCCTGTTATACGCTCCAATTATCGTTTCATAACTTTGGAATACGACCCAATTTCCAACCTCGATTTCAAACTGATTAGGGATTGTGTTCCCGTTGTGTGATATTAAATTTCTAACTTTTACCATTTTTACTCCTTTTTTTTGATTTTCTCTACATTAAAAAGCTCTATAAAGCCCTTTGATGTAGAGAAAAAAGGGGGAAGGGGATTAAAATCCTCTTTCTTTTAAGATTTTTTCGACCCTTTCTTTTATTAATTGTATTTTTAAATCAACTTCCTTTTTTGTTTCTCCTTCAACTACAAAACTATTTTTTTTAAACTCCACTCCCTCTATTTCAAATTCTTTTTCTTCTATAAAAACCTCATAACCATTTATTTCGCCTCTTATTCCATAATAAGTCACTACCCCGTCTCTTAAGGTAGAGTATTCAAAAATATTTCCTTTTATTGTGATTAAGTCCAATTCTTTTGTTACTCTTACCATTTTTACTCCTTTTTTTGATTTTTAGTCCCTCTGGACTTTATACAAACCCAACCCGTGAGCCTGTATAAAATCAAGCGGGGATTAATCCGCCGTATAATAAGCTGGATAATACCCTGCTTCATAGTTACAATTATAGCTCTTAAAAAATTCTAAAAAAGTGTCAAAATCAACCTCTAACCTATTTAAAATGTCCTTGTTTATATCAACCGCTATGCTCCACATTGAATTAATGTTTAATTTGTGCGGGATAACCCAGATAGTCCCGCCGTTTTCGATGATTTTCCTTGCCTGTCTTTTGTTTATTCTTTTCATTTTTCGCCCCTTAATTTCGCCCATAATGCTAACTCGGCTTTTTTAACATTGCTTGGCGTATATGGTATCGCCTCCGTTACAAAATTTTCGCCTCTGTTTCCAAAACTCCAAATTTTCACCATTTTTTCACCTGTTCCCCACGCTTTCATATATTCGTAATAGATTGTAACCCTGTATCCTTTCGGATATTCAACCTCTGTTCTGCTTTTGTATCTTCCAAAAAACTTGCCCTCTTTTCTAACTTCGTCAAGTGTTCTGATGTGTTCTGTAACTTTTATATTCATTGTCTGCCTCCTGTTTTATTTTTAAGGTGTTACCCTTAATTAAGGCTTTGCTTTTAATCATCTCGTAGGCGTTTCGTATGTCCTACGCTTGAAATTATAATACAAAAAAAATTAAATCGCAAGGGTTTTCAGAGGAAATTTTCAAAAATTTTTCAAAAAAAGATGAATTTAGGGTAGTTTTATGCTTTCAAAATGTCGTATTTTCGGGGGTTTGAGGGAATTTAAAAAAATTTGAAAAAATTTTCAAGGTTATAACTAAAACTTATTAGGAATTATAATTCAAACTTATAAACGGGTGGCTTTTAGGTCTGCCTGCTGGAATTGTATCTGCTCTTTAAAGCGTTCACCTGTGTGAGCCATTGGCACCTTTTTTATACCTTTTGTGGCAAATTTATTCGGATATATTTTTTTGTGTGGTGCTGTAATATATTTATATGCTTTTTTGGTGTCTAACTTAAACGCTGTCGCATTTTTTTTAATTTTATAGGCAAATATACCTGCGGGGGTAAAAAATCGCTCAGAATTAATCTTATAGGGTAGATTTTAGTATCTGTCTTTTTTTTCTTTTAGGCGGTAGCAATTAGGACGGAATTTTTTGTCTTTTGTTTTTGTCTTTTTGTTTCTCTGTCTCTCTTTGTTTCTCTCTTTCGTTTCTTTTCTTTTTCTTATCAAGGGGGGATTATAGGGGGGATTAATTCTTTTTCTTTTCTTTTCTTTCTCTCTTATTTTCTCTCTTTCTCTTTTTTTTCTTTTTTTATTTTCTTTTTTTTAATATAATATAAAATAAAAGAATATAAATATTCTTTTCTTTTTTTTTGCTTCTTTTTTTTTCTTTTCTTAACGCTATCGCTATTATCCTATCTTAATAGCCTATTAGTTAATCAATTAATTAACTTTAGTCTGTAATGTTTTGTAAAGAATGTAATTAACTTAACTTTTTAAACTTAATTACTCCGCCGTCCGCTTTGCTGTCCTGCTGTTGCTGTCTGTCCTGCTTGAAGCATTCGGCTTATTTAGTTCTCTTTTAATTGCTGTCGCTGTATCTGCTTTTAGTTGTGTTGTGTTTTGTTCTGTTTGTTTTGTGGTGTTTCTGCTTTAGGTGTTTTGTAGTGTTTTAGCTGTTATTGTTTTTAGTCTGCTTTGTTTGTCTTGTTATCGTTAATTTCAGCTGTGATTGTTTTGTAGTGCTTTGGGATTTGTCCTGTATCTGTTTCATTCCGTGCGTGTATGTGTGCGTATATATACCTGCCGTCCGTTTTTTTGTTTGTTTCCCGAGAACATACATTATGTTAACTAAAGAATGCCGAGATTTCGGGCTTTTTTGTTTTTTTTAGCGTAATTACTGCGGTTTGTGCGGGTATTTCCTGCTTGTTTTCCTGCCTTAATTGCTTTTGTTTTTTTTGCGACACCCCCTACCCCCCGATTTTCGTGCCGATATACCCTTATAATCCCACATCCCCCCTTGTAAAATTTTTACTACGTGAAGCCTTTTTCCTTGCATTTTTGTCACTATTTTGTTACAATA
>Ga0256838_1001271_pt1 | contig 12404 bp, 23 predicted proteins | sample 4571419metaG_FD_185978 | JGI IMG/M metagenome (GOLD analysis project Ga0256838, IMG submission 185978) | Hydrothermal vent microbial communities from Guaymas Basin, Mexico - 4571-419 | ecosystem: Environmental > Aquatic > Marine > Hydrothermal vents | place: Mexico: Guaymas Basin | collected... | reverse complement strand
TGTATTCTGCATTAGAACATAAAGTTCGCAAAAATATGAAGAAAAATAACCTAACTTTTCCAAATCAGAAGGGAAAACCAATATCAAATCCTACTATGAGATGGGTTTTTCAATATTTTTTCTCTGTAGTTTTAATTTTATTTGAAGGAGGGACTCAATTGGATTATTTTAATGAAAATCATGAGATTATTTTGGAGTGCTTAGGGGATAATTACGAGGAGTTTTATGATTAGTTGTTTTATATTAGTTTAAGTTTAGAGGGGTGATGAATGTCGGTATTAAGCTTTTCAAATGATTATATATAATTTAAGACATCCTTTATAAGTAGTGTACAGTTTACGAGACCCTGAATCAAGTTCAGGGTGACGAAAATATGTTATTTAGAATTATAAAATCCGTCATTCCGTGCTTGACACGGAATCTCTGAAATCAAAAGTGTCTACTACTTTTGATACTCTATGAAGGATGCCTAATTTAAGGCTAATATCAAAAGCTTAAAATAGAGTTCTTTCAACACTTTTTTAGAAAAAAATACTTTGACCTCACCAATAACTAGAACTAAAGCCATCTACACAGTTTTTTATATAAGAAAAATACGATAAACTAACTCGCTACACCTCTAGTTCCACCTCATAGAGAATGGAACTAAAGGTGTATTGAAGAACTATTCTTTATATTATATTTAAAAATATATTGATGTTCCTCTGGGAGAGCTTTATAAATAGTATGAGCTAACTCTTGAATTTCCCAAAGTGCAGATTTATCACTTCTTAGAGATAAAAAGTTTTGTAGACTTCTTGCATTAATACTCCAAGTAAGTTCTGTTTTGTAACTCTCTGGCAAACAGTATTTAGCCTTATCATTACTAACTCCTGATTTTAATATCTCTTGCAGATTATTTAAAGCTTTAATAGAAGCAATATCCACTATCTCAACACCCGTTAAAGTTATAAAATTAGATGCTCTTTGAAAATTATCTAACATAAATGGCTCAATATTCTTTAACTCTTTTAGAGTATATCTACTGCTTTTTACACTTAAATTTGCCATTCTATGACGAGCTAACTCTTGTAGTAAGGCTCTGCTGATTCCACTAATATAAAAATTATAATTTAAATGTTCTAGTGTTGATGAGTGTTTAAACTTATTTCCTACTCTATCTATCAGTTCTTTATCTTTTTCTCCACCATTATCACTGTTATCAAAACTTTGCCAACAAGTTCTTATAGCATGAGAAGCTATATTTAATGGTGTATGGTGTAATAATTCTACTTTCATACTAATTAACCCTTTTTAAATCTTAAATTTTATTTAAAATATTATACCACAATTATATTTATTCTAAAATCTCCTAAATATTATAATTATATTCCTTTTAAAAAGGAAATACTTTTCAGAAATAGTATCAAATATATTGATAAAAGTATTAATTTAATGTATAATTACACTCCAATAAATATGTCAATAGAATTGACGAGTTCTTTATGTAAGGGTAAAAATGGAAAAGATTAGATTAAAGCTTAAAGCTTATGATCATCGTGTATTAGATAAGTCGGTTGCTGCTATAGTAGATGCAGTTAAAAGAACAGGTGCGGAAATTAGAGGTCCTATTCCAATGCCAACTAAGTTTAAACGTTATACAGTTCTTAAATCTCCACATGTTAATAAAGATTCAAGAGAACAGTTTGAGATTAGAATTCATGGAAGAATGCTTGATATTGTTTCTGCTACATCGGATACTATAGATTCACTTATGAAGTTGGATTTAGCTCCTGAGATTGAAGTAGAAATAAGATCAATGGATAAATAAGGGGAGAATGATGGAATTTTTAGTAGAAAAAATTGGTATGAGCAGAACTGTTACTGTACCAAGTGTTCCTGTTACTCTTCTTAGAGTTCATGAAGTTAAAGTGTGCGAAGTACGCGAAGATGGTAAAGCATTAGTTGCTTATAATGGAAGTAAAAAAATCAATAAAGCAATAGAAGGGCAACAAAATAAGTTCTCTATTCCTGCTGATTTTAATAAATTTATGACAATTGAAGTGGCAGAAGGTACAGAAGCTGGTGATTTAAACACAGCTGTTTTATCTGAAACATCTTTGGTTAAAGTGTCTTTTAATAGCAAAGGTAGAGGTTTTACTGGTGGTATGAAAAGACATAACTTTGGTGGTGGTCCAGGAAGTCATGGTCATAGATTTGGTAGAAGAATTGGTTCAATTGGTAATGCTGAGTGGCCAGGTCGTGTAATGAAGGGTAAGAAAATGCCAGGTCAATACGGTAATACTAAAAATACAGTAAAAAATGATGTTCTATCATTTGATGCTGAAAATAGTATTTTAGTATTAAAAGGCTCAGTATCAGGTTATAATGGTGCTATGGGTATTATAAGGATTGTTAAATGAGTAAACCAGTATTAGTAACAACAAGTGAGCTTCCACAAAATTTTTTAGAAGTTCACCCACATAATTTATATCTATATTGTAAATCTTATTCAGCAGCCTTAAGAGCTAACTCTGCAAAGACTAAAACTCGTGCAGAAGTAAGAGGTGGTGGTAAAAAACCATGGGCTCAAAAAGGTGGCGGTCGTGCAAGAGCAGGTTCTTTAAGATCTCCAATATTTGTAGGTGGTGGTGTGGCTTTTGGTCCATCAACAGATAGAAACTACAACCAAAAAGTAAATAAAAAGCAAAAAAAACTTGCTCTTTATCATGCATTAGCTGAAAAATCAGCAAATGAAAAACTTTTTGTAATTGACACTGTATCTATAGAGTCTGGTAAAACAAAAGATGCTATAAGTTTTGTAACTGCTTTAGGACAAAGAGATGTTCTAATAGTAAAAGAGATGATAGATGATAAGACTTACTTAGCATTTAGAAATATTCCAAATAGTTATCTAGTAGAAGCAAATGAGTTAAATGCTTATTTAGCCGCTGCATACCATTCAATAGTAATTGAAAAAGCAGTTTTAGATAAATTGACAAAAGTGAGTTAAGATGGCAGATATTACAGATATTAAAGCGATTATGTATACAGAGAAGAGTATTGAACTTCAAGAAGATGGTATCATTGTTGTTCAAACAAGTCCAAGAATGACTAAAAATGGATTAAAAGAAGTTTTTAGAGAGTTCTTTGGAATTAACCCTTTAAGAGTAAATTCACTTAGAGTTAATGGTAAAGTGAAAATGTTTAAAGGTAAAGCTGGTAAAAGACCTGATTTGAAAAAATTCTATGTTCTATTACCAGAAGATGCTAAACTAGAAAGCTTAGCGGTATAAGGGGAGAGTATGGCAATTAAAACTTATAAACCAACCACACCAAGCCGTCGTTATATGACAAACTTGGATAGTGGTGATATTACTGCTAAGGCAAGTGTAAGAAGTCTATTAAAGAATATTTCTAGAAAAGCTGGTAGAAACAGTAATGGTAGAATAACTTCAAGACATAGAGAAGCTGGTGCAAAAAAATTATACAGAATTATTGATTTTAAAAGAAATAAATTTGGTGTTGAAGGTACAGTAGCAACCATTGAGTACGATCCATATAGAAACTGTAGAATCTGTCTTGTTAAATATACAGATGGTGACAGAAGATATATACTTCAGCCAAAAGGTCTAACAGTAGGTGACAAAATAATGTCTGCTGAATCTGGTTTAGACATTAAAGTTGGTAATACAATGAAACTAAAGAACATTCCAGTTGGTACATTAGTACATAATATTGAGATGAGTCCTGGTCATGGTGGTCAAATAGCTAGAAGTGCTGGCGGATATGCTCAAATTATGGGTAGAGATGGGAAATATGTATCTTTAAGATTACCTTCTGGTGAGATGAGATATATCTTAGGTGAATGTTTATCTACTATTGGTACTGTTGGAAATGAAGATTTTTCAAATATCGTTATTGGTAAAGCTGGTAGAAGTAGACATCTTGGTAAAAGACCTCAAACTAGAGGTTCTGCAATGAACCCAATTGATCACCCACATGGTGGTGGTGAAGGTAAAACTAACTCAGGTCGTCATCCAGTATCTCCATGGGGTATGCCAACTAAAGGTTATAAAACTCGTAAGAAAAAATCAAGCGATAAATTAATAATCTCTAAGAAAAAGAAATAAGGGGCTTAAATGGCAAGATCTACAAAAAAGGGTCCATTTATTGATGGTCACCTAATGAAAAAAGTATTAAAAGCAAAAGAAGAGGGTTCTCATAAACCTATTAAAACATGGTCAAGAAGATCAGTAATTTTTCCTGAGTTTATTGGTTTAACAATCAATGTTCATAATGGAAGACAATTTGTTCCTGTATTTGTTACAGAGAACCATGTTGGTTATAAGTTAGGTGAATTTGCACCAACTAGAACATTTAAGGGTCATAAAGGCTCTGTTCAAAAGAAAGTGGGTTAAGGTATGAGTAGAGCATTATTAAAATTTTCAAGAGTATCTCCTATAAAAGCTAGACTAGTAGCTAGAGAAGTTCAAGGGATGAATGCTGAACTTGCATTAGCATCTTTAGAATTTATGCCAAATAAAGCTGCAAGAATTATATCAAAAGTAATCGCTTCTGCTGTTGCTAATGGTGATTATGAACCTCAAGAAGTTATTATTACATCTTGTAGAGTTGATAAAGCTTCTGTTATGAAAAGATGGAGACCAAGAGCTCGTGGTACTGCTACAAGAATTCTTAAACCAACTGCTCATATATTAGTTGAAGTAGCTGAACCAGTTATTGAAGACGCAAAAAATAATGGGAAGGATGCATAACCATGGGTCAAAAAGTCAATCCAATAGGTCTTAGACTTGGAATTAACAGAAATTGGGAATCAAGATGGTTTCCAGCAAAAGATAGAACAGCTGCTTTTATTGAAGAAGATTACAGAATCAGAAAATTTCTTAAAAAAGAACTTTTTTATGCAGGTGTTAGTAATATCATCATAGAAAGAACAGTTAAAAAATTAAGAATTAATATTGTAACAGCAAGACCTGGTATTATTATTGGTAAAAAGGGCGCTGATATAGAAAAACTTAAAGCTAATCTTACAAAGATGCTTAAAAAAGATGTTTCTGTAAATATTAAAGAGGAGAAAAAACCTCAAGCTTCTGCTCAATTAGCAGCTGAAAATGTTGCAACTCAACTTGAGAGAAGAATTGCATTTAGAAGAGCTATGAAGAAAGTAATTCAAGGTGCTTTAAAATCAGGTGCAAAAGGTATTAAAATATCTGTTTCTGGTCGTCTTGGTGGTGCTGAGATGGCAAGAACAGAGTGGTATCTTGAGGGAAGAGTTCCTCTTCATACACTAAGAGCAAAAATTGATTATGGATTTGCAGAAGCTCATACTACTTATGGTATAATAGGTATTAAAGTATGGATATTTAAAGGTGAAGTTCTTCAAAAAGGTATTCAATCAGAGCCAAAAGAGGAAAAAAGTTCTAAAAGATCAAGATCAAGAAGAGGTGAATAGTTATGTTAATGCCTAAAAGAACAAAATGGCGAAAGCAAATGAAGGGTCGTAATAGAGGTAAATCTTTTAACGGCAATAAAATTGAATTCGGTGATATTGCGTTAAAAGCAATAACAGCTGGTAGAATTGATTCAAGACAAATTGAAGCTGCTAGAATTACAATGACTAGAAAAATTAACAGAACAGGTAAAACTTGGATTAGAGTATTTCCTGATAAGCCACTTACTGCTAAACCACTTGAAACAAGAATGGGTAAAGGTAAAGGTCCTGTTGAAAAATGGGTAATGAATATTAAGCCAGGTAGGATTATTTTTGAAATGGCTGGTGTTGATGAGGTTTTAGCGAGAGAAGCTTTAACACTTGCTCGTCATAAATTACCTTTCAAAACTAAGATAATTACACTAAAGGATAGTAATGAACTATACTGATATTCAAGAAAAAAGTGAAGCAGAATTACTTGAGCTATTAAAAGAGAAGAAGTTAGAGCTTTTTACTTTAAAAGCAAAGCAAAGAACTATGCAACTTCAAAATACTAGTGAATTAAAAGTTGCTAAAAAAGATATAGCAAAAATTAATACAGCATTGACTGCAGTAAGGGGTTAAATAATGCCAAAAAGAGTAATACAAGGTACAGCAATAAAAATAGCAGGTGATAAAACTGCTACTGTTTTGGTAGAGAGAAAAGTTCTTCACCCAAGATACCATAAAACTGTAAAAAGATTTAAAAAATATTTAGTTCATGATGAGAAGAATGATATTTTAGTTGGTGATGAAGTAAGTGCTATTGAGTGTAGACCTTTATCAAAGAGAAAAAACTTTAGACTTCTTGATATAGTAAAAAGAGGTGAAGTGTAATGATTCAGGGTTTTACAAGATTAAATGTAGCTGATAACAGTGGTGCAAAAGAGATTATGTGTATCAAGGTTCTTGGTGGTTCTAAAAGAAGATATGCAACAGTAGGTGACATTATTGTTGCTTCTGTTAAAAAAGCACTTCCAACTGGAAAAGTTAAAAAAGGTAAAGTTGTAAAAGCTGTTATTGTTAGAACAAGAAAAGAGATTCAAAGAGAAAATGGTTCACTTATTAGATTTGATGATAACGCAGCTGTAATCATTGATGACAAGAAGAATCCCATTGGTACTCGTATTTTTGGACCAGTATCTCGTGAAACACGATATTCAGGTTTTATGAAAATTGTATCACTTGCACCGGAGGTTTGGTAATGGCAAATAAAAAGTTTAAAATCAAAAAAGGTGATGAAATAGTAGTAATTGCTGGAGATGATAAAGGTAAAACAGGAGAAGTATTAAAAGTACTTACTAAAAAAGATGCAGTGATTGTATCTGGTCTTAAATTGGCTAAAAAATCTGTTAAACCAAATGAAGAGAATAAAGAAGGTGGCTTTGCTGATGTAGAGATGCCAATTCATATCTCAAATATTAAAAAAGTAGAAGGTTAATATTATGGTTAGAATGAAGCAGAAATATAATGACATCATTCCAGCTCTTAGAGAAGAATGTGGTATCACAAATGCTATGCAAATACCTAAGCTAGAAAAAATAGTAATTAGTGTTGGTGCTGGTGAAGAGGGTAAAGATAACAAACTTATTGCAAATATGACAGATACTATATCTAATATAGCTGGTCAAAAAGCGGTTGTTGTTATGGCTAAAAAATCTGTAGCTGGTTTTAAAGCTAGAGAAGGCGCTCCAAGTGGAATTAGAGTAACTTTAAGAGGTGCTAAAATGTATAACTTTTTTGATAAGTTAGTATCAATTGCACTTCCAAGAGTAAAAGATTTCAGAGGAACACCTAGTAAAGGTTTTGATGGAAGAGGTAATTATAACTTCGGTCTTCAAGAGCAATTGATGTTTCCAGAAGTTGTTTATGATAATATCTTAAAAACTCATGGTATGAATATTACAATTGTAACAAGTACAGAAGATGATAAACAGGCATTTACACTTTTAGAGAAGTTAGGTATGCCTTTTGCTAAAGGGAAGAAGTAATGGCTAAAAAGTCTATGATTGCAAAACAAAAAAGAGACCCTAAATTTAAAGTTAGAGGTTACACAAGATGTTCACTTTGCGGAAGACCACATTCAGTATATAAAGATTTTGGTATTTGTCGTATATGTTTAAGAAAAATGGCTAATGAAGGTCTAATTCCAGGCATGCGAAAAGCAAGCTGGTAATAAAGGAGTAGAAGATGATGACAGATATAATTGCAGACTCTCTTACTCGAATAAGAAATGCTGCACAAAGAAGATTAGATACAACTACTCTACTTCACTCAAAATCAATTGAGGCAATTGTTTCTATTCTTGTAAATAAGGGTTATTTAGAAAGTTTTAGTGTAATAGAGAATGGTGTGAAAAAAACTATTAAAGTTACAATTAAGTATGATGAAAATGGTCGCGGTGTGATCAATGAAGTTAAAAAAATATCAAAGCCTGGGCGAAGAGTTCATAAAGCTAAAGCTGATATTAGATTCTTTAAAAATGGATATGGTACACTTATTGTATCAACTTCACAAGGTGTGCTTCCAAATGATGAAGCATTTAAACGCGGCATTGGCGGCGAAGTAATTTGTAGTATTTGGTAGGGGTTGATTAATGTCTAGAGTAGGTAAAAAACCTGTAATTATTGCAAATGGTATAGAAGTAACTCTTGATGGTGATGTTATTATTGCTAAAAAGGGTAAAATAGAAAAGAGATTAGATACTCATGGTAGAGTTGAAATTTCTGTTGAAGGTAATGAAGTTACTTTTACAAGAGTTGGTGATTCAAAAGAGAGTTCAGCTTTTTGGGGAACATACAGATCATTATTAAATAATATTATTATAGGTCTTGACAAAGGTTTTTCTAAATCTTTAGAGATTAATGGTGTTGGTTATAGAGCAGCTGTTAAAGGTAAAGTTCTTAATCTTCAACTTGGTTTTTCTCATGATATTGACTATCCAATAGTTGATGGTTTAGAGATGAAAGTTGAAAAAAATATTATTATTATCACAGGAACTGATAAGCAAGTTGTAGGTCAAGCAGCAGCTGAAATTAGAGACTTTAGACCACCAGAGCCATATAAAGGTAAGGGTGTTAAGTATACTGATGAAGTTATTGTTAGAAAAGCTGGTAAAGCAGCTGGTAAATAGGAGCGATAGATGTTAAAAAGTATTCAAAAAAGAAAAAATAAACTACGCGCTCAAAGAAAAGCTAGAGTTAGAGGTAAAATATTTGGTACAATAGATAAGCCTAGATTATCTGTATTTAAATCAAATAAATATTTTTATGCTCAAGTAATTGATGATGTTACTGCTACTACTTTGGTAAGTGTAGATGGCAAAAAAGTTGGATTAAAAGCAAATATTGAGGATGTAAAAGTTCTTGCTAAAACTTTGTCTGAATCTATGTCATCAAAAAATATTGATAGTGTAGTATTTGATAGAAATGGTTATCTATACCATGGCGTTGTTGCTTCTTTTGCAGATGCAATTAGAGATGCTGGTATCAAGTTTTAAGGAGACATGATGGAAAATATTGACAGAGAAGAGTTTGAAGAAGTAATTGTAAATATTGGTCGTGTTACTAAAGTTGTAAAGGGTGGTAGAAGATTTAGATTTACAGCTCTTGTAGTTATTGGCGATAAAAAAGGTACAATTGGTTATGGTTTTGGTAAGGCAAAAGAGGTTCCTGATGCTATTAAAAAGGCAGTTGATGATGCATTTAAAAATTTAGTAAAAGTAAATATTAAGGGTTCTACAATTGCTCATGATATTGAACATAAATTTAATGCAAGTAGAATTGTTTTAAGACCAGCTAGTGAAGGTACAGGTGTTATTGCAGGTGGAGCTGCTAGACCAGTATTAGAACTTGCAGGAATTAAAGATGTTCTTAGTAAATCAATTGGTTCAAATAATCCAAACAACTTAGTAAGAGCAACAATTCAAGCACTTACTAGAATTAAAGCTTAGGGGGTAAAAATGTCATTACATAACTTACAACCAGCTCCTGGCTCAACAAAAAATAGAAAAAGAGTAGGACGTGGTCAAGGTTCAGGTACTGGTAAAACAGCTGGACGAGGTAACAAAGGTCAAAAATCAAGAACTGGTTACAAAAGAAAAAGAGGGTTTGAAGGTGGTCAAATGCCACTTATGAAGAGAACTCCAAAAGTTGGATTTACTTCTAAAGTTGAAAAACCTTATGTAATTAATATAGATAAGATTAAATCAGTAGCCGAACTTGATGAGATTACAATTGAAACAATTAATACAGTTCATCAAATGAAGGGTAAAGTAACTAGAGTTAAATTAATAGGTACAAATGCAAAAGATTTGGCTTCTAAGATAAAAGACGAATCAGTTACAACAAGCGGCAAATAATATGGGTAATGCTTTAACTCAAAAAATTCTAATAACTTTAGGATTTATTTTTGCTTATAGAGTTTTAGCATATATTCCAGTTCCAGGTGTTGATTTAGGTGTTATCAAAGAGTTTTTTGATGATAATGCCAACAACGCTTTGGGACTTGCAAATATGTTTTCAGGAGATGCAATTCGTCGTCTTAGTATTATCTCATTAGGTATTATGCCTTATATTACCGCTTCCATCGTTATGGAACTTCTAGCAGCAACATTCCCAACATTAGGTCAAATGAAAAAAGAGAGAGATGGGATGCAAAAATATATGCAAATCATCAGATATTTCACAATTTTCATTACAGTTATTCAAGCAATTGGTGTATCTATGGGACTTCAATCTCTTACAGGTCAAGCAGGTCAAAGTGCTATTATGATTGATCCTACAATGTTTACAGTTGTTGCAACATTCTCTATGCTAACAGGAACAATGTTACTTATGTGGATTGGTGAGCAGATTACTCAAAAAGGTATCGGTAACGGTATATCATTGATTATTTTTGCAGGTATTGTTTCAGGTATACCATCAGCAATATCAAATACGGTTCAGTCAGTTAATAGTGGTGAGATGAATTTCTTATCTATAATAATGATTTTAGCAATTATGTTTGTTACAATATTTACAATTATATATGTTGAACTTGGTGAGCGTAGAGTTCCTATTAGTTATTCAAGAAAAATTATGATGCAAAATCAAAATAAAAGAGTTATGAACTATATACCTATTAAAGTAAATCTATCTGGTGTAATTCCACCAATATTTGCTTCTGCAGTATTAATGTTTCCTCTTACGATGTTGCAATCTAGTAAGTCACCATTTTTACTTCAAATTGCAGATTTATTATCCCCTGGTGGATTAATATTTAATATTGTAACTTTCTTATTAATTATGTTCTTTGCATTTTTTTATGCTTCAATTGCATTTAATGCAAAAGATATATCTGATAATTTAAAAAAACAAGGTGGATTTATCCCTGGGGTAAGACCTGGAGAACATACTAAAGAATTTTTAAATGAAGTTGCTAGTAGATTAACAACAACAGGTTCATTTTACTTGGCTATTATATCAACTTTACCATTTGCATTTATTAATATGATGAATGCTAGTTTTTATTTTGGTGGTGTCGCTGTACTTATTATAGTTCAAGTTGCTCTTGATACTATGAGAAAGATAGAAGCACAAAGAACTATGAATCAATATGATACATTAGGTAATGTAGGTTTATAATGGCTATAGTACTTAGAAAACCTCAAGAGATTACTAAGCTTAAAAAAGCTGGTAATATTGTTGCTCAAACACTACAATATCTTCAAGATAATGTTTCAGAGGGTATGAGCTTAAAAGAGATTGATAGTATGGGAGACAGTTATCTTAGAAATCTAGGAGCTATCCCATCTTTTAAAGGTCTTTATGGCTTTACAGGTTCAGTATGTACCTCTCTTAATGAAGCTATTATTCATGGAACTCCAACAGATGTTAAAATCAAAAATGGTGATATCTTAGGATTGGATATTGGAAGTAAACTAGATGGTTATTATGGTGATGCTGCAATAACTATGGCAATAGGTGAAATATCATCAAGAGATCAAGAGCTTATTGATTGTTCAAAAGATGCTTTATACCATGCAATTGATTCAATTAAAGTTGGTATGAGATTTAAAGAGTTGGCAAAAATTCTTGAAGATTTTATTGTTGGAAGAGGATTTATACCTCTTAGAGATTTTTGTGGACATGGTATTGGGGTAAAACCTCATGAAGAACCAAATATTCCAAATTATCTTGAAGGAAAAATAAATCAAGGACCTAAAATAAAAAATGGAATGGTATTTTGTTTAGAACCTATGGTTTGTCAAAAAAGTGGTATACCAGTCATATTAGATGATAAGTGGACAGTTGTTAGTGAAGATGGACTAAGAACAAGTCATTATGAACATCAAGTAGCTATTGTTAATAACAAAGCTGTAATCTTGACTCAATTATAATTATAAGGAGCAAAAACTATGGCAAAAGATGATGTTATAGAAATTGATGGGAAAGTTGTAGAGGCATTGCCAAATGCAACTTTTAGAGTAGAGTTAGATAATAAACATATTGTATTATGTCATATTGCAGGAAAAATGAGAATGCACTATATTAAAATACTTCCAGGAGATAAGGTAAAAGTTGAATTAACACCTTATAGTTTGGATAAAGGTAGAATTACTTTTAGATATAAATAGAATCTAATTTGTTTGTTGGGTAATGCCCAACAAACTTTATAAGATAAAATCTACATATCCAAGGCTAAGAATCTTAGCCTTACTTCATCAGTCATTATAATCCTCTTCTATTCTGAAAACTACGGAAAAATCTAAAGCTAATCAAAAATATGCTCTAATATAGAAAAAAGAGAACCAATGACCTTACTTCTGACATTCATCACCCCTATAAACTTAAAGTAATATAATAAGAAATAAATATATATATTAGGAATATACCATCTGTTTTACAAAAATAAATAAAATAAAAACAAAAAAGTTAGGACATCTAGGCTT
>Ga0256838_1001270_pt1 | contig 12410 bp, 27 predicted proteins | sample 4571419metaG_FD_185978 | JGI IMG/M metagenome (GOLD analysis project Ga0256838, IMG submission 185978) | Hydrothermal vent microbial communities from Guaymas Basin, Mexico - 4571-419 | ecosystem: Environmental > Aquatic > Marine > Hydrothermal vents | place: Mexico: Guaymas Basin | collected... | reverse complement strand
TCATAAGACACTTTTAATTTCTAAAATGATTTTTTCTTGCAATTTATTTTTAGGTTTTGTGTTATTTATTATCTTTTTTAATTTTTCATTTAAATAAAAAAACATTTTCTTATCTTTTTCATTTAAATCTTTCAAATGCCTTTTTAACATCTTTATCTGATAAGGAATATCCATAATTTCATCTTCAAAAGTCTCTAAATCAAAGTATTTTAAATTCATCTCGTAACTTTTCAAAAAATCTCTTAAATCCATCGCTTATCTCTCCTTTCTTAATTTTTGCCCCAAGTTTTTTATGTTTTTCTTCAAAAGAAACTTCTGTATTCTCTTTTTTATGACTTGTTAAGAGAGTCCCATTTTCAGAAAAAATTACAATCCACTCATCATTATCAAAATATCTAATCCTATTCCATATATCTTTTTCTTTGTAAAATGCGATTAAGCATTCTTTTGAATTAGCAAGACAATTTAAAGTCTTATCTAAATAATCAAACTCATCCTTAATATGCCCCATTTCTTTACGTTTTTTTATATGTTTTTCATATGCTTTTAAATTATTCCACATACTTTTAAAACTCTCAATCGTATTTTCTTTTGAACCAACATCAAAATTTTCAAATTTCTTTAAAATTGCTTCTTCATATTTCCTCATAAAACTATTATACTCCACACCTTTCAAAATGTCAACATACCTCTTAATCGGATATTTAGGTCTTATGGCGTTAAAAATCTTTTCAATATCCTCTCCTGCTTTAAATCTCATAAGCTTCTCATAACTACCAAGTATCTCTCTTTGTTCTTTTTCGCTAAATCTATTCATCGTCTCTTTTACAGCCGTTTTCCATTTTTTGCGTTTGCCTTTTACTTTTTTGTAATAAGGCGTATAAATGCAGTAACAATGGGGATGAAGCGGCAGAGTTCTCATCTCCCTTTTAAGAATTACCCCCCGCCCGTATCCGACATCAAGGTTTGCATAAAAATCGCAAATATCAGTTTTTTTGTGTGCGGGAGACATTTCATATTTCACAAATTCAACTTCATCATCTTCAAGCATATCCTTAGCCCTTTTACTCATAAATGCCCTGTGTGTTTCGGTTTTTGCTATTCTATGAGCGTAATATCTCATCTTTTCGTGATAGGCGGTGTTTAAAAGCTTTTGAAGCTCCTCATCGGTAAATGTATCCATTCTTCTTATCAGGTCCTTATACGCAATTCTTAAAGGCTTTGTTTTTAGCTTTTCGATTTGCTTCATTATTTCATCATCTCTTTTTTCAAGCGCTTTTAACAGATATTTCGGTAAAACTTTTTTAGCTTTCATTATCTCATCTCTAAATTCATACCCTTCATAAATTTTTAAGGCAATTTCCCTAATTGTTTCTTTTGCTTTAATTCCTTCATATAGGATTTTGGTAATCATCTTTGAAATGTCTTTTGCATTTTTATAAAGCATCTCGGATAATAAAACAGGCGTTACGGCAATTTCGGGATTATCATTTATGAAATAAAAACTCCCAAGCTGTTTGTAAAGCTCCTCTTCAATTTCTTTTTTTACTTCCTCACTGTATTCTTTAAGATATTTATCCACCATCTCCCCAAGGGACCTTCTATCCCATTTTGAACGGTTATGGTATTCGTTTAAAATCTTCTTTAATATCTCTTTTGCTTTTTTGCTAAAATCCATCAAAAAGCCCTTTTTGTTCTGCCGTAATTATCCTAATTCTGCTTTCAGACTTTTCAAAAATTCTTGCTAACTCTTTTATAGCTTCGCTTCTGCTTCTCCCAATCGCTATCATCTGTTCATAAATATCTCTTATTTCCTGATATTCGCTTCTTTTTTTTCTAAAATAGACTCTCCAGCCCCTAAATCTTTTTAAAAACTCTTTAATCTGCTTATCGCTTAGCCCGATTTCCCTAAGCTCACCGATTATAAAAACTTCGTTTGCCTCTATCATATCAGCTCCAGTTTTAATGATTTTGTTTTGCCGCTTTTTGCAATATAAGGAGTTAAAGCGTAACGCATAGCGTCCATTGCGTCGTCGTTTAGTTTTACCGGCTCATCTAACGTATTGCCGTCTTTATCTTCTTTCCAAGCGTATAATTCAATCTCTTTTAAAATATTCACGCTTCTTTTTGTGATGTGAATATTAAAATTTTTAACGGTATTAATACCTTCAAAAACGGCTTTATTCGCTTTATCTATGTTAAATCCCGCCGCTTTCCATTCTTTTATTAAATCAGGTCTTGCGCTGTCTGCATAAATCTGTATTCTTTTAGCCCAAGACATATTGCTTTTAGCCCATTCAACCACTTTCGGATTTTCCCAGCCCTGCCTGTAAAACAATTCATCTACATACAAATTTCGATTATCAATTCTTACATGAACAATTGCATAAGGGTGATTGAATCCGAAGTCAATACCGATATATTCTTTTTCAAAATACTCAGGCATTTTGTCTATTGTTTCGTATTTAGGATAAATAAGGCCTTTAAGAGTTCCCCATTCCCCAAGAGCATAAACTTTATAATATTCGTAATTGTCTCTTTTTAGCCTTTCCATTACGGCTTTATACTCTGCATCTATAAAAGGGTTATCAAGATATGTAGTCTTTAAAATAAACGTATCGGAAGGCGTAAAATCAAAAAACTTTTTCTTTATCCAATGTTGTGCGGATACGGGGTTGAATGTTATGATTATCTGTTTGTAATGCTTAGTTTCTCCTCTTAGCCTCAAATCCAGCTGGTCGAAATCCCCCTCTTTAAGTTCCGTAGCTTCCTCTACCCAAATGCCCGTAATCCCCGCAATAGACTTTATCTTTTCGGGGTTATCCATCCCAAACATTACGATTTTATTGCCGTTTAACTTGCATTCTATCGACATATTCGTTTCGTTTATTTTAAATTCTTCATTAAGCCTAAGTTGATAAATTAAATCCTTAAATAAAGCAAAGACACTCTCTCTTAAAGTCCTAGCAACTTTTCTGATTACTAAAAACTTATGAGGGGTTTCGCTAAGCATTCGAAGGAGCATTTTTTGAGCGGCAACATAAGACTTCCCGCTCCCAGCCCCGCCGTAAAGAACTGCATAACGATTTTTGCAGGTTAGAAAATCTTTATACGCTTTACTTACTTTCAGGTTCAATTATTTCCACCTTTATCGTTTTATTTTCAACTGTCTGATTGTTCTGAATATTCACTTGGCTGTTAAATCTCGGCACTACCCCTAATGTCTGCCCTGCTTTATCTATCGCATCAACAAGATTTTTAAGCTCCCTTGGGTTTAACTTTCTCTCAACAACGTCTATATTCCCGTTTTCTCCGTTAACTACCGCAATTTCTTGGACTTTTCCGTCTTCTAACGTTTCTTTTACTTTTTGCATTGCTTGTAACGTAAGGTCATTTATTATTTTTTTATTTCTGATATACTCATCTGCAACATCATCCAAATAATGCAACTCCGTTGCCTTTACCGTTGCCTTTTTCTCCGCCACAACGCTTTTAGCTACGATATAGTCGGCATTTTTGCCGTGTTGCCATTGTTGCTTTTTTGCTTTTCTTGATATGCTTCCTCTGTTAATTCCCGTTCGTCTCTCTATCTCTGCTAAAGGCAGTCCGCTTTCGTATAGTGCTTTTATTTTTTCCCAATTAATTTGTTTTTTTGGCATAATTGACCTTTATTCCATGCATTGCCAACAAGCTTTCCAAATATTCTATGTAATCATCTTTGTTTATTTGCTCTTCTTGCAAAAGAGCTAAATTTACATTGCAACTGTCTAACTCTTCTTTTATAAAATCTACAAATATTGTTAAAATGTCTTTTTCATCCAAATCAAACCATTCTCCTGCAACTCTTTTATGTTTAAATTTATTGTGTAATCTCTTTTCAAAATTTAATGGATTTCTCACATAACATCCATAAACTAACTCAATATCAAAAGGAATTATTACTTCAAATTTTCTCAATCTTTCTTTCAAAGAATTAGCTTTACCTATTTTGTAAGCGATTTTCCCTTGATATTGTCCTCTTATAAGATAAACAAAACCGTTTCCAAATTTTTTACCTAACTCAATGTAAAAATCATAAAATTTAAAATAATTTATAATCCCAAAAGTATTAACAAAGTCTATAAAAATTGACTTTTTGCTTAATAAGCACCCAATTTCTAAAACCGAAAATTTTTCTATCAATAATTGTTCTAATGTTAAAAACTTTTTAATATTGTTCATAAACACTCCTTAATAGTTGTTAAGCTCTTCCCACTGCTCTTTACTAAGCCTCGCCATTAATACTCCTTAACTTCCCAGCTCTTATTTTTCCAGCTAAGTTCCCTAAAAACTACATCTTTAAATTTTTTCAGAAAAATCTTTTTCTTAATCTGATACTCTTTTGTCTTAACGCCCTTTACATCTTCAACAATTTTTCTGCCTTTTTCGTCTAAATACTCAAAATCTGCCCGATAAGTCATCTGTCTTATTGCTTTTCCATTTCTATAAAACCCCTCTTGTAGCAAAAAGACAGGCTGGAGCTTTAAATCTCTTATCTTCCCTGCTCTTTCAAACATTTTTAATTCTAAATACCTCTTAGCCTCTTTCTTGCTGTCAAATTTAAACCCATCGAATTCGATGGGTTTAGCATTGTATTTGTGCTTTTTAAATCTCATTCCGCCTCCTTAAACAAACTTTTAGTCCTTAAAAATTTATCTCTTGCATCTTCAAAAAACTTTACTTTTTTTCCTACTAATTCGCTTACCTCTTTTTCTAAATTTCTCATCCTCTTTAAATATTTTTCTTCATTTGCAAAAAGCCTTAAATCCTGCTTCCCCCAAAATACACACGGGAAACAACCTACACGGCTATATCCTTTTGCATAAAGAAGATTTAACTTTATTTGTTTGTTTTTTATATAGTTTATAACTCTGTCTTTACTCCAGTAAGCAATTGGATACAACGTAGGAATGAAAAGCCCCTTATAAAAATAACTCTCTTTAACCTCAAAACTTTCAGTATTATTTCTTGTTCTACTTTCCTCTCTTCTTATCCCTTCAACAACAATAAACTCTTCTTTAAAATCCTTAAGCCATCTATGAAAAGGTCTTGTTTTAAGTTCCTTAGTGCAAAATCTTCTAAAATGATTAGGAAGACATTTTATTCTCTTAACTAACGATTCCATTCCCTCACTCTCAATTCTTACAATCTGAATATCAAGCACCTTTTCTAAATATTCTAAATAATCATAAGTGTCTTGATGTTCCCACTTCGTGTCGCAGAAAACAGGGATGATGTCTTCTTTTTTCACTCTTTCAAGCATATAAAGCAAACAGGCGATTGAATCTTTACCGCCTGAAATGCTTACGATGTATTTCATTTTTCACTCTCCAAAATTTTTAACAAATCTTCTAACATCGCTTTAAGCAAAAGATGGTCTCTCTTACATTCTTCTTTAGTGCATCTGTCTTTTAAAACTTCTTCAATATGTTTAATAGCCTCTTTTATATCCTGGATAGAGTATCGCATTATTATTCCTTTAATTAACATTCACCGAGCAGTTTTTAAAACAATACATCGCACCAATTCTTGTATCATCTTTTACTATTCTTTTTTTAATTTTAATTTGAATTTTTTTTGTAGTTTTTTCTGTTTTCATTTTTCTCTCCTTACCAATTCTTTCCTTTCAAATCTGTTACAGCCGAAATCTGGCTCTATTATTGGGTATCCGTGACAAAAAATCCAGTTATTTTTAACATTTGTGCAAAAATGTCCTTTTACATCAAAATATCTTTTAGAGTAAAATTTACAATTCTTACATACCTTTTCTTCCATACAAATCTTATAACCTTCTTCTATTCCTTCATAGTAGTCACCTTCTCTATTTTCAAAGTCCGCTTTTATTTTATAGGCTACACTAACAGCACATTTAATAATTTCTTTAATTTCAATTCTTAAAGAAGTTTTCACATAACCTTTTTTTGTTAAAACTTCTCTTTTTGCTCTTTGTTTAATGAACGGTTCAAAACTTTCTATGGATAAATCAAGTTGATAAATATTATTTGTATATTCTAATATTTCCTTTATTTCTTCTCTTATAACTTTTACTCTTTCTTCATATGATGTCATCTCCTTCTCCTTTTCACGCTCTTAGCAACTCTAATTCTTAACTTTTCATTCTCTTTTCTAAACTCTTCAGCTTCTCTAACTGCATTTGATTTTACCTCTTCACTTATTTTCAAAGAACTAATTAGTCTATTTATCCCATCTTTTAATTTTTCATTTTCTTCTTTTAAGCTATCGCAAAAAGACATATATTTTTCAAGTCTAATCTCAACTTCCTCCGTATAAAAACCTATTTCTCTTATCTGTTTTTCAGTATAAAGCCCGATTTTGTTAAGCACTCTTTCTAACATGCACACCCTTTAAAAATTCGTCTATAAGCTTAAATTGAACGTCTTTTGCAATGTAGTAAGCATAAGTTTTCATATTAAATTCTTTTTTTAAAACTCTAATATCCCTTAAAAAAAGAATTATTCTTACAACATATCCTTTTTTAAATCCCTTCTTTACAATTTCCTTAATTAAAGTTTCTTCTTTTATCTTTTTTCTTCTTGTAAATATTCTTTTTATCTCCTCTATAATTTCGTGCTTTTTGTATCTCTTCATCCCGCTATCCTTTTTTTGTTTGCTAAATTCGCAATTAGTTTTGTGGCTCTGTTTTGCTCTTCTTTGTAGGTTAAAACTTTTTGGTTTTGTGTTTTAATCGGATAATCCGCCTTAATCAGCAGGGTTTTTGCACTCTCTAAAAGTGCTTGTGGTCTATTTGCTCTTATGCTTATCTCTCCTTGCACTGCCGCTTTGTATGTTTTAATAAACTCTTTTTTTATCCAGCTTAGCTCTTCGTATGTTTTAGTCGCAAGCTCGCTAAATCCGCCGCAGAGTTCCACAACCGCAGGGATTAGCTTATCTTCAAACTCTGCCGTTTTGGTATAGCCTACACCTTGCTCTATTGCATAAATTACGCTATTCCACGCTTTTTGTGCTATAATTTCGACGTCTAAGTCGGAGTATTCTCTTTTTGCCTTGATAAAATGTGCTGGTTTAGGCATATAAGAGTAATTCCAGCTTTCAAGCAGCTTTTTTGCTGCTTTTTTAAATTCATCTATATTTTCAAACTTATCAGCTAAAACTTCAAAATAGAGATTTATCTGCTCTGGTGTAATTACATGCCCAAATGTTGCCGCAACTCCGCCAAGATACGCTGCAAACTCGTCATATTCAAACTCTTTCATTTTTACCTCCTTGATATAATTTTATTGGTGGTAGGCAAATCCAAACTAAGGAGTTTAGAAATGCCTAATATGAATGAAATTGATATAATCCTCACTTCCATTGAAAAAGCCTTTGAAGTAAAAGGAATGCCTTTTTCAAAAGAGGAAAGAAAACAATGGATTGTTTTAATTTTTGATGCTCTTGGACTTGATAAGTCTTATCTGAATGACGACGAAGATAATCAACAAGAGCCTTAGCAACTTCATTTTTACTTAATGTTTTCATTTTGTCTCCTTTCATCTGCCTACCACCTCTAAAAACAACCCTCTAAAATCATCAGCTAACATTCCTACAAACTGCTCTTTTTGTTTTGGTGAAAGTTTTTTAAAAAACTTTCTCATTTTTTTGTATAGTTTTCTCATCTCTTTAACTTCTCTTTTCCTTTTCATACTGCTCCTTTCATTCTTTTTCTCATCTCAATAGCCTGTCTTACAGCGTCCATATTTTGAGAAACTACATCTTTTTTTGTATAATTATTCTTTTGAGGATTTGCTTTATTAGAAAGTTGAGAGATATAGCTTGCCTTAATAGTCTTCCACTCGTTCTCTTTCATAATCTCAGCAAGTTCATAAGCAGACTTTTTCGTAGCAAGCGAAGCGTTTAAAATCTCTTTAAGCAATCCTCTAAGTCCTGAGATTGTCTTTATCGGTTTTTCTATCTCGTCTCTATAAAAAATCAAATCCCTAACAAACTCCTCATCTACTCCTAAGTCATTCATCAAACTTTGAACTAAAACGTCTTCAAAAAACTTTTTTTCTTTTTTATTTATTTTTTCTTTTTTTGTATTTTCAGTATTACTACTATATTCAGTATTACTATAAATATCAGTATTATTATGTATCGCACTTTTTGCGATTTCGCAACTTTTGCGATTTCGGTTATCTTGCGATTTCGGTAAATTTCCATTTTCGCAACTTTTGCGATTTCGGTTATTATGTAAAATTAAAATAGTTTTACCTGTAAATTTTCCGCTTTTATCTTTTTCTTTTTGTTTTTCAATCCAGCCACTATTAATAAGCTCTTTCCAATATTTAGCAAGTGAATTATTAGAGCCAATTTTTAAATTTTTCATTATGTCTGTATTATTTATCTCCCAACTCTCAGGCTTACTTGCTAAATAACAATAAAGTCTAAAAGCTTTTTCAGAGATTGAGGTATCAATAATTAATTCATTAGGAATTGAAGTAAAATTGCGAGTTAAATTTTTTAAAATCATTGGCTAACCCTTAAAAAAGGCTTATACTTTTCTATTGCAAACTTTGCATATTTAGAAGTATCTATTCCTCCATCTTTTAAAACTTCCAATTCTCTTAAAGTTGGAATTTTTCCTTCTTTAATTTTTTTATCTGCTCTAAACTTATAAACTCTTATTTTTGCATCGTTATTCATCCTAGACCTTTGTTATTTAGTTTCAAAAATTGTAACATATTCTGAAACTAATTTCAATAAAAGTTACACCACAAAAGACAAATCTTAATTTTATCTTTTTGTTACAATTCCTGTAACAAATGCCGATTTAAAATAAAAAAGGGAAAAAATGAAAATAGGTCAAAAAATTAAAAAACTTTTATACGAAAATAATCTTAAACAAGTTGATTTAATAAAATATGTAACAGGAAAAGATAAAGTGACACCAGCAGAAAAAACCAAATGGAGCAGATACTTAAATGATAAAAATTCAATACCATATGAAGATTTAAAGAAAGTTGCAAAATTTCTTGGAGTAGATGTAAATTATCTCCTCGGCAACGACTCAAACACGATAATAGCCCACAACTCACACATAATCCACAACTTCCCAAACTCAAAAATATCAATAAACGAAGCGATAGAAAGCCTTCCTCACGAAGTTGGAGTAATTGTAAAATATATGATGGAATTTGACGAAAAAGAGAGACTAAAACTTATGAGATGTTTTTTTAAAAACTGCGAGGGGGATAAAAAATGAGCAAAGAAGTAAAATTTACATTTTATGAAATGGAAATCGAACTTTATAAAAATATTTTTGATTTTGAAGTAAAAGATTTTTTATCTAAACCATTAGACATTAAAAGCTTTCTTTTTGAAATAGGAGGATATAAAGGTTTTTTAAAAAAATGGGATGACAATATTTATATATTTCAAAAATTTAAAAAAGATTTTTTACCTAAAATAGGTGATGAAAATGGAAATGAAAGAAAAATTGAACTTAAAGAAAACGAATATGTTTTAGAAGAAAATGTCGTATTTTTTGATTTTAATAACAACATTCTGATTTTTCATAAAAACAATGCAGGATTTAGTATAAGCCAGCTTCAAGAGTATTTAACTAAACTTTTACATAAAAAAGCTAAAAAAGTTATTCTAAAACCAAAGCTTGTAAAAGATACTTTTGAGAAATTAAACAAATATAATTTTGTAAAAACCTTAAATTTTAGACTCGGAAAAATAAACATTCAAACATTAAAAGAAGTTGGAATAATCGACCCAGAAGAAATAAGAAAACTAATAGACATTAGTAGCAGTGCATCTATTGAAGTAACTATAAAAGCAAAGAGAAATCACTCAATCGCAGAAATAGAAGAAATAAAAAAACTATTGCAAAAATTCAATTTTTTTGATAAATTGAAAGTAAAAGCAAGCAGTTCATATGAAGGAAGTGGAGAAGATATTGATTTGTTAGATAATATTTTAACAATAAACAAAAAAATCAAAGAAAATAAAAAAAGGCTCGATACCCAAGATTTGATTTTTAAAATTAGGGAAGTCTATGAAGAATATGAACCACAATTAAGGAAAATAAATTGATGACAAAAATAATAGACAATATTTTTAATAACCTAAGTCTTTTTGTTACTATAAATTTTACATTAATTGCTTTTATTCTAACGGCAATAACTATTTTACTTATGATAAATAGAGGCATTATCAAAGAGTTTAAAGAACACCATCTTTTGCAAGAAGTGATTAAAAAGTTTAAATTTGCTCTTGATTTTAACTTTTTAAGTGGAATAATTGGAATTATAGGTATTATATTCTCACCTCAAAACGACATAATAAAAGGAATACTCTCATTTTCTTTAATTTTCTTTTTTCTTTTTGCTATTTATTTTGCTTATAAAACTTATATCTGGATACTTTTCTTTATCAAAAACTCCTAACACCCTCACTACAACACCCCAAGTAATCTACTAGGGGTATTAAAGTCATATAATTTTTGTGATACACTTATACAAAAAGGAGTCCATTATGACTATAACTATTAGCGAACTTCAAAAAAAAATCGGAATTATAAAAAAAATAAAAGAACCTATCGTTGTAATTGACGGCAGAAGCAAAAAAGAACTTGCAATAATTGAGCCGATAGAAAACTCAGATGAAAAAACATTAGAAAAAATCCTAAGCTACCCAAAAAAAGTGGATAAAGAATATAACTTCGAGGAAATTTATGAAAAGCATTTAAAGGAAAAATATGGTCTTGATTGATGCCCTTTTGTGTGCAAAGGCAAAAATAAACAACTTCCAAGTAGCTACATTTGATAAAGACATAATTAAGTGTATCAATAGTTAACTCCCAACCCCTGTTACCCCAAGTAACTTTGTAGTATTTTTTGGAAATTTTAAAAAAATTACATTTTTAGTAACAAGTCTCTTGACATTAGTTACAAAATAAGTTACAATTCTTGTAACAAAACATCGCAAGATGTTTTGAGATGATTGAAAACTAAGAGTTGTTAGGGGATGGAAGGAGAGAAAATGGAAGAGTTAAAAAAAATAGAAGAGTTGGTAAAAAAAGCTCCTTTTCATATCGTGCTTGAAAAGAAAATTGAGCAAAAAGAGATAGAAATAGGAGACATTAAAAAAGTAGATGTCATAACTCTAACGATTGCTTTGCCTGCTGGACTAATTCATACAGCTTTTTCCAGCACTCCTCAAAATTAGACATTTTACTAATTTCACTAAAAGCGTCAAAATCATCATCGTTTTTTTTTGACCTAATTTTTGCCCAAAGTTTTGTGCAGTAATCACTTTTTTCCATAAGTTCAAGTTGTGACCTTACTAAATCGTAAAAACTTAATCTATTTACCATAATTAACCTTTTTTTCAAAATTATATCAAATCCCCTAACAATAAAATTATAACGATGTTTTGAGATGATTGAAAGTTAAGAGTTAAGGCATTCAAAGAAGTTTTTAATATCTTCTTGCGAGGGCTTTTTAGGAAGTTTTTTGTAGCAGTTTATCTCTTTTCTAAAAAAAACAAGAGTTAAAACAAAGCTAATCCCAACACCAAAAGCAAAAAAAGCAAAAGGTCTAAAAGCCTTGGGCAAATCAATTTTATCATAAACTAGAAAGGTGAAAATGAGAGATATTAAGATTATGGCTATGTGCTTTATAATTTTCACTACTTTTCCTTTAGTGATGATTGGTCTGAGTTTTGTGAAGAACGTTGGTATAAGTCTTTGGATTGTTGGGGCGTATCTTTGGATTTTGCTAAAGCTTTGTAATACTCTTCAAGAAAAAAGTGATACTTTTTAGCATAATACGCTATCACCGAAAAAAGCACAAATACAAAACTTCCAAGCCCGGCAAAGAAAATATCAATTATCTTTTCAGGTATGCAAATCATACAACGCCTTAACTCTTTTTCTAATTATATCAAGATGTTTTGAGTTGATTGAAAGTTGGTTGTTAAACGACGACATAAAGGAAGTAAATGGAAACTTTTATGGGTAGCGGATTTGACACTATTGATTCAAGCGAATTAATAGAGGTTTTAAAGAGATTAAAAAAAATCGGTTTAGACAAGGTTAGTTCAATAAATGTAGAGTTTAAAGAAGAAGTTGGGAGAGAGTTTTTAACTATTTCTTTTTGTGATGATTGTTCAATTTTTCATAAAAATAATCAAAAGTCTTCCAAATGACTTCATTGGCTTCATTTGGAGATTTTAACGAGTTTAAAGTATTTTTTGGGAAAATGTTTTTATAATGCTCAAGTGTTAGTTTTGTTAATTCAAGTGCTAGTTCTTCTTTAGACATAAAGCTCCTTTTACTCTCTCCCATTTAATTATAGCAAATGCCGTCGTTTAACAGCCGATAGGTTGTGAGATGATTGAAA
>Ga0256838_1001269_pt1 | contig 12419 bp, 5 predicted proteins | sample 4571419metaG_FD_185978 | JGI IMG/M metagenome (GOLD analysis project Ga0256838, IMG submission 185978) | Hydrothermal vent microbial communities from Guaymas Basin, Mexico - 4571-419 | ecosystem: Environmental > Aquatic > Marine > Hydrothermal vents | place: Mexico: Guaymas Basin | collected... | reverse complement strand
TAATAACGAAACTATAAAAGATATTACTGAGGTTGAAAAATCAGAAGAAGTAGAAATTAAATTGTTAAAAGAAAAAATATCAAATCATTCATTAGATTCAATGATTGAAAAATTTCATAAAAATATTTCTATAAAAGATATAGATTATTACCTTGAATTTGATCAGAGTTTAAATAATGAATATAATATAGTGAAGAAATGATATAATGATTTCTTTATAAATATAGATAAATATCTAACAACTAAAGATCTTAAATATAGAAAATTAGCATGAAAATGATATATTAATTATTTAAAATATAAAAAATTAAATAATTTTAAATATAGATATGTTAGTGTTTCAAATAGAAATTGAAAAATTTTCTATAGATCAAATTATCAACCTATTAGTAAAATAGTAATTAGTTTAGAAAATAAACTAATTAAAAAACTTAATTTATTATTAGAAAATAAAAATATTAATAATGAGACTTATATCTCAACTATTGAAAACTATAATGAATTCATATTAAATTTAACTATTTTTAAACAATATAATTTCAAACAAGCAGCGTTAAAAGCCTTAACTCCTGGAAAAAAGTTTCTAAAAGTTTACAAAATGAAAGTAGTTGAAAATATTGAAATTATTTCAATTATTAAAATAAAAGATAAATATACATTCAGTAAAGAATTAAAATTTTGAGATTATAATCAAGATGTTAAAAATCTTCAAGAAATAATGAAGAAATATGGTTATTTTAATTACCCACAAACTACTTATTATTTTTGAAATGTAACAAAAGAATCTTTAATTAGTTTTTCTAAAAATATTTTACATACTGAAAACTCAGAATGAATATTTTCAAATCAAATTATTAATAAAATTTATGAGATAGAATTTATTAACTAAAAAACACATATAAATATGTGTTTTTTTAGTACTTATTTTATTCTTGACTTTTACTTTATTATACTTATAGTTAATTTATTATTAATAAATACAATACATATGATTAAAAAGTTAATTATATTTGTTTTTCTATTAAGTTATTCCTTCATTACCTATGCTCACCCATTAGATATATCAAATTCTACAATTTGAATCAAATGAAATAAGGCAAATTTTAATACTTATTTTCATAGTTTTGAAATTGATTATCTATTAAAGCTAAATTGAGTAGAAATAGACTCAATAGACCAATATATTGAAAATAAACCAATAATAATAAAATATATAAAAGAAAAAATATTTCTTTCAAATGATAATATAATATGTACACCTAGTAATTTTGAATTTTATGATGATGAAATATATAATATTTTAACACAGTGATTTAGAGTTAGTTATCAAATGCAGTGTAAAACTAAAATAAATAATTTTAAATTAGAAGTTCTATTCTTTAATAATTTTCCTCTACAAACAAATAAATTCAAAGTTTATGATTTAAATAAATGATATCAATCAATACTGTATAAAGTATTAACTCCAAAAGTAAATCATATAACAATAATTAATCTTCAAGATTATAAACCATTACTTCAAGTCGATACTGATTGTGATTGACTATCAAATGAAGATGAAAAGATATACAAAACGGATATTAATAAAATAGATACTGATTGAGATAATTATAGTGATTATGATGAAGTAGTATTATGATTTAATCCTCTTGATTCAGAATATTGACCATGACAAGATTATAGAGAAAAATTAAGAGATGTAACTTGTAAGAAAGAACAAGTTGAAATAAATAAAAAAAGTATGTGATATTCATCACTTGATAGTAATTCATACTGAATCAAATATCTTAAAAAAATATTAAAATATATATCAAATTATATAGATAACAAAGAATGAAATATATTTTACGTCTTTCTTATAGTATATGTACTTTGAATAATACATGCTGCATGACCATGACATTCAAAAAGTTTATTGGTAGCTTATACTATAGAAAAAGAAAATTGATATAAAAAATGATTTATATACGCTCTAGTTTTTTCTATATCGCATATATTAGATATATTATTATTATTTCTAATAACAACAATTGCATTTCAATTTATAGATATATCAAAATTTAATTATTATATACAATTTGGCTCGATCATAATACTATTTTTATTTAGTATTTATCTAGTTTATAAATCATTTATAAAAAAAACTAGTTGTGAAAAATCTCAGAAAAAAACATTATTAATAGCTTTTCTATCATGATTAGCACCTTGTAGTTTTGCTTGGAGTATATATTTTCTCTTACTAAGTTTATGAAAATTTACATTAATTGTTCCGCTTATAATTTCATTATGATTATGAATATTAACAACATTAATCTTTATAGTTTTAATAACAGTATTTTTAAAAGAAAAATCAGTAAATAAAACTAAAGTCTTTTCAAAATACTCATCAAAAATATCTGCAATTATTATTCTTATAATAAGTTCTTACCTATTATTTAAAGTTTTATCAATATAAAAAAATAACATGAAAAAAATCATATCGACAATATTATTACTATTATTAATTATAACTAATAACATAGTTTTTATTACTAATGCAGTAAATACAAATGAACAAAGTAGTCCTTGGACTATAGAAAAAGCTGAACATTTAGCTAAAAAAACATTATATTGAGCTACAAAAGAAAAAGTTCAAGAATTATTCAATGCTTGATCAGCTAATTCAGCTGTTAATATATTATTCCCTTCTGTTCAATGACCTGACAGAACTACATATAATACAAAAATGCAATCGTTATTAAATACTGATTTTTTAATAGAAACTTCAAAATCAGAAATGAGAGAATACTATTCATTTAAAAAACTAGAAGATCCATATGAAGCAAAATCTAAACTTTTTTGATTATTTGAAGATACTTTTTCTGTAGATACAGTTAGAAATAGAATTAATTATTGAGAAATAGAAGCAACTCATGATTTATTATATTCACATACTTTGTGAAACTATAAAGAGATGATAAAAAGAAATCTTTACAATAATTGAAACGATTGAGATTATTCTTTATGAGAATATTTAGATTTATTTAATCAAACAAATCCAAAATATCCAAATGAAAATTATGCAAGAGAAATTCTGCAATTATTTATGATGCTTGAATATAAGCCTACAGAGTCAGAAGATCAATGAAGTATAAGAAATTATAGTGAAGACGATGTAAATGCTATGGCAAAAATTATATTTTGATTTGAAACTGATAAAAACACACATAAAGTTACATATAATACTACTGCAAATACTAATACAACAATAAAATTTTTAGAATGAAATTTAAAAAATTGAGATAGTTTTCCATTTTATAATTCAGCTTCTTGAGTTTTAGATATTCAAGCTATGAAAACTTCAATTTCTTGAAATAACTGATTACCTGATAATACAATTGACTATATTTTTTCTAAAAGAGAAAATGAAATAGCAATATTTCTTGCTGATAAATTATATAGATTTTATATTGCTGAAGACCCATCAAGAACTGATTTGGATATAATAACAAACAAAATAATAGAAAATAATTTTGATATATATCCAACTGTTAAATGGTTATTATCTAATAATATGATGTATAGTGAAAAATCTATGAATTCTGTTATATATAAAAATCCATTAGAATTAATAATATGAACTGCTAAAATATTATGATTAAATAGTGATTCTTTAGATTTAAGATATTCATTAAATAATATTTGATGGACTCCATATGATGCGTGAAAAATATTTTGAAGAGATTGATATGATGATAATTCTGTCTTTTTTACACCTTACATATCAAATAAATGGACAAGTGAATCTTCTAAATTAGCTTCAAAATTAATTGATAATAATATTGATTTTTTTCAAAATAAAACTGACGCAAACTCAATAATTAACGAATTAGAGGATAAATTATTTTTATGAAAAAAAGTAGATTCAACTACCAGAACGAAATTATTAAATTATTTAAATCAAGATAAAGATTGAAATAGTATAACTATAGATTTTACAGATAACCAATTTGTTGCAAAAAATATACAAGGGTTAATATATATAATGTTAAATCAACCAGAATACGTTTTACAAAGTTGATATGATAAATCAAGTACGACTTCTATGAATTCAAATTCATTCTATAACAATAATGAGTCAAAACTTGTATTTATAAAAGCTAGTTGATGATTAGATTGGTTACATGCAGTAATACCAAAAAATGAATACAATGAATATTTAGCATTAAGATTAACTTGAGCATTAATATGAACAGGTCTTACAAGTTTAGATGATAAATATTATATTAATTCAGCATTAAATCCATTTAAAAAATTATACGATGATGGTAATTTAAAAATAATTAACAGAGTTTGAACTCCTTATCATTCAAGATGACATGATTCAGCTTCAAGAAAAATAACATCAATAGATAATACATATAAATGAACTCAATGAATTTTTTGAGATTTTATACAAAATGAAGACCCTTCAAAGACAATAGTTCTTGATTGAGGTACTAAACCTTCAATATTTAGAAATTGAAACTATATGTGAATTTGAAGTTCAGCTGTGTATCAAATAAATTATTGAAGTATATGAATTGATTCAGATGAAAGAGAATATAAAATAACTACATTAAAAGATATTTTAAAAAACAGAATATATGTATGAAGTTTTTGAGAAGTATTTAAAAATAGTGCTATTATAGATGATGTAGCAAGAGATTCAAAAGCTAACTGATGAAGAGAATGAAGTGGTTATAATATGCAACAAAAATTCACATTTCTTGAATCATTATATAAATGATGACTATGAAATACTGCATGGATGAGAGCGGATTGAGGTTATGATACACATAGAAACCAAAAAGAATATTTAAATAAAAATTTAACAAAAGTATCAACATCTATTACTGACTTTTTCAATTCAGTAAAAGATACAAATAATGTAACTATAGTAGTTTATAGTGAGTTTTGAAGAACTAATAAATTAAATGCATCTATTTGAGTAGATCATGGTATGGCAGGTTGAATGTTTATTATTTCTAATAATAATGAACTAATTAAGAACGAATTACCTAAAAAAATTTATTGAAATTTATCATTCAAAAAATCAAAAAGTAATTGGTTATGAGTATGAATTGATTATAGAAGTGTTTATTCAGCAATATATAAAGCTATATATTGAATAGATATTAGTAGTAGATTGTGATGAATATTTAATATCAATGATTATATTGATACTAATAACTGATGAACTCAATTATTGTGGTATGATCACAAACAATATTCATGAAATAGTTATTATACACATATTAAGTTTGATGTTGATGATAAAAATTACTTTTGAAGTCAAGCATCTTATATAAGGTTAGAATATTGGTCTGATACAGATCCAGTTAGAGAAGTAAATAAATATACATTAGCAAGATGATTAACTTGAGAAAATAAATATGATATTTCAATTAGAACTAATTGAAATAAAAAATATTATTATAAGTTAACAATATTAGATAATCAATTTAATGAAAAAATAATTGAATGAAATTTTAAAACACCAAATTCGCAATCAAATTTAAGTAAAACTAGTTCTGTATTTTTACCAAGTTTTAAAAATATAAATGTAGAAAATGCATTAATATTAAATAATTCTGCAACTTGAATTATATTATCAGAAACTTGAACTACAGAACTTGTTTGAGAAAATAACAACAAGATTATTGCATGAAGTTGAACATTTGTAACTGAAATAAAAGGTTGAACATGAACATTATTTAGTTGAGTATTTCTAAATCCAATAGAAATAAATAAAGATTCATTTATTGGTAGTATTAGTACATATTTATGAGATAATATTTGAAAATTTCAAATAGATAAACTTATTAAAATATGAGCAAATACTCTGTGAGTAAAGGTAACACTAAATAAAGAAGTTGAAGTGGAAGTACAATGAATTAATTCATCATATAATTATATAATAGTTACTAGTGAGGATTGAATAACATGGAAAAACTTAACTAATCCTCAAATTAAAAAATCTAATAATAAATTAATATTTAAAACCAATCATTTTAGTTATTTTGCAATTGTTAGAATCAATTCTGCTTGAAATCTAGTACTAAGAATTGTATCATCAAATAATGTAAGTGTAAGTAGTTGAGGTTCATGAAAATCACATAGGTTAGTAAAAGATAAGTGTGAATATTGAGATTTTTCTACAAGTTATTACGATAGAACATGTTGAATAGATCCATTTACACTACACTCAAATATGTATGATTCATGAAAAAGTGATTTATTTGAAGATATGTATGATGATTTAAAATCTGATTTAAAAGATCTTGATTGAAGAAATTTAAAAGGTTTTGAAATTAAAAAATTAAAATCTGAAAAAGAAATGGAAATTGCTTTTATAGAACTTAAGATTAAAGCAGAAGAAAAAGCTGAAATCTTTGAAAATATATTTACTAAACAATTAGTTGAAGATAAAATGATTCAAGTAATTGAAAATGATAGTATAATAGAAAATCAAGAAGAAGAAATCATTATAGAAGATATTGAAATGATTTTAACACCAGAAGAAATTGAAGCTCAAAAAATCGAAGAAAAATTAAACGAATACGAGTCTAGGAAAAGTATATTAATCTTATTAAGAGAAAAATTATCTTTTGTTACAATATGAGATTATGAGTTAATTCATATAAAAGCATCTAAACAAAATAAAATTTTTCAAGCAATCGCTAAGGTTGTTATAAGAAAACATTTTTCTACTGAAAAGACTAATTACTTAATGAAAGCATTAAATAATATAGTAATGTATTCTGCTATAAATAATTTAGAATCAATTGATAAATATACTAAAAAAACTAATAAAATTTTATTAAAAAATGAAATAAAAAAATTAGTAAAAAAATATAAAGAAAAAAGTATTATTAAAAAAGTTGAAACTAAAAAAGAAACTATATCAGAAAAGATTAAAAGACTGAATTCAAAAAGAAAAAATATGAAATAAAAAAAGATGGAATTTAATTCCATCTTTTTTTTAAAATCTTTAATTTATTCCCTATCTATAATATCTTTATAATTGATAAAAAATATAAAGGAAATACTCAATATAATATTAAAATTAATAATTTATTTTTTTAATAAATATAATCTATTTCTAATTATTTTTCTAAGTAAAATTAATTCATATTTTAATTTTACTAATAATTGTATAATAAATAAATATATTTAATTCAGATTCTTTATATTAAATAGAAAATTTTGTTCTAGATTGAGCTAAAAATATCATAACTAAAAAGTGTATAGATTAAATGTAATGATTGAACTGTATTTATAGCCAAAATCATGTAAAATAATAACTAATAAAAAAAACTATTAGAATTATATTAAATATCTACCATTGAGAGATTGATTTTGACAAATATCATGGATGAAATAAAAAAAATAGAAGTTGTTAGAAAATTTAACCAAGAAAAAACTAAACTTAGTAATCACTAAGTTTAGTTTTTTCCAAACCTTCAATGTACTGATAGTAAATCAACAGATTGGTGAGATTTTGCTTTTATCAAATTCTTAAAAAAGAATTATAAGTCATTGATTATTGGTGGACCCACCGGGCTACGATCCCGGGACCTATCGCTTAAGAGGCGAGTGCTCTACCAACTGAGCTATGAGTCCATATTTTATGTAGAATTAGTTTATATATAAAGTATTAAAAATCAAATTAAATATTTGATTTTATTGAATATAAAAATAAACTAATTCCATATAATATTAATTAAATAAAAATGGAGCTAGAAAATAACGTAGAAGCAATAAATAATCAATTAAATAACGTGATCTGAATTGATGTTGCTAAATTGTCAGACGTAGCAATAGGTTGAATAATGAGTTATACACCAAAAATACTTTGAGCAATAATTGTTCTATGGATTTGATTTAAAATAACTAAGATTATAGCTAATACTATAAATAAAGTTATGGATAAACAACATTTAAGTCCTATGTTAAAAAGCTTTGTAATAAGCCTATCAAACATAATGCTTAAAATAATGGTTATTGTTGCTGCTGCATGAGTTGTTTGAGTTCAAACAAGTTCATTTGTTGCAATGTTAGCTGCTGCTTGATTTGCTGTAGGTATGGCATTATCGGGAACACTACAAAATTTTGCAGGTTGAATAATGATATTATTATTAAAACCATTTCAAATATGACATTTTGTTGAAATATGAGGTTATGCTTGAAGTATTAAAGAAATTTGAATATTTAATACTACTCTTCTAACACCTGATAAAAAAAGAATTATTATTCCTAACTCAGATATTGCTAACTGATCTATGATTAATTATTCAGCTGAGCCAAAAAGAAGAGTTGATTTAGTTATATGAGTTAGTTATGATGATGATATTGACTTAGTTAAAGCTACTCTTTTAGAAATAGCTAAAGCTGATAAAAGAATATTAACAAATTTAGATATAACTATTTGATTATCAGAATTATGAGATAATTCTGTAAATTTTAATTATAGATTTTTTGTTAAAAGTAGTGATTACTGGCCAACTAAATACGATATATTAGAAAATGTAAAAAAGACATTTGATAAAAAAAGTATATCATTTCCATTCCCTCAAAGAGATGTTCATTTATATAACGAAAAATAAAAAGATACTTAAATGTATCTTTTTATTTTTCTATATATTCAAATTGTCTTAAAATATTAGTAGTACTTCAACTTATATTTTTAATTGTTCTAGATACAGTATATTGCCCAGCTCAAAATTCTAAATTTAATCATTTTTCTTCTAAATTTTCTTTTAAAAAATCAAAATCTTCTTTACTACATTTATATCAATCTTTTTCTAAGAATCATCTAGCTTTTATAATAACTAAATTTTCAACTTTAGATAAAACTTTATCAACTAATTCTTGTAATTCACTATTATCTAATAAATCTATTGGTTCAGGTTGGTATATATCTTGTTCTTTTCTAAAATAATCAAAAAATCACATATCTTTATATATTTAAAAATAAATCTTTCTATTTATAATGATTTTAAAAAGTAAGTCAAATCTATTACCTCTACTCATAATTCATTAGCTTTTTTTAACTTACTTCATGCTTTTTCTCAAGCAAGTAAGTAATCTAATTTTTTACTTACTGATCAAATAAATTCACCTCAAACTGTCTCAAGTTTTAAAACTAAATCATCTCTTGAAACCTTTTTTCACTCTAACTCAAAACTTCATGTAATACACATAGTTTTTCATCAAAATAATGAATCCTTATTTAATTTAATCGGCTTATAGTAAGTAATATCTAAAATATTAACTAATTCTGATAAAATTCTTTTATGAGAATCTATATTAAGATAATTTATTACATTTTTAGCAATTTCAGGTCCTATATCTTCTAATTTTTCTAATTTTTCTTCATTAACTGAAAAATTAATTAAATCGAAATCTGATTCAAATAATTTAGCTAATGTTTTAGCTGTTTTTTTACCAACTCATGCAATTCAAAGAGCAGTTAATAATGTAGCAATGTTGACTTTTTTAGCTTTTTTAACTCATTCTATTAAATTATTAACTGATTTTTCTTGAAATCAATCTAATTCTAATATTTTTTCTTTTTTTTCAGAAATTTTAAATATATCTACAAGATTATGAATAATTCCTTCTCTTAAAAAGATTTCAACTTGCTTAATTCAAAATCAATCAATATTAAATCATCACTTACCTACTGAAAATGCCAATTTTTCATGATGTTTTGCTGGACAATCGATATCATTTGAACAATAATATCTAACTTTATTATCATCCTTTTTTACTTCTGTTTCACATGAAGGACAAAATTTTGGTGGAGTTATTTTCTCGTAATTATCTCTAAAACCATCTTTAACTACAGAAATAATCTTAGGAATAACTTCTCATGCCCTCTTTATAAATACAGTATCTCATATTTTTACATCTAAACTTTCTACTTCTTCATAATTATGCAATGTAGCTCTTCTAATAATGGCTCATCCCATATTTACAGGATTAAGATTTGCAACCGGTGTTATAGTTCAAGTTCTACCAACTTGATGATCTACACTTAATATTTTTGTAGTAAAAACTTCCGCTGGAAACTTATATGAAATAGCATATCTAGGATGATGTTCAGTAAAACCTATATTTTGCCATAAAGTAATATCATTAACCTTTAATACCAATCAATCTATTTCAAAATCAATTGTACTCTTAACTTCTCAAAAATTTCTTATTGCATCTATAACTTCATTTATTCAATTTAACTTTAAAAAATATGAAGAAACACTAAATCATAGTTTTTCTATATTTTTGATAACACTATAATATTCTCATAAATTTTCGTTTAGTCTATATTCATCAAAATTAGCTAAATCATAAGCAAAAAATTGTAATCTTCTATCTTTAGTGATTGATGCATTCTTCATTCTAAGACTTCAACTAGCTGAATTTCTAGGATTAGAAAATATTTTCGTACCTTCTTTTTTTGCTTTTTCATTAATCTCATCAAATACAGAAATTGGCATTACTACTTCCCCTCTCACTTCTAAATGTCTTTTATATGAAATTATTTTAGGTATGTTTTCTATTTGCATAACATTCATAGTTACATCTTCTCCTTCTATTCAATTTCATCTAGTAATTGCTTGAATTAATTTTCAATCATCATATATAAGCTCAACTCATAATCAATCAAATTTAAATTCTAGTACATATTCTATTACCCCTTTAATATCTGATAATTTCACAATTCTATCATTAAAATCGTTTAAATCTTCATCATTATAAGTATTGCCAAGACTAATCATTGGTCTTGAATGTTTTACTTTTTTAAAAGTAGATTCTCATATTTCAGATCATACTAAACTAGTTTGTTTATTTTTTAATTTAAATTTATTTTCTAAAAAAGTTAATTTTTCAAATAATTTATCGTATTCAAAATCACTTATAACAGGTTCTTCCTTATTATAATATAAATCTGAATGAAATTTAATTAAATTCTGTAATTTTAATACATCATCTAAACTAAAATCGGATAATTCTTTTATTAAGTAGTTTTTTGATAAATCTAACACTATCTAATTGTTAAAAAATAACATATTATTAATAATCTTAATATTTAAAACGATTAAAAGCTTGAAATAATAGCTAAATAAAGGTTTATTCAGTATTTTTACTATTTATTAACATTATTAAATACACATCAAATGTTGTACACAAAAATGTAACAAAGTAGCTATTTAAAGAGTAAATATTACTACTAGTATGTATACATTTTTTATACAAAAACACAAGTTTTTTATTTTTAAAATATACTAAAAATCACCTAGTAAATGAGTATTGAAAACAAAAATAATACATAAGTAGGTAAAAGTTAAAAAAACTTTATAAAATAATAGCGTCAATTTTCAAAATGAGTTATAATAAATGTGTAAGTTAAATACAACTTACAAAAAAGATCATTAAAATAATTTTTTCTCTGTTAGAATGGTACTTACAAAAATCTAGTAAGTTTTCCTCCAAAATTTAATACAGTTTTCTGTATCAAAAATAAAAACAAAATGATAAATGATTATTCATTTATCAAACACAAAAAGAATTTGAAAAATAATTCGCAAAAATAAAAACAAAAAAGCACGGTGAATAGCTTTAAAAAAATTACCCAAACAGGGTTTAAATTAGATACTTGATCAGTATCAACGAAATTCAAAGATTAGAATTTTAACACTAGTCTACTTTCCCTTAAATACGAATAATTCAATTATATTTAGGACTGTGAAAGGAAGATAAACTTTAAATTGAGTCAATACTACCAAGTATACTCAATTTTTTTTCGTCTTAAAATTTCTGACTTTACAAAAAAAATAATACCTATAAACTTAAATACAATAAATATTTAAATAAGTACTTTTAAATGAAAAAAAATATACAAAAACTATGAGAATTAATAACTAAATCAAATAATATCTTACTTATAAATCATATAAGGATGGATATGGATGCATTTTGAAGCTTGTCTGCTATATATGATATACTTAATCAACTATGAAAAAATGTAAGAGCTATAAATGACGATGTGCCTTTAGATAGTTATGCTTTCATTTGATATAATAAAATAATTGAACCAAATCTAGATTTAAATTTATTTAAACCTGATTTAATTATAAGTTTCGATGCCGCAAGCTTAGGTCAATTATGAAATAGTTATAAAAATAATATAAATCTATTTGATGAAACTAGTTTTGTAGTAATTGATCATCATAAAACAAACCCATGATTTGGTAAGATAAATATTATTAATCCCGATTATTCATCTACATGTGAACTTACATATGATATAATGAATCAAATAGATTTATTAAAATATATTACACCAAAAATCGCAACTTCCCTTTTATCATGAATATATACAGATACAAATATAT
>Ga0256838_1001268_pt1 | contig 12436 bp, 16 predicted proteins | sample 4571419metaG_FD_185978 | JGI IMG/M metagenome (GOLD analysis project Ga0256838, IMG submission 185978) | Hydrothermal vent microbial communities from Guaymas Basin, Mexico - 4571-419 | ecosystem: Environmental > Aquatic > Marine > Hydrothermal vents | place: Mexico: Guaymas Basin | collected... | reverse complement strand
GATCCTTCCCTTATCATGTCACCTTTAAGGAATCTTGGACGACCCACAGCCACAAAGACAATATCAGCCATTTTCGTATATTCTGTAATATCCGGCGTCTTAGAGTGCACTGTAGACACTGTAGCATTCATATGGGTGAGCAAAATAGACAGGGGCATACCTACAGTTGGCGAGCGTCCTATGACAACAGCCTTTTTACCTGCAAGATTAACCCCATATAACATCGGAATCAGAGCAGCCGACCAGGCCGTTGCCGGTATAACATTGAATCTTTTTAGCACAAGGCCACCCATAGACGCCTCTTTCAAACCCTCTATGTCTTTTGTATATGGAATCATGCCAAGCACCTTTCTATAATCAAGATGCCTGTATAAAGGCCTGTGCAGAAACACACCATCGGCCCACTCTATCCACTTAATGACATCCTCATAGATAGTGTCAGCGGGAATGTCAGCTGGATAGTGCACAAGAGACACATCTACTCCATGCTTAGCAAAAGTTTTTTTTTGCATATGAGCATACCCATGCGATGACGGGTCATCGGTTAAAAGTAATATTGCAAGCCTTGACGGTCTGCCCATCTTCTTATGACATATCTGAAATCTCTCGTCATTAACTTTGTTTATAGCCTTGGCAAATTTCTTTGTCTTCCAAAGCTCCACAGTAGTCCCCTCCCTCCCCAAAGCAGGTTATCTACCGTATCCAAAAGGAATAACAGACATACTCCTCCAAATGGTATATGGTAAAAAGGCACGGTAAAATCCATGCATAAACTCAGGATCGTATAGTGATATGGCCTTTTTTAGGTCTATATCTATCTGATGCTTCAGTTCATCAATACTGCCAAACTTTCTTTCTTTCCTAATAAAATGCTGAAATACAAATAATGCCTTTTCTGGATGAAGCTCACCTATCACCTCATCAAGTACATGTGCCTCAAGCCTGGGCTCTTTTCTTCCGAATGTAGGGGCTTCTCCCCAGTTGGCAACAGCCCAAACAACCTTGCCATCATCGGTAGCAAGGAGGCCACTATACACCCCATATGGAGGCATGATCTTGTCAGAAGGCACCTGTATATTTATGGTGGGAAAACCCATCTTGGTGCCCATCCCCCTCTCCCTTATTACAGGTCCTGAAGCAAAATAAGGATAACCGAGCATAAGCCAAGCATCTTCTAAATTGCCCTCTTCTATGCTCTTTCGTATATTACTACTGGATATAACAATATCCCCTTCCATCTCTGGCTCCATAATAATAATCTTCTTATTGTGGATTTTACCCCACTCTTTCAGCATTTCAACATCTCCCTGCCTATCTTTCCCAAATCTAAAGTTAAAACCAACCACAATAATATCCACATACGGCTCAAGAGCATAAAGGAATTCTTCTGCACTCATATTACGAATGCGGTCATCCCCAAAGTTCAGGACAAATATATTATCAAATCCCATACCAGAAAATCCCGCAACCTTCTCCCAAAGTACAGTAATATGTCCAACTCTCTCTTTAACAGCCTTTGGTACAGGGTAGAATGTTAGCACACTATCTACCCCAAACCTTCTTGCTAGCCCCAAAAGAGCTACATGCCCTCTATGTAGACCATCAAAGCTTCCAATAACAACTCCTTTAACCTTATATGTAGGCAGAGAGTATCTTATAACCATAGTTTTACCTTTAACACCCCTTCCCTCATCTCCGCAAGTCCAACGAACATACCGGCAGTATTTTTCACCCTAAATACGGCATCTACAGTCCCCTCGTCACCAAGGGGAAGTCCTCTTCCCAAGCGGAGCATATTGATGTCGGTATCAGAAAGCACAATCTCAGGATATGTCCTGAGCCCATACTCAATGGGTACAAGATAATCAAGGGGATGGTCTGTCTGCCATAGCATATTCATGGGCACGGCACCGTCAAGTTTAAATGGTCCTGTAATCGTACGCACAAGACCGTGCATATACCCACCAGTGCCAAGCACTTTGCCTAAATCTCTGGCAATAGCCCTAATATATGTGCCCTTAGAGCAACGAATACGCACAAACAAATGCCCCAAACTGTCGGCCACCTTATAGTCAATAATCTGCATTTCATATATAAACACTTTGCGGGGCGGTATCTCTACCTCTCCCTCATCTTTTCCATCGTCGTAAAAATACTCATGGGCCCTTCTCCCCTTTACCCTAACGGCAGACACAATAGGAGGCACCTGCATAATCTCCCCCATAAAATGCTCGCTAAGGGCATCTACAACAGTGTTTCTATCGGGAATAGGTCCCTCATGAACATATGTAACCTCTCCCTCTATATCGTGGGTCTTGGTAGACTTACCCAGCACAATATGGGCCACATACTCTTTATCCCACGATGTAAAAAACGATGTAAACTTACATGCTTTGCCTATACACAGGGGAAACATACCTGCTGCCATTCTGTCAAGGGTGCCGGTATGTCCCATCTTTATCTTCTTGCCATAGACTTTTTTTAGTCGGTGTTTGATTCTATCTACAACCTCCATGGAACGCATACCAACAGGCTTGATAACAGGCAGTATGCCATCTGTCATATGCTATCCACCATCCCACGAGAGCCATCTGCATCAAAGTATTCATAACCCTGCTTCCTCTTCACATATACCCTGCCCTTACCTGTGTACCTTGCAAGATAAGATGCCACTTTAAACCATTCAGGTGGAATAAGGGTATCGTCTTTGTCATATACAGAAACAACTATATCGTCTTTCAGCTGGGCATTTTGCATAACATCACCCCAGACATGAAATACATCAGGTGAAGAAATGACATATATAAGGTCAACATATTTATAGTGGGGAAAACCCTTCTCCAGCAACCTCTGAAACCAATCAAGGACATTGTCAGCCACCTCATCCATTGCAAATCCCCTTGTTCCTGCATATAAAGAGACAAACAGTGCTGCAAGCACATCGTCTGGTTCATCAAGACCATCTATCAGTAGCTCTGCTGGAGTATATGTAAAGGGAAACACCTTATCATCTACAGAAACTTCACCCTTGTCTATATTTACAAGTGTTCCCTTCTCTTCACCGGTCAGTGGCACAGGAAAAACCCTATCGGCCGCAGGTGGAAGATGTCCCGGCCAGTTTACACATACATTGGCACCGTTTTCTTTCAAAAGCTTATATAGTGCATAAACGGCACTATAGACAACAATATCTCCCTCAAAGCGGGGAGATACCTTTATGCATACATCACCTTTTATACCTTCTATATACTCCCTAAATGTCATGTTTCATCAACTCCTGTGCAAGGCGTTTCTTTACTCTATCAAGCACACTTTCTATAGGCTCACCCTCCACACGGGCTCCAGCCGCACGTGGATGTCCCCCACCACCAAACTCCTTGGCAAGAATATGAACCTCTACAGGTGCACTACTCCTAAAGCTAATACGAACCTCGTTCTTATCGTCATCGTATGCCTCAGATAGTAGCGCAACCCCGTATACCCCATCGGGGCTTCTCAGGGCAGACACAAGCCCGGCAATATCCTCTTCAAGGGTATTTGTCTTCTTCATGTCATCTCTTTTAATATAAGAGACAACACCTCTACCACCTGCTATAGACTCTGCACGGGAGAAACCTATACCCCACAGATGAATCTTGCCAAATCTACTCCACCTGTCAAGGTTTTTCCGCACAATAGATATAGAAGCCCCATAACTTTTTAGCTTTCTAACAACATCTACAGTGCGAGGACCGACACTCTCATATGCCATAAAACCACTATCTGTCATGATGCCATTAAGTAGGGCCTGGGCAATATCTTTGTCTATGATGTCTTCAAAGAAGAAATAGACAATCTCTGCAGCAGCTGCTGCATCGGTGTCAACAACATTAATATCGCCAAAGCGTTCATTAGATACATGGTGATCTATAACAAGAATAGGGGCACCTTGAGATGCCTCTTTAACCTGAAACCACACATCACCTATACGGTTTTCGCCTGTTAGGTCTATCGTCAGCAGTATGTCATATTTCTTTCCCGTAGCCTCATGCCTAATATCTTCACTGTGGGGAAGATACTTATACACATCGGGCACAGGGTCATTTAGGTAAACATCTACATCTTTTCCCAGTTTTTTCAGCTTCATATAGGCCCCAAGTATTGAACCTACACAATCACCATCGGGGGCAAGGTGGCCAAATATGGCTATAGAGTTTGCCCCCTGTATTTTTTCCTCTATCTTCTTCAGCTCACTCTTCAGTGTCTGCGTGTCCATCCTCTGCCTCCTCCTCGGAAGAAATCTTCTTCAGAAGCTCAATAACCCGAAATCCTCTGTCAAGGGAATCATTATATATAAACATAAAGCGGGGGGTAATACGAAATCTATGTTTACGGGAAATCTCTCCTTGTAGTTTTCTTCCCAATCTCTCCAGCTTTTCCTGTATTTTTTCCTTATCGGCATCACCAATAATGCTATAGTAAATACGGGCATATTTCATATCGTTGGTTACTTCAACATCAAAGATGTTGACCAGTTTTAGGCTCTCATCACTACCTGTGACAAGAGCTGAAGCCACTTCATTCTTGATAATCTCCTGCATTCTATCTAATCTTCTGGGCTTCATATCCTCACCCTCTTTCTCTCCATATAAATACCTCATCTTCTATGATGTCGCCACCACCGGCGTTGTACCACTCTACTTCAAGCTTTGACAATATACTCTCCAGTATAGCTTTATCTGTACCAACAATGGCAACGGTAATACCTGCCCTGTCAAGGGCATCTTGGTGAGTTGTCTCTGCAACAACCACTGGATATTTCTTCATCGCCCTATCTTTAAACGAGCGTATAACCATACGCTTTTCCTTAAGAGACATGGCCTCCACAGATAGCAGACCATACCATATAAGAACCATTTTATTCCTCCTTCACCATCTCTATGACATAGGCCTCAAAGATATCTCCTTCTTTGATATCATTGAACTTTTCAAGTCCCATACCACATTCATAACCGGCTGCAACCTCTTTAACATCGTCCTTGAACCTTTTAAGGGATAACACCTTGGTATCAGCTACAATAACACCATCTCTAATAACCCTAATACGGGCATTACGGCTCATCTTACCATCGGTCACATACAAACCGGCAACAGTGCCAACCTTAGGTACCTTAAATGTCTTACGCACCTCGGCATGCCCAATAACCTTCTCCACCTCTTTGGGCTGAAGCATCCCCTTCAGCATAGCCTCCATCTCTTCAAGAAGCTGGTAGATAACACGATAAGTTTTAATAATAATTCCCTTGCTCTGAGCCAATTTCTGAACCTTACCCGGCGGTCTAACATTGAAACCGAGAATAATGGCCTTTGACGCTTCAGCCAGCATCACATCGTTTTCGGTAATAGCACCAATACCTGTATGAATAATATTAATATCCACATCTTCTGGCTTTTTCATCTTAAATAGGGCCCCTTTAACGGCCTCAAGTGAACCATCGGTATCGGCTCTAAGAATAATATTGAGTACCTGCTTATCTCCTTGATTAACATACAAATCTTCAAGAGACAAAACCTTATGCCTTTCTTTCTGCTCTTTCTCTTTTCTCTTTTCAAGCTCCTTTTCGGCAAGTTCTCTTGCAATACGCTCATTTTCAACTACTTTTAACTTGGCACCGGCAGATGGAACATCAGACAACCCCATAATCTCGCCGGGAAGACCAGGAGTAACTTCTTTTATCTGTCTGCGTTTATCATCAAAGATAGCCCTGACCTTACCATGTACCGTCTCAATAACGACGGCATCGCCTTTGTGAAGCGTGCCATCTTTGACAATAACGGTGGCAACGGGCCCTCTACCTTTATCAAGCTTGGATTCAATAATAAAACCTCTTGCGGGTGCCTCGTAGTTGGCAAGAAGTTTATCTTCAAGCTCAATATCCGCAACAAGGAGAATGGTCTCAAGAAGGTCTTCAATCCCTATCTTCTTCAAAGCTGAGACATTGACATAAGGGGTTGTGCCTCCCCACTCTTCAGGAAGCAAATCGTATTGCGAAAGCTGCTGCTTGACAATATCGGGATTGGCACCGGGCACATCTATCTTATTGACGGCAACAATGATAGGCACACCGGCAGCTTTGGCATGATTTACTGCCTCTATAGTTTGAGGCTTAACACCCTCTGTTGCGGCAACAACAAGGACAACAATATCTGTAACCTGTGCACCACGGGCACGCATAGCCGTAAACGCCTCATGGCCTGGTGTATCAATAAATGTAATCTTTCTGCCATTGATTTCAACAACAGACGCACCTATGCTCTGTGTAATACCACCGGCTTCACGGGCTGCAACTGAGGTACCACGAATAGCATCAAGGAGTGTTGTCTTACCGTGGTCAACATGACCCATAACGGTAACAACCGGTGGTCTAGGCTTCAACTTAGACCTATCAACAACCTGAATCTCTTCCTCTTCTTCTTCCTCGGTTTCTTCCTTCCACTCATAGAGAAAAGAATACTCTTCAGAGAGCACTTCAAGAACCTCATCGTTTACCTCAGATGTAGGCTTTACCATCATGCCCTTCATGAACAAGGCTTTAACAAGATCTGTAGCAGATACACCAAGCATCTCTGCCACATCACCAAGTGTTGCCCCTCTTTCTAGCTCCAGTATCTTGATCTCCTCTTCCATTGCTTCCTTTTCTACCTCTTCCATCTCCTCAGATTGCGTCTTTCCCTCTGTTTCTTTCTCTTCCAAAGACACTACCTCTTCCTTATTTTCTACGATTTCTTCATCGTCGGAAACAACTTCTACAGTTTCTTCCTCTTCACCATATATCTCCCTTATGGCATCTGCCGTTTCATCGTCAAGGGTAGACATATGGCTCTTTACCTCAACACCCAGCTCATCAAGTTTATGTATGAGTTCTTTACTACTGACTCCCAGCTCTTTGGCAAGCTTGTAAACACGAATTTTACTCACTCACATCACCCCCTTCTGTTTCCTCAGGGGCTCCGAGCTCTACTATGTCTATATGCCAACCTGTCAGTTTCTCTGCCAGCTTGACATTGAGTCCCTCTTCCCCTATCGCCTGTTTTACATTGGTATGGTGCACATATACCTTAGCCAGTTTATGTTCTGGATCAACAATCTCAACATTGTCTATCTCAGCAGGAGCCAATGCGTTCTTGATATACTCTGCTGGCTCTGCAGACCAGCGTATCACATCAATCTTTTCTCCTCTTAGTTCCCTCTGCACATCTTTAATACGCCTACCCCTTGGCCCTATACAGACCGCCACTGGATCTATACGGCTATCAAGTGATAGCACAGAAACCTTTGTGCGTTTGCCAGGCTCTCTTGCAACATCTTTAACCTCAACAAAACCCTTACCTATATCGGGCACTTCCCTTTCCAGCAATAGTTCAACAAGTTTGGGATCGCTACGAGATATAATGAGGTCAAAGTTGCCCTTACCCTTGCCTATACGCTTGACCTCTCTCAGGTAAAAGTCATACCACTCACCGCGTTTATATGTATCGCCAATAATCTTGCCATCTTTCTTGTAAGCCCTCACCTGCTCTTCAGGTGGAAGCATTGTATCAACACCTTCAATATCAACTCTGACCTTTAGGGTAGGTTGCCCCCTATACATACCCTTCTCCACCCCAATAATGCGTCCTCTCACCAGTGTGCCCTCAAGAGACTTCAGGTATTCATATTTGTGCTCCTTCTGGGCATTGGCTATACGCTGGTTAAATACCTGCTGAACAATGTTAACCTCATCTCTTGTAAATTTCTTAGGGTCAAACTTCAGCTCTATATGCTGACCAACTTCTGCGTTGAATCCCAGTTTCCTTGCATCATTTACCGATATTTGGGTAAGTGGGTCATCCACATTCTCCACAACCTGCTTCTTATGGATAATATCTATCTCACCTGTTGTCATGTCAACATGTGCTCTCACAATATCCCTTAATCTTTCTCTATCTTTCTTATCTATCCTCATATGCCTAAAATAGGCAATCACTAGTGCATCTTCCAGTGCTTCTATAACCTCATTAATAGACAGGTTTTTTAGTCTGCTAACCTCTTCCATCGCCTTAATAAGCTCTTTTCCTGTTATCATGCCCACCACACCCTTTCATATCTGTGGAATGAGTACTGCTTTTTTAATAGAAGATAGTGGAATACGATAGAGGCTACCATCTTTTTCTACAACAAGCTCTTCATCTTGTATACCCACAAGGGTAGCCTCTGTCGTTCGCACCTTGTCCTCATCATCTACAAATGTGATACGGGCAAGTCTTCCCTTAAAAATGTCGTACTCAAAATCTCGTCTAATCTTTCTATCAAGTCCCGGAGATGTTACCTCCAGAATATACCTCTGTGGAATGATATCCACCGAGTCAAGAAACAGTTCAACCCTTCTGCTAACCTTTTCACAATCTTTCAAACTAACAGAAGGGTCTTTATGTATAACCACAGAGAGAATAGACGACCTACCCTCCCTGCGATGCACAAGATCTACAAACATATAACCAGCATCTTCTACTATCTGCTTGATCTCCGGTTCAATTTTTTCTATTACATCTGCCCAGTTCATTGCAAATCACCTCTTATATAACAAATAAAGTGGGACTCATCATCCCACCTACAATATTATACAACAAAGGGAGGGGTAAATACCCCTCCCTAATCACTCGTAAAAGAAAGTCTGTGAAATTACTTGAGCTCAATAACGGCGCCGGCCTCTTCAAGTTTCTTCTTGATGTCCTCGGCCTCTTCCTTAGAAATACCCTCTTTGATTGTAGAAGGAGCCTTGTCAACAAGCTCTTTGGCCTCTTTAAGACCAAGACCGGTGAGCTGACGAAGAACCTTAATAACATTGAGCTTCTTAGGACCGGCCTCTTTGAGTACAACATCCCACTCGGTCTTCTCCTCTGCTGGCTCAGCAGCAGCACCGCCAGCTGGCATGGCGGCCATCATTACAGGAGCGGATGCGGAAACACCAAACTCCTCCTCTATTGCTTTTACAAGATCCACGAGATCCATAACGGTCATACCCTTAAGGGTTTCAATGATCTGTTCCTTTGTGCAGGACATATTTATCTACCTCCTTTTATTCTTGTTGTTTTTTTGGGTTTTTAGGTGCTCAGAGCCTTATGCTCCCTCTTCTTCTTTCTTATTCTTCAGAGCCTGAAGAACATTGGCAAGATCTCTTACCGGTGCCTGAAGCACACTTGCCATGTTTTTAAGCGGTGCAGCAAATGCAGCAGCCACCATAGCAAGTGCCTGCTCTCTGGAAGGCATCTCTGCAAGCTGTTCAACCTTTTCAGGACCAAAGACCTTACCTTCAAGAATAAGCAGTTTGGGCTCCAATGCCTCATACTGCTTTCTCATATCCTTGTAGAGTTTTGCGGCTACTACAGGGTCATCGTAGGCAAAGATCATTGCGGTTGTATACTTAAATGCCTCAGCGGGGATATCCTCGTATCCCTCCTCTTCAAATGCGATACGGATGAGAGTGTTTTTGTAGACCTTCATCTCAAGACCGTTTTTGCGAATCTCGGCACGAAGGTCCATCATATCACCTGAGGTAATACCCTCAAACTTTGTAAGAATCACTGCAGAGGCCTTTGCTATTTTCTCTCTAATCTCCTGGACCTTCTTTACCTTTTCTGGTCTGGGACTCTTACCTGTAATCACACTTTCACCTCCTCTCTATGAAAAAAGCCTGCCGACGGAGTCGGCAGGCCTATCACAAACATAGCTACTTGCTATTTGCCTATCCGACCTCCGCCGGTACCCCTTACGGGGGTTTGTGACCGACTTCTCAGGTCAAACCGATTTTTATAATACCATATTACACAGACTTTTTCGTTGCAAAATCTGTTGCATCTTTCACATTAACCCTAACACCGGGTCCCATGGTTGGTGCAAGCACCATCTTTTTAATATAGGCACCTTTAGAAGAAGCAGGCTTAGCTGCTAAAACGGCAGAAAGTGCGGCTTTGATATTCTCAAGAAGCTTCTGCTCGTCAAAAGAAGCCTTACCTACAGGTATGTGAAGGTTTCCAGTCTTATCGTTTCTGAATTCAATCTTACCGGCCTTAAACTCCTTAACGGCTGCGGCAACATCATTGGTAACAGTGCCAGCCTTGGGGTTAGGCATAAGGCCACGAGGACCAAGTATTCTTGCAATCTTGGAAACCTTTCTCATCTGATCAGGTGTAGCAATGGCTATATCAAAGTCAAGCCACCCGTTCTTAATCTTCTCTATAAGGTCATCGGAACCCACATAATCGGCACCGGCCTGCTTGGCCTCCTCAGCCTTAGGACCTTCGGCAAACACAAGCACTCTAACATTCTTACCAGTGCCATGGGGAAGTACCACGGAAGACCTGATATTCTGATCAGGCTTCTTGGGATCAATACCCATTTTCATGTGAAGCTCAATAGTTTCATCAAACTTAGCAGTTGCCAACTCTTTGGCAAGCTTTACCGCCTCTTTAATGGAATACTCAGCATTCCTGTCATACTTCTCAAGCAGTGCTTTATATCTCTTTCCTCTCTTTGCCACTGTTCATCCCTCCTTGTGGTTCTATCGGGCTGGTGGCCCTCCCACTGTAGTGATTAGTCTACTACCTCAATACCCATGGAGCGGGCAGTACCCTCAATCATGCGCATAGCTGCCTCTATATCATCGGTATTGAGGTCTTTCATCTTGCTCTCGGCAATCTCTTTAACCTGCTTGCGTGTAACCTTTCCTACCTTTACCTTATTGGGCTCAGAAGAACCCTTGGCAACACCGGCTGCCTTCTTCAAGAGGAAGGAAGCAGGTGGTGTCTTAATCTCAAAGGAGAAAGACTTATCTGCATAAACGGTAACATCAACAGGAACAATGACATCACCCATCTGGGCTGTCTTTGCATTAAAGGCCTTACAGAAAGCCATAATATTAATACCACGCTGACCAAGAATAGGACCAACTGGTGGTGCAGGAGAAGCCTTTCCTGCAGGCAACACCATCCTAAACTGGTCTACTATTTTCTTTTTACTCTTCTTCTTAGGTGCCATTTTTTCAACCCTCCTTACTTCTTCTTTCTCACCTGGACAAAGTCCAGCTCGGCAATAACCTCTCTACCAAAGACATGTATTGCCACATATACTCTCTTACGCTCGTGATCCACCTGGGTAACCCTACCTTCCTTACCCCTAAATGGACCATCAATAACCTCAACCAGGTCTCCAACCTCAATGTCAAGCTTAGGAGCCTGATCTTCATCGGCATTTAGTACCGCAAGCATCTCCTCATCATCTACAGGAGAGGGCCTTCCATCTACACTAACAAAACCATGAACACCCGGTGTAAATCTAATCAGTGTCCATGTATCACTATCCATAGCACCCTTTGTAGGGTCTATAACCACCTCAACAAACACATAACCGGGATAGATTACCTTCTCTACCTTTCTCGGCTTGTTGTTTTTATACTCAATACGCATCTCTGTAGGTACTTCTACCCTCAAAATCTTGTCTTCAAGATGGGCAGAACGCACCCTCTTAAGAAGCTCTTCTTTTACCTTTGCCTCGTTGCCAGCCGATGTGTGTACCAGATACCATCTACGATTATCAACTTCAGCCATATATCAACCCTCCACTTATGGAGTAGATGTGCCTGCATTACCACCTGTATTGGTTAGCGGTGTCGTAGAAGTAGATGGTGTATTGGTATTAAATGTCTTGTATGGACCAAGGTGGAACACCTTCCAAAGCAAAATCATAAGCCAATCAATAACGGCAACATATGCTCCAACTATCAGAAACATGGCAAACACTGCTCCCATTGCCCTATTTACCTCATTAAAGCTTGGCCATGTTACTCTCTTTAACTCTGACCTCACATCTTGGAAGTACTTTTTCAAAGACATCTCTTTGGCACCCCTCTTCATTAAAAAATTTGGCAGGGGCGGAGGGACTCGAACCCCCAGCCTGTGGATTTGGAGTCCACTGCTCTGCCAAATTGAGCTACGCCCCTACCAATCTCCCTGCCAGATTTTTTCTCGCAGCAAGCAAAACTTATTATACACTATTTGGTCTCTTTATGCAAGGTATGTCTACCGCACTTGGGACAATACTTCTTAAGCTCAAGTCTACCTGGTGTGTTATTTCTGTTTTTCTCAGTAATATAGTTGCGACTACCGCAGACAGTGCACTCCAGTATAACCTTTACCCTCAACTTGGATTTTGCCATTTCTCATCACCTCTCTAAGGCTCTCTTGTCGGCATAAAAAAGGTCGGGGAAGACCCCCGACCTCACTATATGTCTTCCTCGTATTTCTTACTCTATGATCTCGGTGACAACACCTGCACCTACTGTGCGGCCACCTTCTCTGATTGCAAATCTGCTGCCCTCTTCAAGGGCTATCGGGTAGATAAGCTCTACTTCAAGCTCCA
>Ga0256838_1001267_pt1 | contig 12444 bp, 10 predicted proteins | sample 4571419metaG_FD_185978 | JGI IMG/M metagenome (GOLD analysis project Ga0256838, IMG submission 185978) | Hydrothermal vent microbial communities from Guaymas Basin, Mexico - 4571-419 | ecosystem: Environmental > Aquatic > Marine > Hydrothermal vents | place: Mexico: Guaymas Basin | collected... | reverse complement strand
GCACACGGCATTGAGAACTTTGAGGACATTGCCTTCGCCACCTACTCGATAACCAACAGGCTTACCAACTTCATGTTCGCGTTCTCAGATGGGATAAGCATGGCGATGGGGACGATGGTCGGCCAGGCCGTCGGCGCGAGGCTCTACCAGAGAGCCAAGGAAGTCACGGAAAAAACCATGGCAATAAACTTCACAATCCTTGGCATAGGCACGCTCCTCTTTATCCTCTTCCGCGTTCAGATTTTCAGGTTCTTCATCAACGACCCGGCAATAATAGCCGAGAGCGCCAAGGTCGTGAAGTACTTCTCAATATCGCTCCCGTTCTTCGGAATCTTCGCCGCTGTGGAGAACGTCTTCAGGAGCGCGGGACACACCAAAAAGAGCATGGTTCTCGACATGTTCCGCCTGTGGGTGCTCAGGCTCCCGCTGAGCTATGGCCTGGGAGTCATCATGAGGGATACTGCTGGAATGTGGCTTGGAATGGGTCTGAGCAATATTCTGGGCGCGGTCGTTGCGCTGGCATGGTTCATGACTGGAAGCTGGATGAGAAGAATCATAGAGGAGTAACTTTTTATAAGTGCGTTTCGATAATGGTCTCACCGTGGTGTTCATGGAGCGGGAAAAGGTTCAGAGAATGCGCGAAGAGATACTCAACGGGCCGATAGAGAGAACGCTCCTAAAGTTAGCCGGGCCCCTCATAGCAAACAACCTGGTTCAGGTAGTTTACAACATAACCGATACCTTCTGGCTTGGGAAGCTTGGTAGAGAGGCTTTAGCCGCCCCGGGAACGAGCTGGCCGATAATAGGGACTCTGATGGCCCTTGGCATGGGGTTTGCAACTGCCGGCTTTGCCTTCGTCGGTCAGTACATAGGTGCCGGACGCTATGAGAAGGCCAACCGCTCCGCAGGAGCGCTCTACTCACTTATGCTCCTATTTTCCACGGTAACGGCCGTGATCAGCCTTGTGGTACTCCCGTACGCGCTTCACTTCATGAAGGTAACCCAGAACGTCTACCCCTACGCAAAGGCCTATGCCCAGGTTGTCTTCTCCGGCGTTCCGCTTTCCTTTGCCTTCATGGCCTTCTCGGCACTTATGAGGGCTTCCGGCGACACCAAGACACCGGTGAAGATAAGCATGCTGACGGTGGGGATGAACATAGTCCTCGACCCGATTTTCATATTCTTTTTGGGTCTAGGCGTTGAGGGGGCCGCGATTGCTACGGTCCTCTCAAACGGTACCGGCGCTATAATCGGTGCAAGGATCCTAACGAGCGGGAAAGCTGGTCTACACCTCACGCGCGAGACTCTTAAACCTGACTTCGAGTTCTACAGCAGGATATTCCACGTTGGCCTCCCCTCGGCAGTAGGACAGTCCGCGAACAGCTTCGGGTTCGTCGTCCTCACGAGGATTATTTACGGCTACGGTGACGTGGTTTACGCCGCATACACCATAACCACCCGCCTCGTTAACTTCATAACGAGCATAGCGAGGGGCGTTAGCATGGCCATGGGCACGATGATAGCCCAGAACGTCGGGGCGGAGAACTACGAAAGGGCCAAGAAAATAGCGGAGAGGGCCATGTTACTCAACTTCCTTATAGCCTCCTCGGCGATAATTATCGTAGGGCTATTCAGGGTTCCCATTTTTAGGGTCTTTCTGGATGATCCCGCGGTCATAGCGCAGAGCGAGTACGTTCTCAGATACTTCCTTATCTCCGTGCCCTTCTTCAACGGGATATTTGTCGTCGTGACGAGAACTTTCAGCTCCGCTGGTCACACCAAGAAGAGCATGGTCCTCAGCATGTTGCGCCTCTGGGGTCTGAGGATACCGTTGAGCTACGCCTTCGGCTACGTCCCCGCGATAGTGATCTCTGGAGTTGTACTCGGCCACGAGATCAGCATGAGAATTCCGCTGGCCGAGCTCTTTGGAATGAGTAGCAAAGGCGTGTTCTTTGGTATGGGCATGAGCAACTTTCTTGCGGCTCTGATTGCATTTCTCTGGTTTATGCGCGGAAGCTGGATGAAAAGGATAATAGAAGAAAAATAAGATCAACTCAGCGTCTTGACCACGAATGCGAGCAACTCTGTAAGTTCCCTCGCCCTCGTCTCCGGTGAAGCGCCCATGTGCCCGCTCTTGGTCTCGACGCGGAGGTAGACGGGCGCACCTATCTCCCTCAGCTTCATGAAGAACTTGAGAGCGTGTGCCGGGTGAACGCGGTCGTCGTGGAGGCCGGTGTAGATGAGCGTTGGAGGATACTTCTTCTTGGGGTCGACGTTGTGGTAGGGACTGTACTTCAGAAGGAACTCCCTGTCCTTCGGGTCGTCGGGGTTTCCGTACTCCGGAATCCAGACGCTGCCGATGTAGAGCTTGTGGAAGCGCATCATGTCTATGACGGGGTATCCTATCAGCGCCGCGTCCATGACGTCCGGCCGCTGGGTGAGCGTGGCTGAGACCAGAAGCCCGCCGTTGCTCCTGCCCCATGCCGCCACCTTATACCCTTCGGCCTTGAGCTTGCCGAGAACGGCTATGAAGTCGTCGAAGATGTTCTGCTTGTTCTCGCGCATTCCGGCGCGGTGCCACTCCTCACCATACTCCGAGCCGCCGCGCAGGTTTGCCATGGCAAAGGTCCCGCCGCGCTTTATGAATGGAATCGCCTGCGGGAAGAACCTTGGAGTCAGGGAGATGTTGAAGCCACCGTAGCCAAAGACCCAGGCCTTCTTCTCGTCCCTCTCGCCCTTGACGAGGAAGTAGTGGATTTTAGTTCCGTCCTTCGAGACCGCGAAGTCCTCTTCAACATTGAAGTTCCCCTCAACTTCCTGCCCCTCGACAAGCTTAAGCTCACCGTCGAACTCGTAGAGCCTGTAAGGGACGGTGAAGCTCTCGTAGCGGAGTAAGACCTTCTTCCCGTCGGCGTCGAGCGGGTAGACGCTGCCCGGAAGGTCAAACCTCACTTCGTCCAGCTTCTCCCCGTCAAGGGAGTAGACCTCAAGGCGGTGGCTCGCGTGGACGAGCCTGCCGGCGAGGATTTTTCCGTTCACGATTCCGGCCCACTCAAGAGGGAAGTCGCCCTCAGGAATTATCTCCTCGACTTTTCCGTCTTTCACTGCGATGAGCTTTCCGAGCCCCCTTCCCTCTCTCGTGAGGAGGTAGAGTGTGCCGTCAATGACATCGATGGGCTCAACCGGGACGTCTGCGGAGTAAACCTTCTCCCACTTTTCCGGCTCGTCTATCGGGCCGACATAAATTTCTGCACTGTTCCAGCCGAACGTGACAGTGAGGATTGCCCACTTTCCGTCGGTGCTCTTTCCAAACCCGAGGAAGTAGCCAGAGCCAAGGCCCTCGCCAAAGACCATCTTCTCTCCGTCCTTGTCCCTCCAGAAGAGTCTCACTGCCGGAGCCTTGACGCCGTCGGGCGTTTCGCCGTGCCTGTAGAAACGGGAGAAATAGTACCCACCTTCAAGGAAGGTAATGTTCCACACCGACGGCCTGAACTCCTCGATTAGCTCGCCAGTTTCGAGGTCTATTATTCTCGTTATCCCCTCGTCGGCACCGCCTATTGAGAAGCTGTAGGCCAGAGACCTGCCCTTATCATCGACGGTGAATCCCTGCAGGAGAACCTCGTCTTTAAGCTCCTTCTCAAGTTCCTTCGAGTCAACTATGGTTTCTCCACCGAGCCACCTGATGATTTGCCTGTCCCCCTCGCGGTACATCGTCACAACGCCCTTCTCCGTCAGCTTCGCGCCCGTTAAGACAGGAATCGAGTGGTACTCCCAGACCTCGGGGAATAGCTCATCACTCAGCTCTCCTATGAACTCTCTAAACTTTCTATTCTCCTCCTCGACGAGCCTAAGAACGCGCTCATCGTTCAGGTCTTCCATCCAAATGTAGGGGTCTTCCATGAAAATCACCGTCTTAACGTTAGCACAGAGAGTATAAAAGGGTTGCTCAGAGGTGCATCAGAAGAACCTTTTGTTCGGCTATGTCTATGAGCGCGTAGTAACCCCTGAAGAGAGGTCCCGGATTGACGATAAGGGTATTCCCTATCCTGTCCACACCCCTTGCCTCGTGGATGTGGCCCGTCACCACTAAGGGAGGTCTGTTGTCCTCGATGAACTTCCTCAGAGCCCTACTTCCAACATGGAAGCTTGAACGGGTGAGATCAACTTTCGTCCCGTATGGCGGAGCGTGGGAGAGGACAACGTCGCCTGGGTGGTAGTTCCGTCTCAGGATACCCCAGATTTCATCCTCCGTGAGTTCCCAGATCGTATGGAATGGTGTTACATTTGATCCGCCGATACCGACCACACCGACCCCACCCACCTCAACTCTTCGATCGTGTGCACTTATTCCAAGCGTTTCAAGGTATTCCGGGACATCTCTCCCATCGCAGTTGCCGTGGACTGCTACAACAGGAATTTTTAGACCTAAAAACGGCTTTAAGACTTCCTCAGCGGTTTTGCTGGTTCCAAAGTTTGTAATATCCCCCGCTATTAGGATCGCGTCGGGTTTTCTCTCCATGTCCTTTATCGTCTCTGCTAGCTTCCACGGGGATTTTAAGTCACCATGTATATCAGTTACTGCAATCATTAGCATCCTCCGTCCCTCCAAACTTCGTTCACTCCCCATAACCCTTTTATATTTTTGGAGCCATTTTAGTTCTAGATTTCTCTCGGGGTGATCAAAGATGAGAAAGATATCAACCCTGATGGCACTCTTAATAACAGGATATATGTTAGGAGTGCTCAACTTCTTGTTGATGCCAAAATACTACATCGCCTTCGGCCTTAAAGGGTTCGTTCTCTCGCTTGGAGCCCTTGCAGTGGGTCTGTTGTTGATTTACAGCGAGTTTGAAGCAACAAGAAGGACACGCTACTTGATCCACGAGTTTATGACAAAAGTCTCAAGGCTTCCTTCTGTGACCATAATCCTGGTGATGTTTCTAATGCTTTTTGGGGCAGTTAACCTCTATTACTCCGGTTTCGCCCTTGTAAAGCTGCTGAGCATGGACACAAACATGCTCCCCCTTTTAGCCCTTGGGATTATAACACTGATCTGGCTGTTTTTGATACTGCTGAGGGGCCGTTCCGTTGAGTTCATAGGGCTTCTTTCCGTGCTGTTCATAGTATTCTCATTCATCTCCCTCTTCATCCTGAGGGAGCAGGTCTATAACGTTATCACGAGTGAAAGAGCGTTAAATTACCTTAATTCATACAAGAGTGCCATGTTCTCCCTTGACCACGCCCTAACGGCAAAGGGAACGGTAATGATGCTTGCCGGAGTCTTGCTGAGCCTCGGCCTGGGTGGAGGAGTTTACTACGTCCTCGGTAGTTTTGCCCCACAGGAGCTAGACTTCAGAAAACTCCTGGTGATCGTGACCATCCTCCAGATATTGTTGAGCTTTACAGCGGCCCTCACCACAGTCTATTCAATCGGAGCCGCCTATCAGAGTTACGTAACGGCATTTAACAACCCGAACATCCCCTCAAATGAGTCTATCAAGTCTATGAGGATCTATATGGACTTTAACAAGCTCGAGGAGTATGGGGGCAACAGCGACCAAAACCCGATCGAGGCCATTGAAACGTTCTACCTTATCCCAGACATAATCCGTGAGAGCGGCATTAAGGGGAGTTCAGCAATAATCTTTCTGCTTATGGGATCGCTTTTCCTCGCAGGATTTACGACGCTCATAGTGCTAGTTGAAATCGGGGCACAAATCTCGACGGAAGCTTTCCAGATGAGCAGAAACATGAGCGTTTCATTTATCAGTGGAGTCGTCTTCGCGCTGTCGGCGGCCATGATAGTGAGCGGCATAAAAGTGATGCTGCTCGCCGCAGTACTGGGGGTTGGCGGGCTGGTAATAGCCCTTGAGGGAGTCCCGCTTTTGACAGGGGTTTCCCCAGTAGACAGAAGACCTGTCGGACTGGGCATCCTTGCCTCAGCGTTAATCGGCCTGCTAGCTCTGTGGATGATGCTCGGCTTTCCTGACTCCTACGTGAAGCTGGGTGCTGCGGTGGGGTTGCTGCTCCTCTTGCCTGTGCTTTTCAACAACTACCTGATGGTAGGTCCAAGGAGAGGGCGCTGAGCCCTTCAAAAATTTTTTAAATAGCCCTTCAGAGTTGGGATAGAGCGCTTATTAAGGAGGTATGGAAAATGGGAGACAAGACCAAGGTTCAGGTCAGCAAACTCAAGCCCGGGAGGTACATAATCATCGACGGAGAGCCGTGCAGGATCGTCAACGTAACGGTTTCCTCCCCAGGAAAGCACGGTTCCGCCAAGGCTAGGATTGAGGCCGTGGGAATCTTCGACGGCAAGGTCAGGAGCATAGTCAAGCCGACCAGCGCAGAAGTTGACGTCCCGATCATCGACAAGCGCGTCGGCCAGGTCATCTCCATAACCCCAGACACCGTCCAGATCATGGACATGGAGACCTACGAGCTCTACGACGTCCCGATAGAGAGCGGCGTTGAAGATGAAGTCAAGGACCAGCTCAAGGAGGGCATCACCGTCGAGTACTGGGAGACCCTCGGCAGGATTCAGATCAAGAAGGTCAGGGGCGAGTGAGCCCCTCTTTTCCCGCTTCTTTAGAAAGCCTTAAATATCAACGCTTCTTTTACCGTTTAGATTGCCATGGAAGAGAACCTGAGAAAGAGACTGTGGTCTCTGGCGTGGCCCGCAATAGTTGGCAACATCTCCCAGACTCTGCTCAACCTAGTGGACACTCTGATGGTCGGGCACGTAAGCGTGATAGCTGTGGGGGCAGTTGGACTCGGCGGGCAGATAAGCTGGTTCATGTTCCCCATAATGATGGCTGTCTCTGTCGGGACGCTCGCCCTCGTTGCCAGGTTTGTGGGTGCCAAGGACTTTGGAAAGGCTGAACTCGTCCTGGAGCAGAGCCTCTACCTGTCGTTTCTTCTGGGTATTCCAGTGTTCCTCTTCGGCTGGTTCTTGGGAGACGACGTCCTGAGGATAATGGGGGCGGAAGGAGAGACCCTCAGCATCGCCTATTCCTACCTCAAAGTGCTTTTTCTGTTCTACCCCATAAGGTTCGTTGGCTTTACGTTCTTCTCAGCCCTTAGGGGTGCAGGGGACACCAAGACGCCAATGAAGCTTGGAATAATGATGAACATCATAAACGCGGTCTTCGATTATCTCCTCATCTACGGCAAGCTCGGCTTTCCACGCCTCGGCCCGGTTGGTGCGGCCTGGGCATCCGGAATCGGAATAACGGCTTCCTTCCTCGTGGGATTCTTCCTCCTTATTTCCAACAGGCTTGTTCTTCACTTCAGACCGAGCTGGCAGTTTGATATTTCCATAATAGAAAGGATCCTTCGGATTGGAATTCCAGCACTTGTGGAGCGCGGGCTCTTCAGCTTTTACAACTTCCTCTACATGACGATAGTCACGAGGTTCGGTAGCGTGGCCCTAAGCGCCCACCAGATAGGCCTCAGGATAGAGAGTATAGCCTACATGCCGGCCTTTGGGTTTAACGTTGCCGCCTCTGCACTGGTTGGTCAGAATCTTGGAGCAAAGAGGCCAGACCTGGCAGAGAAAACCGTGAAAGAAGCCCTCAAAATGGTGACCGTATTCATGAGCGTCATGGCCGTTGTCCTGATTCTGTTTCCGCGCTACCTCGTCATGCCTTTCCTCAAACCGGACGACCCGAACTATTCAGAAGTTCTGCGGCTCGCAAGCATATACCTGATGATCGTTGGAATAAGCGAGATCCCCTTGGGATGGGTCTTTGTCCTCAGCGGTGCTTTAAGGGGGGCCGGCGACACAAAGAGCCCGATGTACGTTACTGCAATCAGCAAGCTGCTCTTCAGGATTCTCCCAGCCTATCTCCTTGGATTCGGGTTCAGGATACCCGAGTTTAAGATTCTGGACTTCACTTTTCCGGGCTTTACCTTCGAGGGGATGGGCGTCATAGCCGCGTGGGTAGCTATGAGCCTTGAAACGTTCACGAGCGCCGCGATGTACTGGTGGATCTTCAGAAAGGGACGCTGGAAGTACGTCAAAGTTTAAAGTTCAGACCTGAATGCCCGTAGAACCCTTTCAAATATCTCCTTCTCGGAACCCCTCTTTTTCCTGGCGAGCCTTTCCACTATGAGCTCCGGAGTGCTCCTCCCTATCCTCCCGAAGCGCGGCTGTCTGTCCACCACCAAGTTCAGCTGCTCGTCGAGTCCTTTGGCTTCTATCCCGTCCACCCTCGCAAAGGGGAGCTCTTTCTTCAGATCCTCGCCGAGGTGGGACACTATGACCACGTAAAAGCCTTTCTCATGGGCTATCTTCAGGAGTTCTCCGATGATCCTCACGGCAGCACCGGGCTCTGTTATCGCCTCAAACTCGTCTATGAGTATAAGCTTTCTTCCATCCCCTCTAAGGGCCCTAACGAATGAGCGGAGGGCAGTTTCAAAGGCTCCTGCGCCGTAGACGCTCCTCTTTCTCCTGAAGAAGAACACTTCATCGAGCGGTTCGAGCCAGGCCCTCTCAGCCGGAACAGGGAAGCCCATGTGGAAGAGCACCTCGATCTGAGTTATCAGCTCAAGAAGGCTCGTCTTTCCACCGCTGTTTGCCCCGGTTAAGATGACTACCCTCTCACCCGCAACGTTCTCTGAGCTTGGAACCTCGAACTCTGGGGGCTTTTCGCCGATAACGTAGCTGACAGGTTGCGGGTTCTCGATGAATAAGTGCTTCCCACCCAGGAAGGCCACTCCTCCCCTCCAGACTTCGGGGAAAGAGAAGCCCTTTGTAAACTCCTTAACAGCCCTCAGGAAGTCCAGTTCCTTGACTGATTTAAGTTCTTTCTTGAGCTCTGGGAGGAGGGGTGCGATCTTTTCAAGGATCTCCCTGCTTTTCATGTAAAGCTCTACCTTGAGCTCTCTCTCAACCTCATGGTAGAGGGCCTCAACTCGCTCTGGGAGGGCCCTTATCGGATAGATCTCCTCGCGGGAGAAGAGTTCAGCGGCAACGCCAAGCCTCTCGCTCAGCTCGCTCTCGGCCTCGTTGATGAGCTCCAGTATCTCCCCCTCTATTCCACCAAAGTGCCTGAATATTGCCTCATAGTTGCCGGCTTTCAATTCGTTCAGAAAAGAGATAAGATCTTTTCCGGTGAGTGTAAGGCTAAAGCGCTCCAGCTTTTCAGAGACCTTTTCATTGAGCTCCTTTTCTTTCTCCGCCACCAGTTCATCGAGAGAGTCGAGAACCTTTTGCCTGGCCATTATCTCTTCCAACGAAGAGAGCTCCCCCAGGATAGCTTCAGCGACGCTCCTCTTTCCAAGGCTCTCTCCTATTTTCACGAGGGCCCTAAGCGTTTCCCGGTTTTCCCACAGGGGCAGGACGTAGAGCTCAGGTGCTACCTGGGAGGGGCTCAGCTCGACATCGATACCGTAGCCCACAGTGCTGAGAACCAATGGATACTCTCCGGGATCAACGGGATCAGTGGTGACTTCACAGAGGCCGAGGGAACCTGCCTTTTCGAGTTCACTCTCGTCCACAACCAGAACCCTGTCGTGGAGGTAGTCCTTCCTAAAACGGATCGGCTTCACCCGTGCTATGTACTCACCGAGCCCCTCGCTGATGCGTGGGAGCCGTTCCCTGAGGTACTCCTGCCGTCTCGCTATCTCCTTTGGATTAGAGGTCGGCTCAAAGCGGTCAAGAAAGGATGAGCTCTCCGGGAGGAGAGTTCGGCTCCGAATCTCTTCTCTTATTGCCCGCCACACAGCTCTAGCCTCTGGGTTGAGTTTCAGCTTCATCGTTGAAAGGAGGAAAAAGGGGATAAAAAGTTTATCAGCCAAAAAGCCACGTCACGGCTTCGCCGAAGTGCTTGCCCCAGTAGTACTCGTTGTGCTCCCCGCCTTCCTCGACAACGACTTTGAGGTTCTCTCCCTCGATGTATCCCTTCTCCTTCAGTATCTCAACCATCTGGAGGTTGTCTTCTATTATTTTCTCTGGGTTGCTTCCTTCGGAGGTTCCCCAGTAGATGTAGATTTTCTCCGGACCCCCAGAGGCGTTCCTTACAAAATCGTAGATCTCAGGATTGAACCAGAAGGCTGAACTCATCGCCCCAACGTACTTGAAGACATCTGGGTGCCTGAAGCCAGCGTAGATTGCCATCAGCCCTCCAAGCGAGGAACCCATTATTCCAGTTTCTTCTGGCTCTGTCCTGTACAGAGCGTCAATATACGGCTTGAGGTTCTCCACTATGAAATCGAGCGTTGCGTTGCCCAGGCCACCCCTTCCGTACTCGGCGTTTACCCAGGGTGCATACTCGTCTATCCTTCTCTCCCCGCCGTTGTCGATTCCAACCACTATTATCGAGAACCCCGTATTGTTGTAGAGCCCTTCAAGGGTCTCGTCAACCCCCCATTCTCCAGCAAATGACGTTGCGTTGTCGAAGAGGTTCTGGCCATCAAGCATGTAGAGAACGGGGTACCGCTTCTTCTCGTTTTTGCCGTAGTCCGGCGGGAGGTAGACCCAGACGCGGACTGTCCTGTTGAGCTGAGGGGAGAACATCTTGAATGTCTTCACATTGCCAGTTATGGTGTGAGTGCCCTCAACGTAGTCGCGCCAGTTGTGGACTTTTAGCTCGTAAGTCCCAGGGTTGAGGAAAATGAAGTGCCTGTTCGGTATCTCCTCACCGGAGGGGCCCTTCTCAACGGTCTCCCACGAGCCCCTCGTGAACTTGAAGTTTATCACCGTCCCATAGGGGAACGTTAAGTTTATCGCCAATCTGCCGTCTGGGAGCCTTTTGAGCCTGAAGCGCTCGTCTCCGGGGTTCCAGCCATTGAAGTCACCGGCGATGTAAACGCCGTCATCTTCAGGAGTGTAAGAAGGAACTGAAACCACAAACGTGACGGTGATGTTTTTGCTCCCCACAGGTGTTTGCCACGGAGCCGTTGTTTCTTCCCTTTCAGACGTGGTTGTTGCCTGAGATGAAGTCGTGGTAGTCGGAGTTGTTGTTCCGGCGCTAAAAGACGTTGGAGAAGTGGAGCCAATTCCAGTCTTTGTGTCCTCTGAACTGCTCCCGATGCATCCAAGGGACATCACGAGAATCAGCATAACGAACCACGCTAGAACTTTAGGCATTTGCATTTTACCACCATTCAATCATAGCTGGGCGTCATTTATAGGATTAACCCCAAAGGTTTTAGTCAAATCGCGTGGAACCAATTTGGGTGGTACAATGGAGCTGACGCACGTTGATGAACGGGGCGTTAAGATGGTCGAGGTTGGACACAAGGACGTTGTTTTTCGAAAGGCCGTTGCAAAGGGAAGGATAAGGCTCAAGCCTGAGACAATTGAATTGATCAAAGCAGGAAAGACCAAGAAGGGCAACGTCATAGCGGCGGCCCAGATCGCAGGGATTTTGGCGGTGAAGAAGACGCCTGAACTGATACCCCTCTGTCATCCGATACCGCTGACCGGTGTGGACATAACCTTCGAGTTTGGAAAGGACTACATCGAGGCCACCTGCGAGGTTCGCGCATACTACAAGACCGGAGTCGAGATGGAGGCCCTAACCGGCGTTACGGTTGCCCTGCTGACGATATGGGACATGGTAAAGGCCGTCGAAAAGGACGAAAGCGGCCAGTATCCAGTAACAAGGATCGAGGACGTGAGAGTCGTCGAGAAGATTAAACAAAAATGACCAGTTAAGGTTATAAATGTCCAAAAAGTGGCTAAATTGGTGATGTAAATGTACACAGTTAAGAAGAGCAACTCCGGCTACATCTTTGACCTGCCCCGTGAGAGAATAGCCTTCATGTTCCTGGAGGACGGAACGTACCTGATGTTCCACGACGAGGGGTTCCTCTGCTACTCCTTAAAGCCGATCGAAGTTTCGAAGGAAGAGCTTGAGAAGTTCGAGCAGACCGGGGAAATGCCAGAGTTAGTGAAAAAGCTTAAAGCACACGAATTTCCGGAGGAGTGCGTCGTTAAAAGGCTTCCTCCTATAGACAAAGACTTAGAGCCTTACAATCCCCACCGGAAGTGTGTTGTTGTCTTCACGGGCTTTCAGGATACAGTGATAGATTACATCGAGCAAAACGGAACCACTTACGCAGTTGCCCGGCTGGTTGATGAACCAGAGAAAGTCTGCCGGTTCGTTGGAAAGGGCAACTACAAGGTCGCGGCAGTAAGACTGAAGAGAAACCAACAATGTCTCGACAGGGAAGAGTTCAGGAATGTCCTCCCCAAAGGCGTTTGATTTTTAAGTCCCCTCTCCATTCTCCAACCATGTTCCTCCACGTCGGAATCGACGACACGGACTCACCCAACGGCATGTGCACGACCTACCTCGGGGCGCTCCTCTACCGCGAGATTTCCCGGATAGCGGAGCCCACCGACCTTCCGAGGCTGATAAGGCTGAACCCGAACATCCCCTACAAGACGCGCGGGAACGGAGCGGTTGCGATGACCTTTGAGGTCGATGAGGAGGCTGT
>Ga0256838_1001266_pt1 | contig 12460 bp, 11 predicted proteins | sample 4571419metaG_FD_185978 | JGI IMG/M metagenome (GOLD analysis project Ga0256838, IMG submission 185978) | Hydrothermal vent microbial communities from Guaymas Basin, Mexico - 4571-419 | ecosystem: Environmental > Aquatic > Marine > Hydrothermal vents | place: Mexico: Guaymas Basin | collected... | reverse complement strand
TTCCTGTAGCCGCCCAAGCTACATGGCCGGGTTTGCGGGCCTTTCAAGCCCGTGACCCGGGTTCAAATCCCGGCCGCGGCACCAACCCCCACCCACTCAACACACGAGACATGTCAACCTAATGTCTCCTACCTACGGCATTCTTCACTCTCCGCCCCTTTCCCCGAGTCCAGAACCTACTAACCAGGCTCATGTATACTAGGGACTATAACTTCCCCAGAATTTCAACGACGGCTATACTGCTGGACGTGGCATTCCGGGTGAGGCTAGTGTCGCAGAGTTCAAGCAACACCATTGAGAGGGGGTTCCATGGCTACCTAGTAGCTAAGAGACCGGGTAAAAACGAAACAGTAGACTTCGAGGATATACAGAAAATAGCAGAGTACATTGAGGCCAAGCGCTCCCAGAACGCGAACGAGCTCCTCCTAGATGTACAGGGACGCATAGACAAGCTCTATATGGCGATGACGAGGCGGACACAACTCCGGGGAGGCCTAGAGGGATACGTGTTCGTCCTCGGTTGGGCACGGCAGGCAAACCCGCAGGCACTAGACACACAGAGCTGGACAATCAGCTACATAACGCTCGGCGACCGCTATTACCTCTTTGAGCCCACACACTTCCTCATTTTCCGCAACTACGACGGACGTGTCGCCGCGATACAAGAGTTCAACTACTATGGACCACGGGCGCGCCGTCTCTGTGATTACCTAGCCGCTTTCGCTAAGCAGGCACTCAGCAAGGACGACTGGCTCTGCCACATGAGACGCATATTCTCAAAGGACGTTGCCAGGGTGCTACGGAGCTATAGCATAGTGCGTGGCCTACGTCTTGAGCTAAAAACAAGCGCGGTTAAACTGCTAAAAGCGCGTGCAGAGGAGCCAAGTACTGTGTCAGAGAGTATAATCAAATCTATAGTGCTGCTTTGTCAAGATGCCCTTAACAAGGTAAGCCCATATAAGCTTATTCTCTCGCTGCAGAGCAGCCGACATGGCCATCTAGAGATGAATGTCGAAGATATCCTCACATTATTTGAAGAGCTCGTTAACGAGATTGGCGAAGGGCTTCTTTCTCTTAAAGTAAGACTCAAGAAGGGAAGATTTGGTCAAACAGATACAATAGATCTAGTTAAGCATTACTTCGTTGTAAGGCGCCGCGTGAGACTGGCCAGAGACCCTGCAGGCAATGTACTACGGGCTGTAGACACCACGTCAGTTATTAATATACTACATGAGGTAGCAGAGAAGGCCACGGAGATACTCTAGCTGATAATGCACAATCCTCTGCACTCTCTATAGTAGCATAACAAGCATAGCAAGCTTTTCACTTTTCACCTAACGTAGAGGATCCTCCGCATTGCTCCCTAACCTTGCAAGCCTTCAGCAAAGAGTGCTTGATAGACACTTCTAGCTAGCCCATGGAGCCCTACCAATAGTAACAAGAGAGTAACAACTACTGAGGCAAAGCTTGTCACAGCTATGTAGGCTGCTATGACCCACTTAGTGATAGAAAAAATCATTACGAAGATCAGTGTTACGAGCGCATAGAATGCCGAGACGAAGCTCCCGTCTATGTAGTCGTTGAAAAGCTTTGGATTAAACCGCACCCCTAACTTACTGGTCCTCATTACGAGGTCAGCCACTAGGGGCACTGTAGCAGTCGGCAAAAGCAACACAGCGAAGCTAAAACCGAGCATTATCTCCTTGTTAGCAGCAACAAGTTCATCGACGCTCAAACCTTGTATTGGAGCAAAATGAAGGAATACCGTAACCATTAACCCGATCAGTAGGGAGAAGGATGGCATAGCCAGCAGCAAGCGCGGTACACGTGACATAGAGCCCTCACCTATTGCCTATTATTGTAGATAGCAATGGAGTCTACGCGACATACCTCTTCATTAGCGCCCAGGCTTACTGACGTGCAGGTAAAGGCCAGTAATTCTACTACATGTCCTCCCCTGGCTCGCCTGTTTCTAGCGTTTTCTTTACTGCCTGCTCCCTGCCTTCCCAGAAGCACTGAATGATTATACATCACATATTATCCTGTCTATTTTTACCCTATTTTTCCGTATCTTGAGAATGCTCCTAGCATTAGTTCTTCGTCAGCGTAGTAGTCCTCGTGTATCTCTCTTCGACGAAGCCCCTCCTCGTGCTGAGGCGGCTCGCTGCTCATTGCTTCTCCGCCTCCCGGGGAGGCAGCTTGTCCCCGCTACATGGCCTGCCCTGGCGTCGAGGAGGTCCAGGCGGCCGCGGAGCATATCCTCGGCCAGCTCTCTGACGCTGAGGAGGCTTCTCTTCATGCTATGTCTTCTAGGATAAGCCTCGCCACTGTCTCGGCCCCGTCTGGGTACCTTGGAGGTCTTCTATCTGCTGCCTCCCGTATTGCTTTCTCAAGGTCTTGGGGTGCCGCCCTAGAGGGGTCGAGGGCCTCTGTGCCGAGGAAGCGGGCTAGCTCGACTGCATCCTGCCAGCCGCTGGTCATGTGGAGGTCGGGGTTGTAGGCTAGGAGTACTGGGCGCCGGTGGGCTAGGGCTGCCTCGGCGAGGCCTAGGCCCTGGTGGGAGAGAACTAGGCGGGCCCCCTGGATGAGAGGGGCTGGGTCTGGGGTGTAGCGGAGGGCGCGCCAGCCTGGCCTAGCTTTCTCGACGAGCTCTGGCGGGGTGAGGCGGCCAGTCTGGACGACAACGTTGTCTAGCCTGGTTTTGAGGAGGAGCCGTATGAGCCTGGGGTTGCCGACGGTGCCGGTGAGTACGAGTATGTGCCCCCTCGGCGGGGGTGGTGTTGGGGGCCGAGAGGGCTTGGGGACTATGGGGCCGACGACGAGGCCCCGGGGGTAGTGGCGGCGCTGCTGGGGCCAGTGGAGAAGGATCGTGCCGAGGCCCAGGTCGTGGATTATGGCTGGTGTCTTGCTCCTGGTTGCTATGCGGTCTATCGCCTCTATGCAGTATATCCTCTCGGTGCCGGCTAGGTGGGCGGCTAGGGCTGCTAGGAGGCTGTGGTTGCTGCCGGTGCAGATGAGGGCGTCGACGTGTAGGCCGCGGAGGCGGCGGGCTAGGCGGAGCACCGCGGCCGCCGTGGAGGCGCCGTGGGATAGGAGCTTCTCCGCTAGGGGCTCGCCGGGGCCACGGAGCCTGGGGAGGGGAAGGACCGGTGCCCCAGGGTGCTCCTGGTTGAGCCTCTCATGTGTCCACTTGTCGGCTGGGTCGGCTACGTAGAGTATCTCTGCCCAGCCTCTGAGCCTCTGGGCTATCGCTACCGCGTAGCCCGTGTGTCCTCCGCCGGAGGCGGCTATTGCCACCCTGGGCCTGCCGCTGTGCCCCACCATCTTCCCTGGCTTGTGATCCCTGCTGGACGCCCCGGCTCCTATATAGCCCGGGGGCGGTGGTGGCTCCCCATCGGCGCCGTTGCCCGAGAAGCTCGGCCCCGTGGGGCGCGTTGGAATGGGCGAGAAGCCTGTCGCGGTAATCGTGGGGCTTGATGGTGTGCCGCTGGGGCTGCTGCGGCGGCTCGCTGAGGAGGGGGTTATGCCGTGGCTCCGTGGGCGGCTCCAGCGGGCGGTTGCCACGGAGACGGAGGTCCTGGTGCCCTACACGGCTCCTAGCTGGGCTACGATAAGCACGGGCGTGAACCCGGGGAAGCATGGCATCTACGATTTCCTCGTGCCGGCTGCGGGTGGCGAGCCCAGGGCTGCGTCGCGGCTCCAGGACCTGGAGTGGCCCTACGTAACCGAGATGGCTGCCTCTGCGGGCGCCTCCTCCGTGTCTGTGGGGGTCCCGTTCTCGTGGCCCCCCTTTGTCCGGAGGAGGCACGTGGTTGTCTCGGGCTGGACGAGCCCGGGGCTGGAGGTGTGGCCTCCCGAGCTGCGGGGCCGGGTACTGGAGGCTCTGGGCGGGGGCCTGGAGCCCCCGAGGCCGGGGGATCTGGACTCCTATGTGGACACGGTGGTTGAGTCCGCGGAACGGGAGGCCGCGCTAGTCGAGGAGCTCATGGGGAGCCTCGAGTGGAGGCTCTTCTACCTGGTCATGCCTCAGCCTGACTGGGCCTTCCACTACACCTACGGCGACGTGGAGGAGGGTGGGCCCCGGAGGGGCCGAGTGCTCCGCCTCTTCCGGGTTATCGACGGGCTGCTGAGGAGGATCTATGAGAGCCTCCCGGGCCCCGGCCTGGTCGTGGTGGCGAGCGACCACGGCTTCATGGTGGCCCGGGAGGCGCTGAACGGGAACGTGCTGCTGGAGAGGCTGGGGCTGCTCCGGAGGAGGGAGGAGCGGCTGAGCCTCCGGAGCAGGCTCGTCCTCAGGGCAGCGAGGCTTCTACCCTCGTGGCTCAAGTCCCGGCTGAAGTACAGCAGCCTCGCAGTGCTCGCCCGGAGGCTGGGCGCCGCGGAGGCCTTCGACATGTCGAGGCTGCCGATAGACTACGCCGCAAGCAGGGCGTTCTTCACCAGCGCGTACAGCCTCTACACGAACCCGGGGCTGCCGCCAGAGGAGAGAGAGGCGATAGCCGAGAGGCTCCTAGGCGAGCTGGGCCGATACCGCCACATGTTCCGGGTCCTCGCGAGGGGCCGAGACTACTTCTGGGGCCCCACGGTAGACAAGGCGCCAGACATAGTAGTGGTGCCCCGGGAGGGCTACAACGTGACCACCAGGCTCATGTACCGCAGGGTGGTGGAGCAAGGCCGCTGGTACGTCCACAGCCCCAGGGGCGCCCTGGTGCTCGACACCGTGGACTCGCCGGGGCCCACGCCACAGCTACCTCCCAGAAGGCCGGTCACAACCATGGACATCGCGCCGACGGTGCTGGCCTGGCTCGGGCTCCCCCTGGACCCGGGGTTCGACGGGGAGCCACTCCTCGCGGGCATCGACGTGGAAGGCCTAGGGAGGAGGAGCTACCGGCTCCTAGCCAGGCTGGGCCGCGGCGTGGCTCGGGCCGCTGGCCTGCGGGGGCACGGCTAGGATGGGCATTGTTAGGACCACGCTGCTCAGGGGCGCCGCATACGCCGCCGCCACCCTGCTGACTATGGCGGCGGCGCTTATCGTGGTTAGGAGGCTCCCCGCCAGAGACTACGCCGCGTACCAGACCCTCGTGAAGAGGCTCGGGGTCCTCGTGGGCTACGCTGTGGGGCTCTACGGGGTCTGGGCCTACCGGGGCGCCGCCCGCGGCGACCGCGCCATGGTTGGCGCCGCGTACCTCCTCACCACTCCCGTCGCGGCCGCGGCTGCTGCCGCCGCCTACCTCTTCACCCGGGGCATGGGGCTCGGGCAGGTGGTGGCACTCCTCGCCTCCCTCTACGGCGTAGCCGCAGCCTACTGGACGCTGACTAGGATAGTCCTCAACGCCTCCATGCCGGTCTACTCTGCCGCGATGACGCTGCTGCGGCGGCTCTCCTACGGCGCGCTCGTCGCCGTCCTCGTCTACTGGGCCGGCATGGGCCTGGTGGGTGCGCTCTGGGCGCTCCTAGCGAGCCACTTCTTGGTTCTCGCGGTCTCCGCGAGGCGGCTCCTGGCCCGGCGGCTAGCCTCGCTGCGGGGCACACGCGGGGCCCTGGCCTCGATGCTGCGCCGTCTCTACGCGCCCCTCGTGCTCCAGCTGGGCCAGGGCCTGCAGAGCCTCGACGTCGCAGCAGCCTACGCGTTCTCCACGAGCAGCCTCGTCGCGGGCTGGTTCGCCGCCACCAGCCTCCCCCTCCTCGCCGCCGACCTCGCAATTACCACAATGGCTAACCTCCACAGCTACGTGCTCCGCACCGGGGACCCCCGGCGCGCCGCCACAGCCGCGAGGCTAGCCCTCGCAGCCGCCGCGCCCGCCGCAGCCGTGGCCGCCCTCTACCCCCTCCACGTGGCCTACCTGGTGAACAGCCAATACGCCTGGGCCGCGGCAGCCGTGCCCCCCGCCGCGGCCGCCATGCTGGCCAGGATAGCTGCGGCCACCGCGAGCGGGATAGCCGAAGGCTCTATCGGGGGCCGGGGCGAGGCCAGGGGACTAGCCAGGCTCTACGCCTCCACAGAGCTTCCCTCCTCCCTCCTCTACCTGGCCGCCACAGCAGCGGGCATCGCCGCAGCACCGGGGCCGGCAGCAAAGGCCGCCGCGTGGAGCACCGCGCTAGCCACAGCTGAGCTCGCCAGGCTCCTCCTGTTGACGAGGGCCGCGCCCCCGGCGGCGAGGAGCGAGATAGCCAGGCTCCCACGCTGGACGGCCCGCTATGGGCTGCTCGGCCTCGCCGCCGCCGCCGCGGCGGCGCCGCTCGCGCCGCCGCCATCCCCCAGGTTCTGGGAGGAGGCCATAAGGCTCGCCGCGATAGGCTCCCTGACGGCGGCTGTCTATGCGGGGCTGGTACTCCTCCTCGACCCCTGGCTGCGTGGGCTAGCCCTCCGCGCCGCAGGAGCCGCCTGGGGCCTCCTCAGGGGGAGAGAGGGGAGGTGAGAACCATGGCGGTGTCCTTCGACTCCGGCTTGTCGAGCGTGGCCGAGCCGGTTGTGCCGAGCTACCGGTCGGCGGCTGTATCCGCGGCAGTCGGGGCCGGGCTGATGCTGCTTGGCGCCGGGCTTGGCGGGGTCGCGGCCCTCCTGCTGGGCGCCATCTCGGCCCTGGCCTTCGTCAGCGCCGCGAAGAGCCTTGTCGACGCCCAACACGCCAGGAGGCTCGTGGATGCGCTCCTCGACTGGGGCGGCCTCCAGGGGCTGAGGGTGGAGCCCGGCGTCTTCATCGCCTACTACGCCTCCACGGGCGCGGGCGAGCATAGGACGGTGTACAGTGGTGCCGTGTTCAGGGCTCTGGGCGGGGAGACCCTCGACATCGAGGAGGCCTGGCGGAGGGCGTCCCAGGAGGGCTACGTGGCCGTGGCCAGGATGGATGACGTGTTCGTCGCCGTGCCGGCTTTGAGGGTTGTGGAGCAGTGCTGCCGGGGCGCGGTGGTTGCGGCCGTCTCCCCGGGCTGGGGACGGGGCGGCAGAGCCGTGCTCCGGCTATGCAGGGGCGAGGGCTGCGCGGAGGCCGAGGCCCGGCTCGAAGGCGGCACGCTATACTGGAGGCTAAACTACCTCAGCCGGTTCAGCCGCGCGAGGGCCGTAAGGCTGGAGCTTGCGGTTAAGCCCCGCCCACCTGGAGAGCCCAAATGGGATACGAAGAGGGCCGCGGAGCTGGCCTACAGGAAACTATTGCTGGCCGAGGCCGCGGAGCCCGGGGGCCTGGAGGGGAGGCTCACACTGGCCCCGCCGGAGGCGAGGGTAGCCCTCACAGCCGCGGAGGACGGAGGAGCCAACTGGGTCAGCAGGCTCTACAGCCTCTTCACCGCCGGCACCGAGGCAGGCGTAGCGGCAGCCCCGCCGCTGGCAGGGCTCCGGCTCCGGCTGGTCGTAGACCGGCCCCTGATGCCAGACTTCGCGGCCGAGGAGGAGATAATGCCTAAGTGACCATCTTCTCAAGGAGCCCCTTTCAAGACATTCTCTTATCTCTATCGCTATCCTGTGGCCCATGCTTATCGGCCTGCCGTGTATGAGCTAGCCCGGGGCTTCCCCAACCCTTACCTCTCTAGCACCTGGCTTATTTTCGGCCTCTAAAAATCCATTTTATCGCCCCTCTCGTTGCTAGTTAGTATTTCTAGCGCTGTTCTGAGAAACGTTTCCTCGTCGATATCTTCCGGCCGTCTTAGCGTATAGCACATGAGTCCTCCTAGAAACAACCTGATGGCTACCTTTGTTTTCGCCGAGGTTTCATTGAAGGCTTTCTCGGCTATCTCAACTATTTTCTCCTCACATAGCTCCCTTATTGTATTGCCTACTTCCGGGAGTATGGTCTCTAGGGCCATTGCGTGTAGTAGAAGATTGCGCTGTACTGGGTCGCGGTATTTTCTGAGATAGTTTCTCCCAATACACTCTAATAGCCTCTTTCCAGTCTCTCCGGACTTTATGCATTCGTCTATGACGTCTACGGGTAGGCTTCTTTTTGCTACCTCGGCTATTAGCTCTTGTTTCGTGCGGAAGTACCAGAACACAAGGCCTTTAGATACGCCGGCTTCTTCCGCTATCAGTTGCACTGGTGTACGGAAGAAACCGTGACGAGAGAATACCTTCATTGCCGCCTTTATTATCTCTTCTCTGATGTTGTCGTCCTTTCTGCTTCTCTGTGGACTCAACTTGTTTCACCAAGAACTTTCTTTATGTATGGTGCAGCTGATATGTACAGCACTGCTATTACGGGTTGTATTGCTGGTATTAATGCTGCAGGTAGCGCTGCTGTTGGACCTATTGCTAGCACCGCCATAGCTGCCGCTACACTCTGATTCTTTGTAAGCGAGATAAACGCTATCGCCATGTGGTCTTTGTAGCATATTTTCAATGCCCTGCTCGCTATGATTAGCAGTGCTATAACTGCTACGTAAATCGTCACCTGTGCAACTATTATGTGTGCCGCTATAATAGGCTTTTCTATTAGAAGTTCAGCCTTACTAGCTATCAGCACAAATATTAACATGAGCATGAATACCAGTGTCCATAGCGATAGTAAAGGCTTCACAGACTTTATGATTCTCTCCTCAACACACTCCATAGCCTCTTCGAGCTTTTCAAGTACATCTCCGATGTGCGGCCTACCAGCTAAGTACGCTTGAAGCTCCTCACGGCACCTCAACCTATCGTTGCCGCTAACAAGCAACGCTCTAGCCGCTCTACGGACCATGTAACGCCTTATGGCCTGCCCTAGAAGGAGAGGAACAAGCAATGCTATTGTGACCGATTTAGCGAGTACCGGCAGCGGAAGATTCATGTTTACCGTTTGAGCGTAGACTCCGACGTAGACCGGCGCCAATACGAGGGACGCGACAACACTCAGTAGCACCAACACTGTTGCCAGCTCTAGATTACCCTCAGCAATCATTACATAGGCTAGCGAAGCGCTTGAAGCAGGTACAGCGTTTGCCGCTACGTAGCCTACACCAATAACCTTGTGTCCCATGTAGTCTGCTAGAAGCATCGCGAGAAGAGGTGTAATTATCAGAGCCAGTACAAGAGCCAATGCGATTTCCTTAGGTTTTGCTCTAAGCTCCTTGCCCAGTTCCGAGGCTCTCAGCTGTATCATCGAAGGAAGCAATGTGCCTATCGCGAGCAGCAGTATAACGTTCTTGACAAGGCTCTTGTGTGAGGCGAAGAACTCCGCACCGTAATGGCCTATGGGAAGTGCAACTAGTATCGTCAATAAGACGTAAGCAAGTAGGTATTTCCTCAAATGAGCTGCTATTTTAGCCGCTCTACTTGTTCTACCTTTCATACTTGACCGCCAGGTCAATAACATACTCGACATAGAATAATATAAACTTACCGGTCAGTCAAACCGGCCGGTCAAGTAATAGATATTACATAGTATTGCAAAAGAGTAGAAATAGCTATAATAACAAAAATTCAATATCAACGATAATTTCTAAAAATATAAGAATATAATCTAGTCGCGCCGTTCCTCAAGGCAAACAAAATACCACAAAAATACGTGATAAGAGAACATGCCCTGCCAGATTAGCCGCCCCACGACGCGGAGCACATGCTCCCGATGCTCTCGCTAAGGCTAGCATACCCCATAAAAATTCAACACAAAGATGAGAGTCTTGACCATAGGCTAAACTAGCTACATACCCATGATTGTCCACTATTGAGAGATTTTCAGTTCACGCATCTTTTGGCAGCAGTCCAGAGGGGACTAAGAGTCTCACAGGGCTCTAGTTCCATCATTGGCGCTCTTCAGACTTGGTAAGATTTTCGAGCCCACCCTCTCAGCTCACCAGGCCTTCACGAGACCCCCTGTACTTATCGTTTTTATAGTATGTAACATAATTGTTACTGTTAGTATGGGTATTGTTGCAGCCGGCTGTAGCAATGTCTCGCGTTCCACAAGGTAAGAAGCCTTCCCAGGAGCTGGAATATTAAATAATTACGGAGAGGCAGCTAGGTTAGTGTGGATACTGCTAAGCTAGTTTCCACGCTCCCGCAACTATCTTTACGTTAGTATCTTTTCCAGACAATCCTTCTCTAGGCACTCTCTTATCTCTATCGCTATCCTGTGGCCCATGCTTATCGGCCTGCCGTGTATGAGCTTGCTGTACTGGCTCCCGACACCCATGTAGATGTTTGTCCCGCCGCCTATCCTAGTGGCAACATCAAACACAACCACATCAAGGTCGGGGGTCACCATGAGCTGGAGAGTGAAGGGCCCGATGACGCCCGGGGGTTCTACCCGGGCGGCAGCTTCCACGAACCTGTCGCCTATCTCTATAAGTTTCTCAAGCATTCTTTCTCTTATCGTGGCCGGTGTGTGGCCTATCTCGACGTACTCGACGGGAAAGACCTTTAGGAGCTCGAGTTGCACATCCGCCGTCTGGTGGAGGAAGCCGTCCAGGTTAGTCTGGAGGCGGCGGTCTATGCTGAGAAGCTCGACCTCGCCACGGGCCACGCTGTGGAAATAGTTCACGTTGAAATGAGCCCCCAGCACAAGCTCCTCTATGGAGGCTTCGGCGAGGTCTTCGCTGCGTATCACGCCCCGGGACTCGAGCTCCCGGAGCTTCCTCATGAGGTCGTCACGGTCGAGGGCTATGAAGAAGCCCCTCTCCACTCTCTTCTGGGCATGCGGCATCTTCACTATTACCGGGCGGTCCACCTCGTCGGGGCCACGGTAGACCCTGGGCCTCCTTATCCCGGCCTCGTCGAGGAGCCGGTAGTAGGTCTTCTCGCCGACCCGCTCCTCGTAGCGCAGGAGGCGGCGGTTCCCGAAGACAGGGACCGGGAAGCCCTCCTCTATCGTGTCATAGCCGAGGTAGACGGCGAAGCTACGGTTAGGCACCACTATGGTGTTGAGGCTGCGGAGCTTCTCCACGTTCTCGGGCCGGGCCGCGTCCGCGAACCGGTCCAGGAGGAGGCAGTGATCCACTACGCGGCGGAACCGGAGGTAGGGCCTCTCCCTGCCCCTCTGGCATATCGCCACAGTCTCAAAGCCCTCGTCCTTCGCGCCGTCGAACACGTCGAGCGCGGAGTGGCTCGCCACAGCGCCGACGCGGAGCCTGGAGAGATCATAGCCCTCTAGGAGCTCGGCCGGCCGCATAAACAGGCGCCTCCAGGGCGTGGCACTGGGGTGGGCTTCAATAAGCCTGCCCCCCGGGGCGCCCACACTGGGGGCCTTCTCCCGCCGATGGAGCATAGCTCCTTCCCTCCGAGAGCGGTGTATGGCGGAGGGGGCAGCAGGACATGTGCGGCGGCGAGGGCGTGGAGGAGAGGCTGGCTGTGGAGGATGTGCTACGGTTCCTGGGGGAGCGTGGGGGCGAGGCGGGGCTCCGGGAGGTGGCTAGAGAGCTGGGCGATGTGGAGCTGGCGGCGAGGACTGTGGAGAGGCTCGAGAGGGAGGGCCTGGTGGAGAGAAGGGGCGGCGCCGTTGTGTTGACGGAGCCGGGGGCGCGGAGGGCGCGGGCGGTGCTGGAGGCGCACCGGAGGGCGGAGAGGCTGGCTGCGGCTCTCGGGGGCGTGGAGCCTCACGTGGTGGCTCACTGTGTGGAGCACTTCCCTGGGGCCCTGGAGGCGCTTGAGCGGGTGACGGGTGGGGGGCTGGCGAGGCTCGCTGAGCTGCCGCGGGGTGCCTCGGGCTACGTGGTGGCGGTGGAGAGGCCCACGCCGAGGCTGCTAGCACGGCTCATCGGGGCGGGGCTGGTGCCGGGGCGCCGGGTGCGGGTCTTCGCCCACGCGCCGGGCGTGGTCCTCCTCCTCGTGGGCTCCGCTGGGAGGCTGGTTGCGGTGGATAGGCGTGTGGCTGGCTCGGTGCTGGTTGCTCCGGCCTCCTAGGGCTCTCCTAGGAGGAGCTTGGCCGCGAGGCGGTAGGCGGGGGCCTGCCAGGCCCAGCGCCTGCCCACGCCCATCTCCCTGTCCACCGGGGGCGGCGGCGACAGGCTCGTGGCGCGGCCAAGCTCTATCATTAGGTTGTGGTCCTCGAGCACCCTAGCGGCCTCCGGGTCGGAGTCGGGGTCTTCGATGAGGCTCTCCAGTGCCTCCCTTCCTACCCTGTCGAGGGCCGGGGCGATGCGCTGCTCGGCCAGCTCCTCGAGGAGCTGCTTGGGGCGCCAGCCGTGCTCGGCTAGGCGGCCGAGCAGCCTGGGGTTGCCGCCCGTCACGCGCCAGGCCTCGTCGGGGGCTATCGGCGCCCCCGTCTGCGCTAGGAGCTCCTCGAGGCCGCTGCGCGGGAGATTCCACACCATCCGTAGCGATGCGTAGCTGTGGCGCTGGAGGAGCCTCTTCGAAGACCCCTCAGAGGTCGCGGCTATCACGAGCGCTGGGCCTGCGCCCAGCTCGTAGAGGCGCCCGAGGAGCTCGTAGAGCCTCTTCGTGTAGGCCTCTGCCGCCTCAAGCCCCAGGGCCCGGTAGACGTCGTCGACCACCACGAGTACCGGCCGGTCCCTGACCTCGAGGCGCTGGATGAGCCCTCGGAGGAGCTCCCAG
>Ga0256838_1001261_pt1 | contig 12495 bp, 11 predicted proteins | sample 4571419metaG_FD_185978 | JGI IMG/M metagenome (GOLD analysis project Ga0256838, IMG submission 185978) | Hydrothermal vent microbial communities from Guaymas Basin, Mexico - 4571-419 | ecosystem: Environmental > Aquatic > Marine > Hydrothermal vents | place: Mexico: Guaymas Basin | collected... | reverse complement strand
ACAATAAATCTCACCTAATTTTGCAAAAGCAAGTCTTAAATAATCATCAGTTTCAGTTAAAGTTCATACTGTTGACCTTTTGTTTCAAACTCTTTTGTTTTGTTCAATTGCAATAGCAGGAGATAAACCTTCTGAATAATCCATATCAGGTCTATCTCCCAAATTAAAAAATCATCTTAAATAAGTTGATAAACTTTCAATATACCTAAATTGTCATTCTTTGTAGATTGTAGAAAAAGCCAATGTAGACTTACCTGAACCTGAAACTCAGCTGATTACTGTAATTTTGTTTTTTGGTATTTTTATATCAATATTTTTAAGATTATGTGTTCTTACTCAATAAAGTTTAATCCAGGACATTTTATTTTTTTAAAAGTAAACCTTCGCATTTCATAAACCTAGTTTTACACCAGAACCAATTCAAATATAAGGAATTGATTTTAAAATTAAATCTAAAATTTTTTGAAAATCCTCATTTTTTTCATAAACAACATAAGATACTTCTCCTACTACTCCTGCTCTGAAAGATTTTTTGATTTCTATTTTTTCTGTTTTTAAATTAAATTTTGAAGGAACAACCGCAAATTGAAGTCGTTTCTTAAAATCTTTATTTTCTTCATTAAAAATTCACAAGTTAAATAATTTTTGATAAACTGAATACAAAAACCTTTCAGGAACTGGTAAAGTAAAAATCTTATTTTGATTTCTTATTAAGGTAGGGGACAAAAATTTAAGAGAAAATTTTTCTACAGGATTTAAGATTAAATTGTCAAAATCCAAAATTTTAAAGTTAAAATCAATTTTCATTAGTTGAAATTTATAGGAAATTACAGAAAAAATCTCTCATTGTTTTTCTAATAAAATCGAAACAACTTGATTAAAAGTTTGTTTTCAAAATATAGACAAAAACACATAAAATTGTTCTTTATCAAAAGAAAATGAAATTTTTAAAATATTTTGATAAATTTCATTGTTATTTTCAAATAGATTAAGAACAGCTCACAAAATGTGATAATAAAATTGTCTTTCAATGTAAGGAACTTGTTTTGAAAAAATCAGCTTTATTTGGAAAATCTGCATTTAGCTAAATTAAAAATAAAAACTAGGTAATTCTAGCTATTTTTGAAAAAAATTAAAGATAATTAGATGATTTGTGATTAAGTAATTCGTAACTATACACTATTTCTTGCTAAGCATTACTCCTCATTTGGAGTTTTTACCCTACTTTATTGGTTGTAGATAACTTGTTTTTAAGAAGAAAGATGTTTCGATACTCCTCATTTGGAGTTTTGACCCTACTGGATATAGAACTTAAAGAAGTTATTGAGGCACTAAAGTTTCGATACTCCTCATTTGGAGTTTTGACCCTACTGTTGAAAGCTATTTCCTATTTAAATTCTAATACAAGTTTCGATACTCCTCATTTGGAGTTTTGACCCTACCTAAAGAAGAAATGATACATTGAAGATATAAACCAAAGTTTCGATACTCCTCATTTGGAGTTTTGACCCTACTTATCTTAATCTTGCTAGTGATATTGTTAATATTACTAGAATTGTTTCGATACTCCTCATTTGGAGTTTTGACCCTACATGAAGATAAGATTGATAATAGTTGTTGTCTAAATGGGTTTCGATACTCCTCATTTGGAGTTTTGACCCTACATAACTCGTGCCGATTATAACTATAATTTCAATTTCAGTTTCGATACTCCTCATTTGGAGTTTTGACCCTACATATAAAGCCATTTAAAATCAAGAAAGATATAGGTTTCGATACTCCTCATTTGGAGTTTTGACCCTACTGATTAACTTTGTAAGTTAATCACTTTTTTATTTAGTTTCGATACTCCTCATTTGGAGTTTTGACCCTACCTTTATTTTGTTGATATGGCTTTAAAAGATACTTTAAAGAAAATGTTTCGATACTCCTCATTTGGAGTTTTGACCCTACAGTGCCTTCTATAATAAAGGTTTCACCTGCACTGTCAAGCCAATTACCGACGAAATTCATTTTTCAGAAAAATTATAACGATGTTTCCACCCCAATCTACACTTTTCCCGGTTTTCAATTAGGCCGACAATTTTCATTTTTTCTAGGTTTTTAATTAAAATTCTCATTCTCAGGCATTCCCCTATATCACCAATACTTCTTCAAACTCAATTTTCTCAAAACCAGGTCCTAATCAATCTATTCTATTTGCCCAGTCCTCACCTGTTTTGGATAAAATATAAAATTTAATTTGGTCATCTGGTCATAAATTTTTCCATTTAATCTTTGCTAGTTTTAAAACTCATTTAAATTTTTGTTTCAACCTTTCATATTGAGCTGGTTTTATATAAGCTTCAAACACAGATTTTTGACTTCTAAAACCATAACTTTCACAAATTTTTACTATTTTATTTCTCAACTTTGTATTTGTAATATCATAACTTATTACTACATACATCCTAGTTTGGTCAAGTCTTAAAATCCTAGCCATTTTATTTTAGTTTAAATCAAGTATAGCTAAACTCATTATCTACTAATGATTTTTTAAAATCTTCCAAAGTTTTTTCTATGTGCTTAAGTTTTATCCAATTTTCTCCAAACATCACATCTTCTTGTTCTTCTTTTTTAAAAACTTCTTTATAAAATTTTCAAATAAATTTTCTTAAACCCTCTTCTGTAAGCAAAACTGGTGTTTGACTATGTCTATCAATTATAAAATCATCTTTTGTAATATCATTATTTCTCAAAACTTTCAAAACCAAATCATCCACAATCCAGGCTCTAAACATTTCCATCATATCAAGCACAAGCAAACTTCTTAAATCTTTTGGCTGATGCATAAAACCTATTTGAGGCTCTATAGAGACTATTTCTAAATACATATGAATCAGCTGGGCAAGTAAAGTATAACCTAAACTTAAAAGTGCATTCAAAGGGTCTCTTGGTGGTCTTTTATTTCTTCCAGCCCAAACATAACCAGCTGGAGCAAATTCAGCCCATTTCATAAAATAAATTTTACTTGCACTTCATTCATATCATCTTAAACTTTCTAAATTATCTACATTATCAATTTGCTTCAAATAATAGTCCAAGCTTTTTATTGTTTCATCTACATCTACTACTTTTCAAGACCATTTCTGCCATCTTTTAAGCATTACTTTACTATTGTGAATTTTTACTTTTATAAAGGTTTTACTATATTTCAAGCAACAACTTTCATCCAAAGCACAGCCAATCTGCTTGTAAAGTAATTCTACATTTCTTGGCTCCAAACTATCAAGTTTTCACAAATATTTACCATTTCAAACAATAAAAAACACTGGAATTTTTTCTCTCAAACAAGCAGTAAGTACATCTGTTGTAAGTTGTATCCTAGAAAAAACTACAATAGCATCTATGACAGCAATAGGAATTATTTTTTCTTGTTTTTCTTCATTATCATAAACCACAAGTTTTCATCAGGACTTATTAACTTGCAATCAAGGTTTGGTAAGGTATAAAAGCATTTTGATTAGAGAATAGATAAATCATTTAACATATGTGATTTTATCATATCAAGTTTATTTTCGTTTATTCATAAAAACTGCTTTATACTACTTATTTTTTTAATCAACTTATAATCATCTATATCTGATTTACCCAAACCACCCCATCAATGAGCCATAATTGACAAATTTCTATCATTTTTCAAACCATCAATACTAGAAGCTATACTAAATATAGCTTGGTATTTTCATAATTTCCCATTATCTTTAAAATAAGAAAGTATTTTTGCCAAAACTAAAGTATTAGGTTGTGAATAATTTATATTGTTTGAAACTAAATAATCTTTCAACTTTTGATTATTTTCCACATAATTTATAAATTCTACAAAACCATTATTTTCATCCTTTTCAGTTGATATGTTTGTAAGAGTTTCAAAAACATATCTATAAATTGCTTCCTGTAATCTAAAAACTTTTCCCAAAAGCATAGTATATTCTCATTTTTTATAAGTAATTTCTATATTATCCAGTAGTTCTTTTATTCCATCTAAATGAGAACCTATCTGAATTTTCTCAAACAAATCTTCTTCTGTTAAAGTCAAACTAACTTCATCTAAAATTTTATTTGCTAAATCAAAATCAAAGTTAAACCTTGCATTTAAATATTTTAGCTTATTCAAATAATCAACTGCATTTCAAAATATTTTTTTATTTTCTTCTATTAGTTTTATAGCTCCAAACCAATCATAATTTTCCAAAAATAATTTTAATGATTTTTTATAAATTTCTTTCAAATATAACTGTTCTATTTTACTCTCTACCAATTTTCCATTTACAGCCTCCAAAATAGAAATATCCAAATCTGTGGATAATCCAGCCCAAACCATAGCTTCTTTCATTGCAGGAACTCCACCACTTACAAACAAGTATAGCTTATTATCTTTATTTAATCTTTCAGAAAAAATTTTTTTATAATAATACAAAACTGCCTTTCTATCCGTTGGATTAGTTTCATATTTCAAAACTTCTATATTATCATCTCCAATAAGTTTTTTAACAATTTCTGCTGCATAAAATGTATCTTGCTTATCATTTTCTCAGCTTTGATTAGTTCCTACCAAATATATCTTATTAAACTTATTTAAGGGAACAATGTCTAAAATATTTAACTTTAATCTATTTTTCCACTCATCAAAATTTGCTAAAATTTCCTTAGTTTTTTCTTTAAAGAATTCTTTTTTAATAAATCATTTTTCATCAATAAAATCAAATTCTCAATCTATACTAATATTTCTATTCCCAATATTTGCAAATAATACTTTCATTTTAAATACTATTAAAAACTAAATTTTATCTAACAATCTTCTGACCAATTCTCTGCAATATCTTTTTAAAACAAGTACCCAAAATTTACACCTTTTCAACTTTCATAATAACTACCTTTTAAACTCATCTGACCTCATCCGACTTTCTCATCTGATCTCATATTTATCACACTTCCAGCCTTTATAAAATTCATATTCCCTTTAAAAAAGTTTTCATTAAATTCTTGTATGGTTTTTGTATTTTTCCAATTTATATCAATATAAGAATTATCAAAATCTATCATTTCCAACTCTTCATTAGTTGGCTTATAATTATTTAAAACTAAGTAGTTTCCTTGTTTTTTCCATTCTTCCACAAAATCTAAAATTTCTTTTTCTTGCTCTGTTAAATCAACTAATTCAATTTTTTTAAATTTTCAAAATCATCTACTTTTACCAGCTCAAAATCCAATAGTTTCAAATAGATTCTTCATAAAATTGAAAAAATTTAAAAAAATATCAGACTCTTTTTCATCAAAAATCTTTACATAAATTGTATATTTTTTTGCAAAGTCTGCATTTTCAGCAAAAGGATTTGTATCAGCTGCATGAAATCTTGGAATAGTATTTTTCCAAATTACATCTTGTTGGATAATATCATCAAAATCTATCTGTATTGTATTGTCTAAAATTTCATCTTGTTTGTTAGATAAATATCTTTTCAAATCTGTAAATTTTATCAAAGAAACTTTTTTCTTTTTCTTTCTTTCAGACTCATTTTCAATAGCTTTTTTCAAATTATTCTCATCTGATTTCATCTGATTTCCTCACCTGGTATCAAAATATATAGGTCTAGGCACAAAAACTTCATTTTCACTACTTACAAAGGCATTTGTTATTAAAAAAGGTAATTTTCAGCTTTTATAATCTTCAAATATTTGTTTTATATCATCATTATCTTGTGCAAAACCAAAAGCAAAAACATATCACAAAATTGTATCTGATTCCAATGGTGTTTTAATTCAAGTTTTTGGATAAAGTTCAATCTTTTTGTAAAGCATTTTTATTTTATAAGTTCTAAACTAATCCATCAAATAGGATTTTGATTTTCATCAATATAAAAAGATTTATCTCATATTCATAATTTTTGTCCTACTACTTTTGTAGGCTTTTGTTTTCTATTTCTTAGTACCCAATTTCTAAAAACTTCCCATCATTCAAATTTTTTATTTCATTTAAATCAGAATTTATATAATTTATTTTTATTGTAGAAACTTCTAAAATTTTCATCAGAAAATCTTTTAATTTTCAAATTTTCAAACAAATCAATTAGTTTTTGATAAATATCATTAAGCTCTTCTTCCCAAAAAATTTTGTAAGTCAAAGATTTTTTGTACATTCACATTTTCACTGGGTATTTCTTATTGTTTGCTAAATTAGCAAGTTTATTAAATAAATCAGTTTCCAAATCATCAAAATTATCCAAAATTCTTTCTTCTCTTCATATCACTTCAAAAGAATAGTTTTTTAGTAAATTTTCAAAATCTACATCCTTAAAATAATTTTTATCATAATTTATAATTATTTCAAATTCTCATCAAGTTAAAACTTGGCTGATAATAGGAATATTTCCTCTTTCAGTAAAAAGTTTTAATCATCTAATTTCTATTTTAGGGCTTTTTAGTAGTACATCTTCAAACTGAATAAAAGAAAATTTCTCTTTCCAAGAATTGTCAGTTTTTTCTAGATTTCAAATCTCAGAAATATAATCTCCATTTCATCTTTTTTGAGACAATAAAAACATAGTTCTAAACAATCCTTTTAAAGTACTTCAAGGAATTATCAAATCTCAAAATTTATTAAAAGAAAATTTTTTGATTTCTCACAAATTTCATCTAATTCAGCTTTTATTAAAATTAGAATAATCTTTATCCTTCATAGCTAGATGATCAAAAGCTTGTTGAGAAATAGAAATTTCCTGTAAAGTCAAACTTTTATCAAAATATTTTTCATAAAATTTACTTTTTAATTCCTCCAACAAAACAAAATCTCATTTTTCAATTGAAGAAACAATATTCTGAAATAAATTTTTATCTTTTTTAGCACAAATGTTTAGCCATCTCCTATCTACAATCTTTGCTTTTTTCTCTCATTCATTCACTAAAAAATAATCTAATCTATCCCAATTTTCACCTGACCAAATATGAATAGGAGTTATAATTTCTCATTTAAAGTTTATTTTTTCAAAATCTAATTTTGGCATTTTTTACAAATAAATATCATAAAATTTCTTCAGAAAATCTTCAAATTAATTCTCAGCAATTTTTATAAACTCTACTCTTCAATTTCACCTACTCACTCATCCTCCAACTCAAAAATTTTCAATTAATTTAATTCATTCTGCTAAAATAGCTTTTAACTCATCTTCTGTAACTGGATACTTTCAACCCTCAACTGGTGTTAAAACTATTTTTCAGTCAAATTCTACTCAAGCTGGAACTCTTTCAATATGCCTTGGATTTGCAGATCAAGATAAAAATCTTGGTACAGAATTTTCAGCTTTATCTTCATAAAAATCAGATTTTAATTCATCAAATTTTGCTTTCCATTCTTTGGTTAAAACAAAATCTTCTACCAAAATTCTAGAAGCAATTTTTTCATCTTTTCAAGCACAACCAAAAGCTCTTGCTATTTCATTATTTGGGTCTTCTACTGCATGATATTCAGTTTCTCACTTTTTATTAATTTTTTCACTATACTCTCATCTTGTCATCTCTATCAAAGCTCTCATTTTACCTTTTATACTACTTCAAGGAATATAAGGTTCATTTGTAATAGGATGTTTTACAACCTCTGAATCAATTCATCAAATTTTCAAACCTCATTTACTGCCTCAAATATGCAAACCTGTTTTTAATCTGATCTTATATTTTAGTACAATTGGTTGTTGTAATGTTTGTTTTGTCATTTTTATAGTTTTAAACAAATAAAATATTATTCTTTACCTCATAAGTACTTATGATAGGCAACTAAAACCTCTAAAAACTTTTTAAACAAATCTTTTCATAAATTTTCTTCTGCTATTTTCAAAGATTTTGCAAAACCATTTGGTAGAAGTTTTCTTTTCTCTTGATACGCAATTTTTGCTATCCAAATTTGTTTTTCTATTTCATAATCTTCATCTTTTTTTTCTGTAATATCCAAATAAGCATCATAAATTTTCCTTAAAGCTGAGTTTCCCACATTTTTTTTAAAAGAATCAACATAGGGTTTGATATAGTCTAAATCAATTTTTTCTGCAAAGTTCTTTGAATTTATTTCTTTTACCAAATCTAACAATGTTACTGAATACATTTTTTATCTTTAAAATATAAAACTATCTCAATAATTGTAGCACCAATCATATCATTTTTTCCTTCTCTCCAGGTGGATATTGTGCTATAAGTAAAGTCAAAGTGGTAAGTGCATTAGGAGTAATTTTTGATTTAAAGTCCAAACCTGCTTTTTGCAGAAACCAAACAAAAGCAAATGCACCAGTCCTTTTATTTCCATCATTAAATGGATGGTTTTTTACTATAAAATATAACAAATGTGCAGCTTTTTCTTCAATAGTAGGATAAACTTCCTCTCAAAATGCCGTAGCAAAAATGTTACCCAAAATTCACTCCAAAGCTCAAGTTTGCTTTTCTTGTGCAAACATCTTGGTAGCTAAGCCTTGTTTTATTAAATCTTGCTTTAACTTTTCAATAACATCATACAATTCTTTTGCTAAAATTTTTAAATCTTTTTGAGTAAATCCCTTTTGAGGTAAATTTCACTTATCAAAATTTTCTAAATCAAACCAAGTTTTTCAAAAATCTTTGATTAAGTCCAAAATTTCATCAGCTTTTATATTTTTTCCTTTTACCAAACTTTCCAAATTTTCTATAACCTTTTTAAAATCTGTATACTTTTTTTTAATAAGTCTTTTTTCATTTAAAGCATATCATTTTACAATATAATCTTTCAAAACTTTACTTGCCCATTGTCTAAATTTAATAGCTTTTGCAGAATTTACCCTATATCATACAGCTAAAATTACATCTAAGTTGTAGTATTCAACTTCTCTTTTAACTTGTCTTTTTCCTTCTATCTGAACTTGTGCAATTTTTGCACAGGTTGAACTTTTATCTATTTCTCAATTCTTATAAATATTTCTTATATGTTTGGTCACTACACTTCTTTCCACTCAAAAAATATCAGCTATTTGCTTTTGGTTAGCCCATACTGTTTCTTTTTTTTCATCAAATTTTAGTCTAATTTCTCCATTTTCTGCCTGATAAATTTGAATTTTATCTTTCAACATTTTATTTTCTATCTAAGTAAATTTCATAAGCTAGTTTCAACAAATATTCTGCTATTTGGTCTTTATCTTTTGATTGGATAAGCTCTTTTATTTCTTCAATAAAGTCTTTATTTGAAACATTTCTAGACAACATATACAAAATTCTTCATCCAGACAAAACATAATCTGCCCATTGTGATTTATCAATAAAATTATACATCCTTTTTAGCTCTTCATACAATTTATATCTTACACTTGTTTTATTTTCAAAATCTCAATTTAAATTAAAAATATTTTCTGTATCTAAGTAATTTTTCAAAACTATGTAATTTTCTTTCTCAAATCCACAAATTCCAAAATATTTCAAAACTTCAAATTCTCATTTTCTGTTTAAATTTTGATTCATCTTTTCTTTTGCCTTTGTTTTTGCAATTGAAAGCAAATCTTCTGAACTATCAAAAACTTGTTTAATAGGAGTCTTATCCTTAAAAATTCATAAACCTAAACTAAAATGAATTTTATCATTATTTACAAAACTTGAAAATTCTTCATAAATTTTACTTATAAAATCTTTTAAATCACTAAAAGGAACTACAAAAACAAAATCATCACCACCTGAATAAATAGTATAAACATTTTTAAAATTTTCTTCCAAAAATCTTTGCAATCTATAACCAAAAAACAACTCCATCAGTCTAGAAAAAGTCAAAATCCTACTTATTGTATAGTTATTATTTTCAATTCTACATATTCATTTTCAGCTATTTTCAGATTCATAATTCTCAGACATTCTCCTAAATCCATACTTAAAAATTAAGCTCATATTATCCACATCTCATTTTACCATCACAAGATAGTTTCAATTTGCTATTTGCTCAAAAGTTTTAACTTTATAATTTTTATCACCAGAATAAAACAAATCTTGCTGTCTAATTTCCTCCCTAGTTCAGGCTTTTATTTCTTCATAAGGAACATACAAATTTAAGCTTTTTACAATTCATTTTTCAACTTTTCCAAAATCCCAATCATTTGCTAAAATTTTAAAATCTTTTTTAATCAATTCTCACCTCAAAACTCCATCTTTTTCTTCTACTTTTAATCCAATTTTAAAATTAAATTTTCAATTATCATTATAATCAAAACTAATTCACTTATCTTTAATTTCCTTTACTAGTTTTTCTCACAATACAATTTCTGTTTTACAAAAATCACACAAGGCATCATTTTCATCTTTATTTTCCACATACCTTTTTCCACAAGCTTTACAAATTACTTTTCAGCTTGGATTTTTATAATCAAAAATATTTTTTAAATTAACTTTATCAAAAGCTTGAAACTTAGCTTGAGAAAGTTTATCAAACAAACTCACAATTTTTTCTTGAAAGTTAATTTTTATAGTTTTTTTATTCTCTTGTTTTTCTTCAAATCAAACAATATCTTTTAAATCTACTAGCTCTTTTTCTAAAACAAATTTTAATCAAGGATAATTTTTAATTAAATAATCATTAATTTGAGATTTTAAATTATCAATGTCTATATTTTCAGGTGCTAACAAAACAAATTTTCATCAAGCTGAAATAAGAACATTTGCTCTAGTTATACCAAGTTTATCCAATACAAATTGTAAAACTGCCTCTTGAAGTAATTGAACCAAAAAAGACCTAGCTCTCAAAGTTTTTGCTGGATTCTTCAAAATTCAACTAGAAATAAACTTTTGAATGGAAGGGAAATCTCATCAAACCAAGTTTACTTTTATTTGAGAAACTATGTCATTTGTAGTAGAATTGAATAACTCTTCTTTATTTTCACAGTTTTTAAAGTTTTCATACAAAATATAAGCAAACATTGCCACAGTCTTGCTATGGTCATACAAACTTACATCTGGAACACTTTTATAAGCATCTGAAGGAACAAAAGACAAATATTTTTGCAACAAAATATCTATCTGATAATGAGTATTCTCGGAAATTTCATTACTTAAAAAGTATTTAAGTTCTGTATCAAAATCTTCATAAAGTTTATTAAAATCTGAAAAATTATCTGAATATCAACTTGAAGTAGAAACTTCATTAATAGTTTTTGCATCAAAATAACTTTCTCTGCCATCAAAAATAGTAGAAAAGATATTTTTTATAGGCTGTTTCCTAGTAGTAGATTTTTCATCATCTCAAGCTTCATTTCTTTCTTTTGCAGAAATATTATCTGCCATATAAATACACCAAGCTAGAAATTTATCATCATCTGACAAATTATCTTTAAATTTTTGAAAATCTTTTGCATGATGCAAACTTGCTATATAAGCAATATCTTGCCATTCACTACTAGCTTTTAATTTATCAAACATTTCTACCAAAATTTCACTATGTGCAGTATCATACTTTTTTCATTTTCTTTCAATTCAACCTCTCCAAGCCAATTTTCACAAATCATGAATCCAAGCTCATAAAAGAAGTTTTTGTAAATTTTTTTCCATTTTTTTAACTAAAAAGTAAACCTAGAAAAATTCTAGGCTTTTAAAAATTAATTTCAAGAAAAGACAATTAACTTGTGACTAAGTGATTAATTAAGTGATTCGTGTTTATTTACTTTTTACTATTCACTTGGTATTAATTTTTCTACCCAGTTAAGTTTCACAAATATTCCCAAATATTGTAATGCTTAATTCATTTATAATCACCACCAAAAAAGTTATCAGCACTTAAAACTATTTTTTCGTAATTATCTGGTATAGCTAGTAAATTTCAAAATTCTCTATCAATAGTTTTTTCATCGGCTAGCAAATATGCAACTTGTATATATTTAATATCACCTTTTTTTTCCACTACAAAATCTATTTCTTTGTCTTTGTATTTCCCAACATAAACTTTATATCACAAAGACTTAAAATGTACAAACACAATATTTTCCAAAACTTTTCAAATATCCAGCTGTTTAAAACCACCTACAATAGCATTTCTAATTCCTACATCTGAAAAATAAAATTTATCATTTATTTCAAAAATCTTTTTTCATACAACATCTTTTCTTCTTACTTTGTTTACAAGAAAAACTGAAGTAATATAATTTAAATAATTTAAAATCACATTTGGATTTAAGTCAATTTTTTGAGATTTTAAGTATTGAGAAATATTTCTTGCAGTAAATAAATTTCACACATTATCAGCCAAATAAACTATTAGCCTATCCAAAAAATCCACATTTCTAATTGAATATCTTCTTACAATATCCTTTAATAAAATTGTATTATACACACTAGTTAAATAATCATATACTACCTCTTCTTCCAAAGGCAAATTTATCAAATATGGCAAACCACCAAATTTTACATATTTAAAAAAGCTTTCCTGATTATTTTCAAAATTATGAAAGTCTAAAAACTCACTGTAATTTA
>Ga0256838_1001260_pt1 | contig 12505 bp, 13 predicted proteins | sample 4571419metaG_FD_185978 | JGI IMG/M metagenome (GOLD analysis project Ga0256838, IMG submission 185978) | Hydrothermal vent microbial communities from Guaymas Basin, Mexico - 4571-419 | ecosystem: Environmental > Aquatic > Marine > Hydrothermal vents | place: Mexico: Guaymas Basin | collected... | reverse complement strand
AGAGAAAATTAGGGCGGCTTTAGATTTAACTTTCTCCGCTCCAAAAAGCGTATCCGTTTTATACGAAGCAGCACTTGCAAACGGGGATACTGAACTTGCAAACCAAATTAAAGAAGCTCACGAAAACGCAGTTTCCGAAATCTTAAAAGAAATAGAAAAAAATTATGCGGCCGCTAGAATTACACAAGATGGAGAAACAAAACTAGAACATACTAATAATTTAGTCATTGCAAAATTTACGCACGAAATTGCTAGACCTGTTAATGAAAATGGAAAAACTATCGTTGACCCAAGTCTTCATACACACGCTTTAGTGCTTAATATGACCCAGATAAATGGTAAATGGAAAGCAATTGAAACAAAAGAAATATTTCAAAATTACATAAAAATGGGGCAACTGTATCGAAATGAATTAGCTTCAAAATTAAAAAATTTAGGTTTTGAAATTGAGGTAACTAATGCAAATAAGGGATTTTTCGAAGTTAAGGGTATTAATAAAGAAGTTTTAGAGGAATTTTCAAAACGCAGCGAACAAATCGATGAGCTTGTAGAAGATTTAAAGAAACAATACCCGGACAAAAGCGAAAACGAATTAAGACAGCTTGCGGCTTGGAAAACGAGAGAATGGAAAGGTGAAATTGACAGAAAAGCTTTATTAGAAGCTAATAAAGAAAGATTTGAAAAAGTATGTTTAACTTTAAATAAAGTTAAAGAATTACAAAATAATATTTCACTTCTAAATAGTAACGAAATTCAAAATAAAACAAATGAAGCAATTGAAAATGCAGTAAAAGCTTTATCCGAACAAGAATCTATTTTTAAAAAAGAAGAAATTTTAGAAAAAGCAGCGAAATTCGGATTAAAAGATGGTATATCTTTTACACAATTAAAAGAATCATTTAATAATTTTATACAAGAGAAAAAATTAATATCTCTTACAAAGAATTTTTTTACTACGGAAGAAATAATAAAAAATGAAAAAGAAATTATTAATAGTTTAAAAAATAAAAATTTCGTTGAAAATATTTTCTCAAAAAAAGAAGCTTTAGAAAAATTAAATGAGTATTCTAAACTAAAAAAAGAAGCAACAGGGTTTGAACTCACAAAAGGACAGAAAGAAGCAGCGGCACTTATTTTATCTTCAAGAGATTTGGTAATTGGCATTCAAGGTGATGCAGGTACGGGTAAAACTACAATGTTAAAGGCGGTAAATGAGTTAAGCGAAAATAAAGTCAAATTAATCGGATTAAGTTACACTGGAAAAGCCGCAAGCGAAATAGAAAAAGCAACTACCAGTCAAAAAACTCTCGAAAATGCAGGAATTAAAAGTCAAACAATTGCAAGTTTTTTATCTCAAGTAGATAAATTTACAGAAGAAGATTTAAAACAATTTAAGAACGCTAAACTTATCGTTGACGAAGCTTCAATGCTTGGCACAAAAGATATGCAAAAATTAATCAATTTTGCAAAAGCAGCAAAAGCCCAAATTATTTTAATTGGGGATGTCAAACAATTCAAAGCTATTCAAGCTGGAGACCCTTTTTCTCTTTTACAGGAAAATGGAATGAAGACCGCAAAAATGAGTGAAGTTTTAAGGCAAAAAGACGCTACGCTCAAAAAAGCTGTAAATTACTTGAATAAATTTAACGCAGAAAAAGCATTTAAAGTCTTAAATGACAAAATCATTGAAACAAATGACCCAGTCAAAAATATAACACAAGAATTTTTAAATAAAAAAGCTTTAAAAAATACAGATAATCTCATTAGCTTGAAGAATTTAGATGATAAGTTAATCATTACCAACACAAACAAATTGAAAAATGAACTCAATGAAACTATTAGAAAAGAACTAAAAGAAAAAAGTTTAATTGATAAACAAGATTTTACATTTAAAGTCAGAGAAAACGCTAGATTAACACCATCACAAGCATTTTTAAGTGATAATTATGAGGCAGGACAAAAAATTTTTATACAAAAAGAAATTAAAGAGTTAGGATTAAGGGCTGGAGAAGAATTTGAAATCATTAAAAAAGATGATGAAAAAAACACTATTTTCATTAAAAAAGGAGGCGAATTTAAAGAAATAAATTTGAAGCAATACGGTTTAAATTTGCAAGTTTATAATGAGTTCGAAAAAAATTTTTCAATTGGTGAAAAGATAGTTTTTGAAAAAAATGATAAAAAGTTGAAAGTCAATAACGGAGAAACGGGAATTATTAAAAATATTGATGAAAACGGAAATATCGTAGTTGAGAAAGACGGTAAAGAAATTAAATTTAACATAAACGAATACAATTATCTAAATCACGGTTACGCACTTACAACATATAAATCACAGGGACAAACTTCAAAAAATGTAATCGCATATCTCGATGCAAAAACTCAAAATTTCAATAGTTTTTATGTAACAGTTACGAGAGCTCAAGAAGATATTAAAATCTTTACTAATGATAAAGAACTTTTAAAAGATATGGTGCAGCTGGAACAGGAAAAATTTAACGCTCTTAACGCATTCGAAAAACTTAAAAATCAGGATAAATACTTAAATGCAAAAATCTATTATAAGCTTAAAAATATTTCACAATTATATAGTATAGAAATAGACAAAAGCTTATTTAAAAATGAGGAAAAAGCTTTAGAATTCATCAAGCAATTTGAAGACAAACCTACCCCAAAACAGCTTAAAGTAGCTGAAAGTTTGGCCAATAAATATAATATTAATTTAGATAAGGATATTCTAAACTCCAAAAAAGAACTAAATAACTTTATAAACAGCTATATAGACAAACCTACTGAAAATCAAATAAATCTAGCTAAAAATCTTGCTAAACAATTGCATATAGACTTAGATGAAAATATTTTAAATTCTAAAAAAGAGTTATCTAGCTTTATTAGCAAAACTCTAACTACATTAAACACAAGTTATAAAACAGAAAATGATTTTAAACAAGCACTTGATAAGTTTTTTGAAAAAATAGAAAAAACAGAAATTGGAGATTTTGGAACACACATAGCAGAAAATGTAACAGAAGCTCTTTTAGAGAAAGAATATTTTAATTTACTTAATGCAGCTGCAAAATTTAAAGATGTAGAAGCACTAGAAAAGCTCTTTGAAAAGAATTCTTTATTTAAAGAAGAGATGTTACAAGACAAAATTAATTTATATGCAAAAGCATTAGATATAAAAAAAGAAGAAGTTTTAGACAAAATTTACGAAAAACACGCTATTTTAAACAACCTTGATGAAAAAGAAATTGAAAGTTTTAAAAAGTTAGAAAGTTTTGAAAAAGAGTTTCTAATTGAAAATTTAGTTGAAAAAAGAGAATTTTTAACACAAAAAGAAACCTTAGACCTAGAAAAATTAGACGCAAAAATAGAATTAATCGCAGAAAAGTTAGAAGAAAAAGGATTTGATTTAGAAAAAATTTTAGATTTTCAAACTGAAGCACAAGTCAAATTAATTGATAATTTTTTCGAACTTGAAGAAAAAAGAGAAATTGATTATTTATTAGAAAAAAATAATTTAGACAAAGCTTTTCAAACAATTCAAAATTCCCGTTTTTTGGATGATTTTGAAAAAGAAATCTTTACTGAAAAAATCTTTGAAAAATTTGAAGAACCGGAAATTTTAGACCAAATAGCACAAAAAGTTGAAGAAAAAATGGAGTTTGAAGAAAAAATTGCTGCAGTTGATGAAGAAGAAAAATTTTTTGAAAATTTAGAAGAAAAAATTGAAAAAATAGAAAATGAAGAAGAATTTGATGAAGAAAAAATAGCTGAAATTGAGGAGAAACTTGAAAAAATGGAGGAAGCGGAAAAAGAAGAAGTAAAAGAAATCGAAAATGAACGATAAAATTCTGAATATATTACAAGATAAATAATTTTTTTAAATTTTTAAAAAATTAAAATAAAGGATAAAAAAATGAAAAATAAAAGAATCAGTATATTTGATTTGTTTAAAAAAGATATTGAATATTATTTAAAATTAGGTCTTTCGATTCGATGTATTTTTCTTTTAATAAGAGATAAAATCAAAAAAGAAAAAGGACTTGATGGCGAAGTTAGTTATCAAGGTATTAGACGCTTTATAATCAAAAATTTTAAATAAAATACTTTCTATATTTTAAAAGAACATAGCATTCTAAATTAGAATAATCTTCTTCTATTTCTTTAATTAGCAAATCCCTCTTTTTTTGACTATCAAAAAATATACTAATTTTACAATTATTAATTAAATTAATTAATTGTTGTTTTGCATTAGCTCTATCTATTGTTTTATCAAAATCTTCTTTTTTTAAACATCTTGTTAATAATTCTTTTAATGGATTAAAAAATAAATTTAAAATACTACTTCTATCAATTTTCTTTTGTTTTTTCAAATAAAAAATAATAAACTCATCAAATAAATTATCAACTATTTCATTATTTACATCATTATTATTTTTAAATAAATAATTTAAATCTATATCTTTTTCAATTGCAATTTCTATTATTTTTTCAAAATTTAGAGTATTACGTTGCTTCCATGTTGTTACTACTCTGTCAGAAAATCCCAATTTTCTTGATAAATCTACATCACTTTTAACTTTAAAAATTTTCTTTAATTTATCTATTACACTATTTATATCAATCATTTTAACAACCTCTTTATTTTACACAAATTGTATCAAAATAAAAAGATTTGTAAATATATTGACACAAAATGAATTTTATGATACACTTTTATACATTCTCTTAAAAAAGGATACAAAATGAATACTCAAAAAATTATAACTGATTCTCTTGCTAAAAAATATGATAATGTTGAACAATTAGTAAAAGATGTTGTTGACGATGAATTGCATGCATTATGGATTTTTGCTGCTGATTATTCAGTAGAAATTTTAAGAAAAGACGAAAATTGGAAATGGCTAAGTTATAGAGTGTTTGATTTTTCAAATATAGTGATAGATAAAATGAGAAAAGATTTAAACGTTCTTATACATTTTAGTTTAATCTTCAAAGAAAACAAACTAATTGAATATATAGAAAAAAATGATGTAAAAAACGCAGTAAAATGGCTACTTAGCCGATTTGTGAATGAGTTGAAAAATCTCTTTGACAAAAGAAGCAAAAAAAGCTTAAACATTGACAATGTCAATTTATTTTATTTTAATTCTTTCGAGAACGGAGAAGAGCTTATTAGCTCTTCTATTTAATCTTTCTCTAAAAGGTTTAGAATGCAATTATATAATAAAATATACAAAGAATATACAAATGTCAATAATTTATTGACATTACTATAAAAAAATAGTATAAAATCAGGGTGAAATGTGATGAAACTTGAGAATTATCACTTAAAAGGGAAAAAATTGATTAAAGAAATTGATATAAATAATGATTTAATTATAAGAAAATCCGATGCAATTGTTAAAAGCAGATATAAATTAAATCCTCTTGCACTTAAATTTGTAACTTGTTTAATCGCCGGACTAAAACGTAGTGACGATATTAACCAAATTTATATTTTTAAGATTAAAGATTTTAAAGAACTTACAGGACTTAAAAGAAAAGATTTATATGCTGCAGTCGAAATTGCTTTAGATGAGCTATTAAAAAAGCCCCTACATATTCCAACAGAAAACGGTTTTATAAAAGCAAACTGGATTGCCGATGCTGAATATATAGAAAATCAAGGATTAGTTGAATTCACTATCAGCAGGAAACTAAGACCATTTTTACTAGAAGCAAAAGAAAAATTTTTAAAATATAAATTAGAAAATATCCTTCCATTAAGAAGCTCTTATTCTATAAGAATGTATGAACTTTTAAAAGACTGGTTTGAAACTTTTAACAGATATGGAAAAAACACAGAAAAAATCGTAAAATTAGACGAATTAAGAGAAATACTTGAAATTCCTGACAAATATCGTTTTAGTGATATTAAACGTCAAATTTTAAATAAAGCATTAGAAGATTTAAGAAAATACACCGATATTATTTTTTCATACGAAGAAATAAAAACTGGACGTAAAGTAACACATCTAAAATTTAAAATACAATTGAATCCAAAGAAAATAAATTTAGAAGATTCGGAAGACTATATTGATAAATATTTTAAGAATATTAAAAGTTTTATTCTTTTTTTAAGAAAAAAATATAGTGGTAATAAAAAATTTTTCGGCTGCGGTGCAAGCGAAGATGGGAAAGGTATATATTGGTATGGTTTAGATGAAAAAGGTTATTTATATGCAAATTATAATGGAAATATAGTTGATTTTGATTTTATTGAGAGTGAAGAAAAATATCGTAAATTTTATAAATTAGCTAAATATAGTGAGATGTATAGAGAATTGCTGAAAAGTGGAGTTAATTTAATTGAATTAAAAAAAGAAAACGAAACTTTATTTAATGAATTGATAAAAGAATTCAGTGAAATTTTAAACAATAATTAAATTTTAACATTCTGTCTTTTTTTTAACACTTTCCACACTTAAAAGATATAAAACATTATTTATATACTATTTCACCCTGATTTTATACCATTTCTCACCCTGATTTTATACCATTTCACCCTGATTTTATACCATTTCACCCTGATTTTATACCATTTTATCCGCCAAAAGCCCCAAAATTAGGGCTTTTCCGTTTTCTACATATTACATATTACAAGTATTATAGAACACCCTTAAGAAGAGATTTGAAAAATAACGTAGCAAATTCACAAATAGCTTTAAACCATTTATTCCTTCATATTCAATTTTTTTCAAAAAAAACTTTCAAGATTCTCTCATTATATTTCAATTACCCCAAATGTTATAATTGCTAAAAAAGGAATTAAAAATGCCAATCAAACTCCATTCTAATTTAACAAAAGAATTGTCAACTTATTCTCAAAAAGAGTTAATAGAACTTAATGCTGCATTAGATGATATGATTAATGAAATCAAACAGATGCCTTTTAAAGAATTCGAAAAGAAATTAAAAGGAGAAAAAGAAACTATATCGGATGAATCAGTAGAATTTACTGCTATTAAAGTTGTAGATAACAAGCTTCAGCTTATCAACGAAGAAAAAGAGTTGATTATAGAAGAATATGTTTTTGAAAACAACGAAGATGCAATAAAAGATTTTCAAACATTAGTGGAACTTCTCGGATTAGAAGTTATAAAAGAAAATGAATACGCAAAATAATAATTTTATTTTAAATTCTCAAAATTTTTGCTATAATTGTGGTAGGAATTAGGAAGGAGTGGTGCCTTCCTACCATACTAAAAACAGAATAAAAACTATCCTATCCATCGGCAATCTTTCAGTTGGACTATCCCCAACTCCCAATCCGCCACCCTTGCCGTGGCAGCCGATGGCAACCTACCACATCGCAATTTTACTACATCAGATTTTAAAATTACTTAACATAACGTATGTTCTCGAATAAATATTTTTAAAATGAAAAGTCTGATTATTCAAAATCTATTATTATTTAAACATTTTTAAGATATAATTGTTTAAACTATTCAATTATTACTAAATAGTTTAAACAATTTAATTATATTTCATTCTATATAGTAATGAGATAAATATAAAAAAGGAAAAAATGAGACTAAAAATAAGAGATAGCATAAACTATTCCGGATAAATTCATTCACAACTGAATAGTTTAAACATTGAAACGACTAAAGCAATAAGTACTCTTATAAGAAAAGGAGAAAGAGTAATTTCTCAGAAAAAGCAAGATACAGCAAGAATTGCTTTAAAAATTAAGGTATCAAAAACAAAAGATACAAAATGCCATTAATCTTTTAAGATTGCAAGGAAAATATGAAAAATAAAATATTTCATAACTAAAAAGAAATGAATAATAAATAGTTTAAATTAGTTTAAAATCAATCTTACAATTTAAAGCATTAGCATATTTTATTAAAGTTCCTAAATTAGGAATATATTTATTACTTAAACTTTCAAGTCTTGATATATTAGATTTTGATGTATTCATTTTTTTAGCTACTTCTTCTTGTGTTAAGCCTTTATTTAATCTCGCTTGAATTAATTGTTTTTTTATCTCAAAAATAGGTTTTAAATTTTCATATTCTTCTTTTACTTCAGGATTAGCTAAAGCTTTTTGTCTAAAATTTTCAAGCGTTACCATTTTCTAACTCCTTTTTTCTTTGTAATGCAATTTGTAATTCTTTTTTTGGGGTTTTTTGCGATTTTTTTATGAAAGAATGAAGTATTACTATTTTTTGACCTTTTTGATAACAAAATATGCTTCTTCCAATGCCTTCTTTTCCTTTTGCTCTTACTTCCAAAAGCCCATTATCCAAATGCTTTATATAAGGCTCTCCTATATTAGTTCCAAGTTCCTGTATAAGCTCAAAAATATGTAACAACTTTGCTAATATTTTTGGGGGAAAAGATAAAGTTTCTTCTTCTACTTTCTCATTAAAGAATAATATTTGCCATTTCATAACAAAATGTTATCGAAAATGATAACTAAAATCAAGTAATTTATTAAACAATAGAATCCATCTCACATTTCCAAAGAGTAGGGGAATTTTAAGGTCTTTTTTTAAAGACGATTTTTTTTAGATAATTTTGATATGTGAACCGCTTCCCCTAAATGCTTACGCATTATAGAGGGAGCTTCCCTTATGGGAAGGTTTGTAAGGATGTATATACACCTTCACAGGCTGGAACACAAGCCCTCTATTCGCTATCTCTTTAATTGGAGAATTGCAAGATACGCTTTTTTAAAGAGATGTGGAAAAAATTTCACATCCCCAACTTTACGTTATACATCCCTGCGTAATCTTTAACATAGGGACTTTTATTTGATAATTTTAGTTAAATTAATAGCTTTAAATTTAAGTCAGTGCTTATTTCATTTCTATATAGTAATATAAGACATCTTATTATTTCATAAACATAACTATATTATGTTATAATTGTTTCGTATTTTACATAAAAGGAAACAAAATGTCTAATCCGTTTTCATTCGGAGGTGTGGTTAAAGAAAAAAAATTTTGCAACAGAACAGGTGAACTTAAAGAACTGAAACAGGATATTTTAAACAATCAAAATGTCCTTATATATGCACCAAGAAGATTCGGTAAAACTTCTTTAGTATTAAAAACTGTTGATGAATTAAAAGAAGAATATAAAGATTTTAGATTTGTTTATATTGATTTAATGACTATAACCGACAAAAGAGAATTTATCAATAAATATTTCAACGCTATTGCCAAATCTCTTGAAACACCTTTTGATAAGACGATAGAAGCTCTGAAATCTTTTTTAAGATTAAAACCTATTATCAAAGCTTCAATCAGTGATACTGGTAATATGGTGTTTTCATTGGATTTTTCAAGAAATGAAAGCGATAATGTTTTAGATGATATTTTAAATATGCCGATGAAGTATGGAGAAAAATATAAAGTATGTATAGTGTTTGACGAGTTTCAGGAAATTGAAAATATTGAAGGATTGGAAAATAAATTAAGAAGCGTTATCCAAAACCATTCTAATGTTTCTTATATTTTTCTAGGATCTAAAAAAAGCATAATCAATGCTATGTTTTCAGATACCAAAAGACCGTTTTACAAATCCGTTAAACATTTAACATTATCCCCTATAAGTTACGAAGACTGGAAGAGATGTATTACAAAAGCATTTAAAGAAACTTCTAAAATGATTAATGAAGATATTATAGAGGATATTTTGAAAATAACAAAAGGTTTTCCATATTATACGCAGCAGCTTTGTTATGAAATTTGGGAATTAACTGAAAAAGAAGTTGATGAGAATATATTTAATATGGCTCTAAATAGGCTTTTAAAGCAGGAAAGAGAATATTTTATAGCGATATGGGACAATCTAACACAAAATCAGAAAAAAGCTCTTAAAATCGTCTTAACGACAAACGGGGATAATATTTACGGTGATGAGAGAGCAATTGGAATATTAAAACCTTCATCTTTACAAACTGCAATTAAAAAATTGATTGAAAAAGATATACTAGATAAAAAGGACAGATACTATTTTCAAGACCCGCTGTTTGAGTATTGGTTAAGAAAAGAAATAGTGTAACAATATTAAAAAGATATTTCTAAAATATTATAAAGGGCAAAAATGAGATTAAAAATTAAAAACAGCATACTAATAATCCCTGACAAGCTTATTTCACAACTAGATAATTTGGATATTGAAACAGCAAATGCAATTAATACTCTTCTTAGCAAAGGTGAAAGAGTCACAAGCGAAAAGAAACAGAATGCGGCCAAAGAAGCTCTAAAAGTAAAAATCACAAAAACAAAAGAAAAAATACAAAATGCTATTAACTTGTTAAGATTGCAAGGAAAACCAATTAATCCTTATCAGGTAGCAAAGCTCAGCGGTGTTGCATATAATACAGCAAGGAAATATTTAAAAAAAGAAAAATTTGTGGTATAATTGTGGTAGGAATGAGCAGGGAGTGGCACCTCCCTACCAACAGATAGTGACTACAAGAGCCACTATCAATAGGACAATAATTATCCTATCCATCGGCTACCTTTCAGTTGGGCTATCCCCAACTCCCAACCCGCCACCCTTGCCGGGCAGCCGATGGCAACCTACCACAAACAAAATTATATCAAAATCTTTCTTAACTATTTTCCCGTGAAAAAGTAATAATTATTATTTCATAACTATTTAGTGTTGAATGGATGATTTAATTGTGCTATAATATTTCATTACTAAATAGAGTTGAAGGGTAAACAATGGAATGGGAAAATGTTAGGGATTATCACGACTTTGTATTTTTTTGTATGGAAAAAAGAAAATTTGAAGAGTTGATGAACGATAAAAGTATTCCGGAACAGTTTAAACAAATATTAAGAGATGCGAGAAACGAATACAAATGGCGTAACTTAAACAAAAGAAGAAGCAGTGTTGCAGCGAGTAGAGCAAGGGTCAAAAAAGCTTATAGAAAATGTGCCATAGCTCTTAAAAAACTGATTGATGATGATATACCTGTCACGCCTTACCAAATTCATAAAAATGCGGGAGTTCATTATAATACCGCTAAAAAGTTTATTGAAAAATATAAAGATGATATAGAAGAAAAATATCTTGATTATATTTTTGATGATTTGGATATTGATATTTCAAAACTATAAAGTGACGAATTAATCATCCCAATCATCATTTCCAAAAAAGCTATCATTATTCCAAGAAAAATCGTTATTATCAGTCCAATTCCAAAAAACATTTTCCTCATTCTCGTAATCAGATGACCCTAACAAAATAGCTGATGTTAAATATCCACCTGTTAATAATTCCAACCAAACAAAATCGTGCATCATTCCATATGCAAATCCAATCAGACTCAAAGGTATTAATACATATTTCATTTTAACTTTCTTTTATAGAATTTTAAAAGTATTATAACACACTAGATGTGTTATAATTAGTAAAAAAATAAAAGGAACAAGATGACTTTTGATAAAGTTAGAACCAATGTATATTTGGATAAATCTTTAAAAGAAGAAGCTAAACAGTTTTTTAAACAGTATGGATTGAGCTTAAGTGATGGACTTAATTTTTTACTTAAAAAAACACTTGAAAAAAAAGAACTTGATTTTGATATGCAAATTGAGCCTATCCTTCCAGGAGATACTGATTATGAAATTGCAAAAAATGCTTATGAAAATTACAAAAAACATCCTGAAAATTATGTGACTTTTGATGAAATAAATTGGGATTAATAAATGAAGTATAATTTAGTTTTTGAGAAACAAGTTAAAAAATTTATTGAAAAACAAGATAAAAATTTAAAAAATAGATTTAAAAAAATTTTTTTAAAACTTAGAGAAAATCCTTATCCTACTAATCAAACATTGGATATTAGGAAACTTAGAGGTAGTGAAGAATATCGTTTGAGAATAGGAAAATATAGATTTATTTATCAAATAAAAGATGATGTTTTAGTAATTGTGATGGAAAAAGCAGATAGCAGAGGAGATATTTACAAATGAAAATAACTATCTATAATCAAAAAGGCGGTGTTGGCAAAACAATGTTAGCTACTCAGATTGCATTGTATTTTAATTTAAAAATTATAGAGCTTGATCCTTACGGAATATTAAAATCTTTAATGCCCAATAGAGTTATTAAAGTTGGTTTAAGGGATAAAATTGATGAAAATTTAAACGATGTAGTTTTTGATTTTGGTGGATTTGATGATTTGAGATTAGAAAATGTATCGAAACAATCTGATTTAGTTATCATTCCTTTTAATCCTACTTTAGTTTCTCTTGGAGGAACTTTGAAAAGTTATTATCGTATAAAAAATTTGAATCAAAATATTTTATTTGTAGTTAATGGATATGTTAAAGAACAAGATGTTAAAGACGCAGTAGAGTTTTTAGAAGAGAACATAAAAGTACCTATTGAATATTTTGCAATACCTTTTACTCGTGCAGTCCAGACAGCAGAAAATGAAATCGTATCTATTATAGATTTGCCGAAAGCAGGAGGGCTTAAAAAG
>Ga0256838_1001258_pt1 | contig 12520 bp, 16 predicted proteins | sample 4571419metaG_FD_185978 | JGI IMG/M metagenome (GOLD analysis project Ga0256838, IMG submission 185978) | Hydrothermal vent microbial communities from Guaymas Basin, Mexico - 4571-419 | ecosystem: Environmental > Aquatic > Marine > Hydrothermal vents | place: Mexico: Guaymas Basin | collected... | reverse complement strand
TGGAACGCTTCTAAGAGGCGTTTGGCAACTTTCCGTTTCTTTTTTGTGCTGAGCTTTCCGTGTATGCTCTCGAAGAATTCTAAGAGTTGGGTTATCGGGTCTTGACTCATGATTATCCCCTTATATTCAATGAAATCGTTGAATATTTAACACTTTTGTTTGGTATAGTTTGGGTAATATTAGCTTTGGATGTTTGTTTTTTCATTTTCTCCGTTTTGTCATCTCTTTTAGATTTATTCAGGGCATAGAAAGGTGTTTTATCTCTCCTAATCCCTCTTGGCGGGCTTTGCTAAGCGGAAGTATCGAGCTCTAGCTTTAGAGTTTACTTAACAATTTTGTTAAGCTTTAAAAGTGGGTAGTGTAGAACCAAGGTTATTGGCAGGTCGGTTCTGGAGAGAAAATCACTTTCCGAGTTTCTGCGAATTGTACCTGAGATTGGATTGTCATCCTAAAGTTGGTGTTGGCACGTTTTTTCTTAATACTCAAAATCCACTAAGTTTATATTCAGACAAAATTCAATGGATTGTGGGATGTGATATAATGGAGGTATCGCTTATAGAACGATTAGCTAACGTGTTAGTATTGATTATTACACCTCTCTTGTTAATATTCACTGAAGAACTCTCGATAGGGTCTGTATTGTTGGTTGACACTTTAATCACACCTCCGATGAAAATATTGGTTGGGATTGCTATTTTGTGTGCTGGAGGATGCTTAGCACAGGATGTAACTAACATGGTTAACATCATATCACGGCTTTTCAATGTTCTCATGTTTGTGCTTCCTCTTTTATTTTGGTATATCTTTGATGAAAATAACGTGACTACCCATCCGACCCTACAAAGAATCAGGGCACTTAGTATAGCTCAATTTAGGTCTATCCCAAATAATAGACCTTTTATCCGGTGGTATTTATTATTTTCCGGCTATACCACTTGGGGGGTTATTCTCGCTATTGCCATAAGTCCCTTATATGGAAGGTCCGTCCTAACTGGAGGAGCAATCATGGTTGTGTGGGGGTTGTCTCTAAGCACTTTATCCATGTTAGGGATACTCCAGCGTATCAGAGAGCGGATAATAGGAGGTGGATGAGGATAACATGAAGAATAATAGTATAGCGTATATCCGTATTTGTGAAAAAACCGACGAAAATCGCCTGAAAATGTCTAAAACTGGCCGCATTTTATTTAAATCAAAGTTGCTCTAAGATAACATGGTGAGAAAAGTGTTTAGAGTGGATGTTGATGATAGAGTTTTTGTTGAGGCTAAGAAGTGGCTAAAACCGGCTCATATCAGGAAGTTGAGCGAGTTTATCATGGCCTTAGGAGAGAGCTCTGATTCTCCAGTTCCAAAGGGTTTTGATATAAGAAAAGTCAAGGGGAAGAAAATTAAGGGTTTTCCAGCCTATGCCTTAAGGCTTGGGGGATATAGAGTTTTTTATGGGGTTGATTGGAAGAATAAAGTCATATATGTTGCCAAAATAGAGCCAAGAGGTAGGGCCTATAAACGTTAGTCTCCAATCATTTGGTTGAGTATTTTAATGGCCTCTTCTCCGCTAACCACCTTTGCTTTTCCGCTCTTGTACTCCTCGAACCTCTTTTCAAGGTCTTTAAGTGTATCTTCATCAACTTCTTCAACAGGGAGATTTTCGGCTCTCATTTTCAAAATCTCAAGCCTAAGCTTCTCTAATTCTTTCTCCATCTGGTCTATCCTCTGGAGAAGTACGTTAGGGTTAATAACCTCACTCATTCTCCCACCAGTTATGGCTTATCTTCATAGGTTAAATAAGTAATGGTTATTAGCCTTGTCATCAAGTCTTTCATGGTGTAAACTCATGGGTATTCGCTCGTGGTTGCTCAAACCATACCTTGAGAACCTGGAGGCTCAATCGAAAGAACTTTCGAACCTCAAGGCTGAGGTTGAGGACCTCAAGGAGAAACTGAAGGCCCTTGAGAAAGTGGGCCGAAGAGTAGAGCTCCTAGAGGAGAGGCTTAAGGTTCTCGACTATGTGAGCGACTCAACTAAAGAAAACCGACTATGGATTAAAGAGCTTCTTAAGGATATTGAAAACCTCAAGCTTGAGATTGAGGCTTTAAAGCTAAAGTCGGAAGCCGACTCATCTAATAAAGCTGAATTAGATGAGTTAGACTTAGAAGCACGGGTTTATGACCTTATTAGGAAGGGTCAAACCTCACCTACAAAAATCGCTCAAACGCTTGGTATTTCAAAAGATAAGCTTTATCGTATTTTAAAACGCCTACAAGACGCCCGACTTATAACAACTATAGGAAAAGGGAGAAGAAAGAAGTATGTTCCAGTTTTAGATGCTGAAAATGAATAGTCGGCCTAAAGTCGGCTCCGACTAGGCTCTAATAGGGATAGGAAAAACACATTTAAACAACAAACAACTAAGAGAACTTCGAGCCACGGCAGGTCCCCATGGGGGCCGGGCCGTGGTGATGAACCTACTTCTCTGAGTGAATACGGATAACGTCTCCTTCCCGAAGTTGCTTTTCCAACTGCTTAAATAGCTCATAATTTCCAGTTCTCAAATGACCTTTAGCTAATTCATAGGCGTCCACGTCTAGGCCCCATTGGGGCGCATTCAACGAATACCGCGGAAGCCAATAAGCCCTCTCCGAAACTGCATGCCATTCCCACTCTATTTTTACTCCCCCATCTATCCTCACGAAGTTAGGGACCACTATCACGTGAATAAACTTTTCATGAATCCCCAAAGCCTTTTGGAGAGTATCTATTGGAAGATACCTAAAAGAGAACAAAAACCTCCCATGAATCCCTTTAGCATTCGGGTCATCCCTCGGATGAGCGTATATTTCAACTGTTTCAACCCTGCCAAAAAGCTCGTCTTTTTGTTCCCTCAAACGGATTCTATACTTATTGGATTTAACCCATTTACCCTCATCGTCTCTTTTTAAAATGCTATTGGAAAAAGATGCTCTGTTTCCAATCACATAGGGATAAATCCGCTTGCGCAAAACCTGTCCCAACAATTTATAATAAACATGCAACCTACGCAAATCCTGAGGAGTTAGCCAAGTTGTAGATGCACTTCTATACTTGGCATCCATAGGACTAACAAGCAAACCACTTTTGAATTCTGCAACTAAGAGAAAGTCCTCCCTCCGCAGAAGAGACCTAAGAGGACTCACTTCCACCTTTGAAACATTGTCGCTATTCAAAAGCCACATCGCCGTTTTGCGGTCTCTGTCATCCTCCCAAAACTTCGGCTTACTTTTTCCAAACCGTTTTCTAAAAGTTTTATCAGAAAGACCATAACCATAAAGCTCATAGAAAGGCATTTTCGAGAAGAAGAGTAACCAATTGTTTACCACAACATACCACCACTCGGTTAAATCAAATCCCTGGTCCCTTAAAAAGTCCACAAGACTTTCGTTATAGAGCACCTGAATTCCTTTGTTCTCCAGAAATTTGCTTAGTAAATGAAGAGCATAACGCTCAAAAACCACACCCGAAACCGTTCGGCGTTGATTTTCTGAAATTGGCCCGCCTCCACCAGTTACTATTCCTCCAGTCTGTCCCCTCGCAATAGGCTGTGGATAAAACTTAATATCTATGGGCAAATCCTCACCCCCGTCTTTTCAGCCGGTAGAAGCCCGGCTTAGTCCGTTCGACCATATTCTCACGCTCCATGTCCTCAAGCAACAAAATAACCTCCTCCTTTGAAATACCGTGTTGTTTAGCCTCCTCAAGGATGTCATTAACATGCACACCTTCTCCAGTCTCATCGAAGGCCTCATGATACTTCAAAATGCTCCAAAGCTTATCCACCTTCTGCTTTTTCTCCCCACTCCACACTACACCAGCCAACGCCTTAAGAACCTCCTTCTTCTTCTCCTCATCATCCGATGCGGCTAACCTCGCCAACATCTCCTCAAAGAGCTCCTTAGCCGCCAAAAAATCCGCAAGAGTAGCCTCCTCCCGAAGGTGCATCCTCGCATGAGCCTCCGTGAGCCTAATAATAGCTTCCATTGCCCTCGGAGCCGCTGAACCCAACGCCTTCGCTAACTCCACCATGTGCTTTTTCATAACCCCCTTCAGAGGCTCAGGAATCCTAACACGCGGAATAGCCTTCCTAGCGTATGCTACGAACTTTGTAAGAGTCTCCGGGTCATAAGGAGGCTTTATCTTCTCAGTATGCTTATTCAACACGGCATCGGCAATGTCCTCAAGCACTTTCTCATCCTTATCGCGGAACGTGGGGATAATCAGGTCAAAACGGCTGTAAAATGGCTGGTCAAAGAGCCTTTTCAGTTCCTCAAAGGGCGTGTAGTTGTAAGTATCAAACTCTCCTCCAGGAGGGTTAGCCGTAGCTATGACCACCGCCCTCGCCATGAGCCGAGTATTAAAGCCTGCCTTGTTGAAATTAAACCAACCCTGCTCCAACGCATCAAGCATCCGCTGATACTCCTCGTCCCTCATCTTATCCAGCTCATCAATCACCGCAACGCCCCTATCTGCGAGCACCAAGACTCCAGCCTTAAGAACACGTTTTCCGTCCATAGAATCAATCGCCGCTGTAAGCCCCGCGCCAGACGCATGAGTCCCCGTTGAATATGCCGCCCTCGGAGCTATTTCATAGATATACCTCGCTATCGCCGACTTACCCGTCCCTGCATCACCAAACAAAAGAACATGGGACCTCTTCCTAACGTGAACCCCTGAAATCTCATAGTCCTCCCCACTGAAAAGGGGCAATAAGGCCGCTTTCTTCTCAACCTCGCGTCCAACTATGTCCGGTGCAATAGACTGAATCAATTTCTCGTCAAACTCAGGGTCCTTAACCATCTCTTTGAACTTCCGTTCATCCTCCGGCGTAATCTCCAGGTCCTCAATGTCCTTAGTGAGCTTTACCAGAGCATTGCCCTCAATGACCCAACCAAGAGCCGGAACCCCCGTCTTCTTAGCCATTATGCCCCTCACAATGCCCGTGATTAAGACCTCATCTCCCGGGTTCACGTCCATCCTGGCGTTATCGTCGAGGAGAATCACCCTAATGTAAGAGGCCGTCCCTGCCGCATGCATAGCATCCGCCGGGTCCTGAACAAATACTTCCCTCATGTCCACAATACGGCTCTTCTCAATGCTTAGCTCAACGTTCCGGCTTCCACAGGCGTCGCACTTCTGCGGGACAATGAAGTTCTCATAGGGCCTCTGAAGGCGAACCATCTCATTACCACAGTCCTTGCAGACGAAAACCGCCCTCTCAATGAAGCCCTTAACGCCATTCGTCCGTTCTCCCTCGGCAATAGCCGAGATAACACCTCGAACCTGAACCAATTTCCCAACATGCTCACTCCTAACCTCACGCGGACTCAACGTCGTCGGTAAGTTCACGAAACAAACACGAATCTTAGGCGATTCTTCAAACAATAATGGAGGCTCCTTAAGGATAATCTGAACCGCGTCCTCAGCGGCCGAGATTGCAACCTCGGGGGTATTTAACAGTTTCTCAGCTAGTGCTGGAGCGATAGAATTAAGCTCCGAGAAATCAACGAATAAAGACCTACCTGGTCCCACTGCAAGAAGTCTCCGAAGCTCATCAATATATTTTGACTTCCCGGTATCATCCACATAATCCCTGAAGAAGTTAGCGAACGCCTGAATAAGCTCTTCCCTCTCCCCACTCGCTGAATACTTTTCCACGTTCTCCTTTGCCTGCCGAAGGAGAGTATATTGTTCAAGAAGCCTAATGCGGAGATTATTTGAAAGTCTAAAAACCTCCAGACCAACGTCGTTGTTTCCATAAAGTATCCCTGGAGTGCCTCTAAGTGACTTAACTAACTCCTTGACATTTATTCTTGTGCTGATATTATACTCTTTGACCATCTCAGTTATGCTGTTAGTAATATCCTCTAACGTTGCTTCTGGAGTGTTCAGTAGATAAATCACTGCCAATCGTAGAGGGATGTATTCCGCTCTTTTAGTTGACTTCCCGGATTCGTGATAAATCTTGTGCAACACTTGCTTTGTTGCAGTAAGTAAGTCGTGAATATCAAACTCAGTGAACTTTTCTTTATTCTCAAAGTTCACGAGTTCCCTCTGGGAACTTTCAAAGTTCCCGTCTAAGAAACCTCTATTAGCAGAGTTCCCAGAAGTTCCCGGAGTTCCTATTTGTGAACTTGTGAACTTATAGGGGTATCCCTGGTGACTTCCACCATCAGAAAGGTGTTCCCGGACCCATGCTATGAAGGTTGACTTCTCAACGTATGTCCCGAATGTCTTTTTGAAAAGGTCCTTCAGGTGGTCGGGCATGTTGAACACAAAAACGCGGTCGGCATACTGAAACTTCTCTTCGAGAACCTTGGCGAGTTCTATAAGTTCTGGTCTGGGTAAATTATTTATACCCCCGTATCTACCTTTCATTGAGGTTCACCTCGATTACTACTCCAAAGTTGCCCGGTCGGCCCCCCACCGACCGGGAAACCGCCTGTCTTTATTCTTTTGCAACCTCCAGCTCTTTTAGGTCTGTTCTGGCCTTTGCTATCCACATCTTCACGGCTTCATTCAATGCGGCTCCGAGTGCGCCCCTTCTCGCTCCATATTTTATTGCCACTAATTTTCTGAATTCGTTTTCCAGTTCATCGTCGAGGACAAAGTTTATCCGACCCATCTTAACACCCCTATGTGTTTTGGTGCATATATGCTCCTTAGGGTTTAAAAACCTTCTTTTTTGGTCGTGAATTTTGAGGGGGTGTACCCCCTACCGCGACGCAAAAATAATGAAGTTGTCTCAAAAGCTCCTCTGTAAACTCTGTTTTTGATTAAAAGAGGGTGGGGGCACCCCCTTTCTGGGCTTATTTCTTTTTATATAAATTTACCAGCCTATCACGTTTTTACGTCCTCCCCAACCTCTGGCGAGTTCTCTATCCGTCTCATCTTTGTAGTCCACTTTTTTAATCCCTCTTCTCTTATCCGCAGATTTCCAGGGCCCCCGGTATTTTCTGAGGATTCTCCAGAGAAGCCCCTCCCTAAGCCGGTAGTTCATCTCAATCCTGATTTTGTTTGCCTTGATGATGCCCTCGATTGCACCTCCAACCTCTTCGACCGTTTCTGGGTGGAGTATAATAAGGTCGTCTGTTCTCGTTTCAAGGATAATGAGGCTTCTAGGAGCTTCTTCCCATGTTTCTACCCACGAACTTGGAAGTGTTAGGGTGTAGTAGGGTTTTTCGACGACTTCTCCGCTTTTTCTCACGTATCGCCGTCTTTGTTCAGTTATCCAGCGTTCGTAGATTTTGGTTATCCTCCCTGAGTATAGTCCTCTTAAAAAATCGCTATAAAGCCCTTCACGAGTCATTTTTCTTCACCCGGAGCATCGAAATGGATTTTTTCGAAATCACAGCGGTGGGCACTTCTATTCTTTGATTCTCTCTTATTAGCTGACCGTCTTCGAGATAGATGAACATACCGTCCTCTCCGCTTAGAGTGCCGACTACAGTGTCTCTGTTCTTTCTCTCGATGATAACCCTCTCGCCCCAGAGTCGTCTAAACTGAATAAGCCCCATGACAACCACCCTCCAAGAACGCTTTGGACTTCTCAAAAAGCTCCAATGCCATTGCTTTTGCTTTTTCTGGGTCTTCGTGTGCTATTTTCGCCTGAAAACCTGTCCCTGTCGGCGTTGATATTGTCCATTCTATTGAATAGACATGCTTAACGACCAAAACTCCGTCGTCTTCTTCCCCGATTATGCCCCTAACTTCTTCTTCCACCATTTTAAAACCTCCTCGTCTTTGATTGGGGTTAAAACGCCCGGATTAAGCTGGTAGTAAAGTCGTCCGTTCCACCATACCACCGGCGGGTGGATTTCCTTGGCCTGTTGGTCTACGAGATGAAAAATGAGATTGGGTTGTTCCTTTAGTGGAACCCACGGGTTTGTGAGGTAGTAGTTTGTTCTCCGCCTGTTCTGGAGTCTAATTTTTCGGAATGTTTGCATTCTCCCCCTCCTTTGATAGACAATGATTTTCCGTTGGCCATCTATGATGATGGCCGTCTGTTCGAGCTTTCTCATGATGGCCTCATACCGGGCTTTGCTTATATTGTATTTCAAATCTCCGCACTCCCATTAGATTTTTTTCAATTGAGAACTTTAAAAAACCGCTTTTAACCTTTTTTCAATTTAAAGCGAAAATTTCGGCGAAAGGAGCTATTAAAAGTGATATTAAATTCGATATCGAAAGTGATATGAGTTTTCTAAAAATAGTGTTTATTGGTTTGTTGTTATCATGATAACCAAAAGGCTTTTATATATATTTTTTGTTATCATGATAACGAGGGAGTGACATGGTGAATCTTGACGAACTCAAGGCCAACGCTCAGGAATACCTTGAGGATGCTGACTATCTCTATAGCAAAGGCCACTATAACTCAGCCCTCAATCTCTACTTCAAAGCCCTCGTGGCAATCTGCGACTATATAATCCTCCGCAACACTGGAAAACTCCCAAGAAACCATAGTGAACGCTTCAGAATCCTCGAAGAGAAGTATCCAGACATCTACGACATTGTGGACTTCCACTTTAGCAACTATCGTAAAGCCTACCTCATGCGGGCCACAAAGGAGTGGGTGGAGGTGCTAAAAAATGACGTCCATAACCTCTATTCTCAGCTCTGAACCTTTTCAATTTTTTACTCCTCAAGAAACACTTCATGAAACGGTCAGGAAGTTCGTGGAAAATCATGAGGAAGTCTTTGACGTCGTCCTCTACGGCTCAACAGTCCTTGGGAAAGATAAACCTAACGACCTCGACCTCATGATATTGACGAAAACAAAACTTCCAGCTTTAGAGCTCAGGAACCTGATTCTTGAGCTCAAAAAGGAACTCTCTGGGATTTTCCCAAAAGACAAGCTTGATGTTAGGGCAATGAGCCTTGAGGAGCTCTTTGACCCCAACAACCTCGCGAGCTTGGGGGTCATCATAGAAGGATTTTCCCTCACAAAGAACAAACCGATGGCGGAACTCATGAACGGAAAAGCCTACACTCTCTTTCGTTTCACTCTTGAGGGTCTCTCAAGAAAAGATAGAGTCCGCTTCCAGTACGCGCTCAAGGGAAGGGATATGAAAAGTGGCCTCCTCAAGGAGCTGAACGGCGAGCAGTGGGGAGCTTGGGTTGTAGTGGTTCCAATAGAGCACACTTACCACTTCAGGGACTTTTTGGAGCTTTGGGGCTTGAAATATGAGGCATTCACGATTCTGAAGGGAGCTGATTTGTTCTATAAGCTTTAACTGCTAACCTTCTCCTCTTTCAGAGCAGAGGTTTTATAGCTCCCCCAATGCTTTATAGAGACGATAAAGTCGTTTTCTGAAAAGTGGGCTTAGTTCGTAGCCTTTGAGAGTTTTAGCAATTAATCCGAGCTCTATGAGTTCTCCAAGGACCTTATAGGCGTAAACTTGGGAAACTCCCGTTTCCTGTGTTATCCTTGGTATCACCTCGTTGCCCATTTCCCATGCTTTGATTTTTCCTCTGTGGTTTTGGAACGCTTCTAAGAGGCGTTTGGCAACTTTCCGTTTCTTTTTTGTGCTGAGCTTTCCGTGTATGCTCTCGAAGAATTCTAAGAGTTGGGTTATCGGGTCTTGACTCATGATTATCCCCTTATATTTAATGAAATCGTTGAATATTTAACACTTTTGTTTGGTATGGTTTGGGTAATATTAGCTTTGGATGTTTGTTTTTTCATTTTCTCCGTTTTGTCGTCTCTTTTAGATTTATTCAGGGCATAGAAAGGTGTTTTATCTCTCCTAATCCCTCTTGGCGGGCTTTGCTAAGCGGAAGTATCGAGCTCTAGCTTTGGAGTTTACTTAACAATTTTGTTAAGCTTTAAAAGTGGGTAGTGTAGAACCAAGGTTATTGGTGGCCAGGTTCCAGGGGAAAAATCACTTTCCAAGTTTCCAACCTCTATTACCTGTCCGCGGGGGCCCCTGCTGGTCAGTTATTTAACTTTTTCGGGAGCGGGATTTGTCTCATCATTTCCCAAATGGTCTAGAGCTTCACTATTTGTGAGATTTTGAAAGGTAGGTAAAGCACTACTCGTTTACCATCGAGAAAGTCTATTATAGGATAATTAACATTAGGGAATCGGTGAAATAATTTGGGCCTTCGTTCCTGGCTCCTAGGTGATTATGCCAAAAAGTTAGAGAACTTAGAGGCAGAGGTTAAGGACCTCCGGAAAAAGTTAGGAGCCCTTGAAGAAGTAAGCCGAAAGGTAGAGCTCTTAGAGGAGAGACTCAAGGTCCTCGACTATGTGAGCGATTCAACCAAGGAAAACCGACTATGGATTAGAGAGCTTCTTAAAGATATTGAAGACTTAAAACTAGAAATCGAAGCCTTAAAGCTAAAGTCGGAAGCCGACTCATCCAATAAATCTGAATTAGACGAGTTAGACTTAGAAGCACGGGTTTATGACCTAATTAGGAAGGGCCAAACCTCACCTACAAAAATCGCTCAAACGCTTGGTATTTCAAAAGACAAGCTTTATCGTATTTTAAAACGCTTACAGGAGGCTCGACTTATAACGACTATAGGAAAGGGAAGAAAAAAGAAGTATATCCCAGTTTTAGAGGCTGAAAATGAATAGTCGGCTTAAAGTCGGCCCCGACTAAGAGTTTTTATTTTTTAGAACAAAAAACCTTATAAGGTGATGTGTCTCAGAATTAAATAGGGAAAAAGCGAAGTTAGACAGTCCTCTGGCCCGTCCGTGGATCCGAGGAGGAACCGTGGGCGGGCTGTCTGTTGCCTTTAAGCATTTTTTATTAGTTTGTGCATTTAGGTGATCTTCTCTTGTATGCTAAATAATTGTCAGCTATCATGACCAAAACCCAACGTCCTCTCCATAACCATAAGTCTCTTTCATAATCCTCAATTAGTTTGTAGTTGGGATATCTCTTCTTTTTCTCATTTTCTATCTTGTTAGTTAGCTCTTTTATTTTTTCTGTTATATCTCCATCCAGTATGACGTCGACTTGGGCACTCTCGATGCCCAATTTGTGTTTATAATTATGATACAAGTTCTTATCCAAAATGACCTCGTCATAGTTTTTTAGAGCATAGTAAACACGATTCCAGAATTTAGCACTAGGTTGAGGGTAATACTTTATATCAATATCAAATTTTTTCTTAGCTTCTTCGAGCTTCTGCCGGAATTCGCATAAATATTTATCCTTGACCTCTTTTTTCTTGTTTTTTAGTTCTCTAAAATGCCTGATTCTCCACGCATCTACTCCTTCTGGAGGGTAAAAATGACGATATACTCCTTTAAAGTCTCTTCTAGGAATATCCACACTAGCCACGGCGGCTTGGTCCATATCAACAACAAATATATGCAAATTCACGCTTTTTCGCTTCTTTTTCTTTCTTGTGTAGATTTCATATCACCCCGCAACCATGCTTTTAAATTACAGCACCGGGAACGGGTGTTTTCCATTTAACAAATAAACCTTCTTCCGGGCCCTAGTCAGGCCGACGTACCAAACTCTACGCTCAGCGTCTAGCTCTTCCCTCGTTTTCAGAATACTAGACCACTTCCGGGGTAAATCATTAATCAAAAACACTACGTCGGCCTCCCGGCCCTTAGAAGCGTGTAGAGTGTCTAAGTAAATCTTGGCATCCTTGGGGATACTAACCACCTGGCTTTTTTCCTTCATAATCTCTTTAATCAACTCCACGGCCACTTTTCCATGTTTGGGGTTGAGGCTCTCGATTTTCTCCAAATCTAACACCGAAAACGGGTCGTCCTTAACTTTCAGAATGTCAAAAGGCATAAGGCCCTTTTCTATGGCTTCTATTGTCTTCTCCATCTGCTCGGCGATTTTCTTATAACGCTCCTTCTCCGGAAGTTTTTCGCCTAAATGCCAGTCTATCAGCTCGGAATAATAGAGAATAGTAACCAAATCGGCTATCTCTAACTCTTCTCCTCTCCTAGCCTTAAGTAGGGCTTGAACCAAATCCTTAAACGTTCCCCATTTCTTGGAGCCGGCCTCCCAGATACTCCGATAGTCCACTTTCAGGTGCTCAAAATGAACACCTGCCAGGATTAGCTCCTTTCCTAGCTTTAAGACCTGGCGGTTAGTCCTGACCAAGACAAAGATACTATGGCCCTCTTGGGCCTCCCTCACCAAGTCATTTAGAAAATCCGGAAACCAAAAGAGCTTATACTTAAAATCGCCTAAATCAGTCCTCGGAGCTACCGTTTTCTCCTTTCTATGACGAGTTTTGCTAATCACCGTCATGGCCTTGGCCTGAACCACAATCGGAAGCCTATACGACCGCTTAAGGACAATCTCCCGGCCTGGAACGTAGTTCATAAGCCTCGGGTCCGCTCCCTGATAGCTAAAAATCGTCTGGTCATCATCGCCGGCGATAATCACTAGGTCCATGTAGTTGGCCAAGAGCCTAAAAATCTCAAACTGGAGCGGGCTTAAATCTTGGAATTCATCAACGATAAGCACCTTAGGGCTATATTTGTGCCCCGGAAGGTTTCTAG
>Ga0256838_1001255_pt1 | contig 12529 bp, 10 predicted proteins | sample 4571419metaG_FD_185978 | JGI IMG/M metagenome (GOLD analysis project Ga0256838, IMG submission 185978) | Hydrothermal vent microbial communities from Guaymas Basin, Mexico - 4571-419 | ecosystem: Environmental > Aquatic > Marine > Hydrothermal vents | place: Mexico: Guaymas Basin | collected... | reverse complement strand
TTAATCAAGGTTCACTGCACTTTACTATCTTTATCCGTAATTTGCTATACTTAGCAAACATAGGTAGCTCTTTGACTTCTGAATATGCACCGAGTTTTGGTTTTATTTGAACAAGTGAGATTTAAAGAAAATTTTGTCTTCTTGAGGCTGAACTTTTATTCTGGTTTTATTTGAACAAGTGAGATTTAAAGTAAAGAGGGCGTAGGCCTTGTTGGCGATAAGAAGAGAGTTTTATTTGAACAAGTGAGATTTAAAGAGGGGGAGGGCAATGGAAGGGGACAAGAACTTTAAGTTTTATTTGAACAAGTGAGATTTAAAGTTTCTTTTACAAAAAACTACTAAAGGAGGTGGATTAGTTTTATTTGAACAAGTGAGATTTAAAGCATCTCGGCGGGTCTCTTTTTGGAAGAGAAGCTAAGTTTTATTTGAACAAGTGAGATTTAAAGGAAAATTACTTTCAGTTAACGCTGGGATTGACCCTGTTTTATTTGAACAAGTGAGATTTAAAGCTTTGCTTGAAAGGGAAACCTTAAGTACTTCTCTCCGGTTTTATTTGAACAAGTGAGATTTAAAGGAGTATTAACTCTGTCTCTATAACGGAATTCTCCACGTTTTATTTGAACAAGTGAGATTTAAAGACTGCAACTATCGGATTGCCCGTTCTGACAGGAGGAAGTTTTGTTTGAACAAGTGAGATTTAAAGTACAACCCTACCAGTCCGCCGACACCAAGCACCCTGGTTTTATCTGAACAAGTGAGATTTAAATTAACCTTGACATTGAGAAACTCACAAAGACCGAGTAGTTTTATCTAAACAAGTAAGATTTAAATACAAGTTCTATGTTCTGTGTGTACTCCTTGGCTTCCTGTTTTATCTGAATAAGTAAGATTTAAACGACTGGGCGGCGATGAAAAGGTTGTAGTTAGTCTTTGAGGCTTTATCTGAACAAGTGATACCGATAGTTCTTATTTAAAATGAACTTTTGAGCAGCTGGTTGGTTTAATTTTTATGTCTTCTGAGCTGTACTTCTTTGCAATTAGGTAGAGAAGGCTCAGTATAGGCCACAAGGCTATACCGATAATGCTAATCAAAAGAGCTACTGCAACAATAAGGATACACCCGACTAAGAACCAAGCAGCGAAAGTTTCTAAAGTCAATTTTCTCTGTTTTTTAATTGTGATTAGCTAATCAACTACAGTATATCAAATTAATGTTTATCCCAAATCAGGAAAATTGGACCTGCTTCGGTGTGGGCGATTTTTACTTCTACCTCGTAGATTTCAGACAGGAGCTCCTCGTTAAGTATCTCCTCTTTCTCCCCCACGAAGAATTTTCCGTTGTACCCCAAGAGTATGACCTTATCAATGTACTGCCACACCGAGCTTATTTCGTGGGTTACCATGCAGATGCCGAAGCCCCTCTTTTTGTGGAGGTTGTCAAGGAGTTTTAGAATTTTCCTTGAGCTTTTAAGGTCAACGCCCGTTGTGGGCTCGTCAAGGAAGATGTAGTGAGGGGAGCTTACTAAAGACCTTGCTATTAAGACCTTTCTCTGTTGGCCGCCGGATAGCTGGTTAAATTTCCTGTTTTTTATCCCTTCAAGCTCAAGGGCTTCAATCCACCTGTTTACCTCGGCTATCTCGGCCTCTCCTATTTTTTGGAATCTCTTGAGTCTCGGAAAGAGTCCTGACATTATTACTTCAAAGACTGTTGAAGGGAAGGAATGGGAGTAGCTCTCCATCTGGGGGACATAGCTTAAGTACTTCCTCTCCTCACACCAGCCGGTACAGTCCTTACCGTGAATCAGGATTTTGCCCGATAGGGGTTTCAGAATTCCTAAGATTGTTTTTACTAAAGTACTCTTTCCGCTACCGTTAGGGCCGACTATTACCCAGAACTCCCCTTCCTTCATGTGAAATGAGAGCCCCGAAATGAGGGGCTCTCTGTAGCCTATTGTCAGGTTCTCTACTTTTACTCCTTCCATTACTTCATTTTGAGGACTTGGTCTATCGGCTTAAAGCCTACGATTATGTAGCCTTTGTCCTTCTCACCTTCGGGAATGTAGATTATGCTGGGAGTTGCGTGTACTCCCTTCTTAACGAGCTCTTCTTTCAGCTGGTTAAAGAACTTCTTTAACTTCTCCTGCTCCTCTTTTGAGAGTTTCAGCTCTTTCTCCTTCTCCTCAAGTTTCTTGGCGTAAGCCCGGAAGTTGCCGTCTCCGAGGTTATAGAGCTCCCTAAAGGCTTCGGTTGCTCCCTTCTCTCTTGCGAGCTGGGTGTAGTAGATTAACCCTTTAAGGGAGTTCTCTCCGTGGATAGGGAAGGGTATCATGTGAATTTCTACCTTATTTTTCTCGGCAATCTCTTTAATTTGGTTAAAGTGGCCGTAGCAGAAGGGACAGAAAACGTCCCAGACTATATAGACTTTCCTGTCGGATTTCCCGACTACGTGAGGGATGTTGGCCTCTTGGAGTTTTCTGTCTATCTCTTTAACCCAAGAGAGGTCTACTTTAACCTGCTTTACCGGGTTTTTAGGTCTAATTGGTTTGAGGTGAATCGTTTTTCCTTCCTCTTTTACCTCAAAAATTTCCAGCGTAAGGTATTTATTATCTGGAGAGATAAAGATGTACCTTTTTATCTCTTTTGAATTGATTTTGTCAAGGAGCGTTACTTCAAAGGCCCTGAAGCCGGGAACTTTTACGCTTTCGGCAGACTTTATCTCTTTTACTTCAATACCCCTTACCTTTAGGGGTTTAAGGAGTGCTTTTATTATCGCTTCTTCTTTCTTTATCTCTACCTGCTGGGTTTTTTGGGGTTTTTTTGCTTCCTCTTGGGAAGCCTGTGAGCAGGAAGTTAAAAGCAGTGTTGTTAAGAGTGCGGCGGTTAGAAGCCTCATTTTTCCCTCCCTGAAAAACTTTCCCTCTATTCTACGCCTATGAGGGGAAATAAAAAAGGGGGCGCGGGGCCCCCTCTTTAAGGTCTGTTAATGAAGGGTTAGAGCTCTCCCCTCTTCTGCCTGATTTTTGCCTGCGCTGCAGCAAGCCTTGCAATCGGAACCCTGAAGGGAGAGGGGCTTACGTACTGAACCCCTACTTTCTGGAAAAAGTTGATTGAGCGGGGGTCTCCACCGTGCTCGCCGCAAATTCCGGTCTTTATTCCCGGCCTTGTTTTGTTGCCCAGCTCTACGGCAGTTTCAATCAGCCTTCCTACGCCGTTTTCGTCAATGTGCATGAAGGGGTCACCCTTTAGGATTTCAAGCTCAATGTACTTACCGATAAACCTTCCGGCGTCGTCCCTTGAGAGGCCGAAAGTCATCTGAGTGAGGTCGTTTGTTCCGAATGAGAAGTACTCGGCGTAGCGGGCAAGCTGGTCTGCAATAAGGGCGGCCCTGGGGACTTCTATCATAGTTCCCACCTGGTAGGGAACTTCAATTCCCGTTTCAAGGAAGACCTGAGCCGCAACCCTGTCTATTAACTTCTTCAGCTCTTTAAGCTCCCTGTCGTCCGCAATTAGGGGGAGCATAATTTCTGGAAGGACTTCAACTCCGTTCTTCTTACACTCGCAGGCGGCCTCTAAGATTGCCCTTACCTGCATCTCGTAGATTTCGGGGAAGGTGATTCCCAGCCTTGAGCCCCGCAGACCTAACATCGGGTTAACTTCGTGGAGCTCCTCGGCTCTCTTCTTAATCTCCTCAACCGGAAGCCCCATCTCCTTAGCGGTTCTCTCAAACTCTTCTTCTGTTTTGGGGAGGAACTCGTGGAGAGGCGGGTCAAGGAGCCTTATGTTTACCGGAAGGCCGTTCATTACCTCAAAAATTGCGATAAAGTCGTTCCTCTGCATAGGTAATAACTTCTCAAGGGCCCTCTTCCTTTCCTCGTCGGTCTTTGCAAGTATCATCTCCCTAACTACGGGGATTCTCTCTTCCTTAAAGAACATGTGCTCGGTTCTGCAGAGGCCTATACCTTCTGCGCCGAAATCCCTTCCCTGCTTTGCGTCCTCGGGAGTGTCGGCGTTAACCCTTACCTTGAGGTCTCTGATTTCGTCGGCCCAGCTCATCAGCTCTTCAAACTCGCCGGAAATCTGGGCGGGGATTGTCTTAAGCTCCCCGTGGAAGACTTCTCCTGTGGTTCCGTTGAGGGTTATGACTTCTCCCTTCTTAACTACTACGTCTCCTACCCTGAACTCCTCTTTCTCGTAATCAACGTAGATTGCCTCGGCTCCGACGATGCAGGTCTTACCCATTCCCCTTGCAACAACCGCCGCGTGGGAGGTCATTCCTCCCCTTGCAGTTAAAATTCCCTCGGCGGCGTGCATTCCGTGAATGTCCTCAGGAGAGGTCTCGTGGCGAACTAAGATTACCTTCTCTCCCTTCTCGGCCATCTCAACGGCCTCATCGGCGTTGAAGACGACCTTACCGCTTACTGCTCCGGGAGCTGCTGGGAGACCTTTGGCTATTAACCTACCCTCGGCAATCGCCTTCTTCCTCTCCTCTTCGTCAAGCATCGGGTGGAGGAGCTGGTTGATTAGTGAGGGGTCAATCCTTAGGAGAGCTTCCTCTTTCGTAATCAGTCCCTCTTTTACCATGTCAACGGCAATCTTTACTGCCGCCTTTGCAGTCCTCTTACCGGTTCTGGTCTGGAGCATCCAGAGGCGGCCGTTCTCTATTGTGAACTCAATGTCCTGCATGTCCCTGTAGTGCTTCTCTAAGATGTCCCTTACCTTAAGGAGTTGCTGGTAGACCTCGGGGAACTCCTCTTCAAGGGCAACCTGCTCGGGGCTTGTCTTCTGAGCTTTTGTTAGGGGTTGGGGAGTTCTGATTCCGGCAACTACGTCCTCACCCTGAGCGTTTTTGAGGTACTCGCCGTAGAAGACGTTCTCTCCGGTTGAGGGGTTCCTTGTGAAGGCTACTCCCGTTCCGGAGGTGTCTCCCATGTTTCCGAAGACCATTGCGACTATGTTTACTGCAGTTCCGTAGTCTTCGGGGATTTTGTTGATTTCCCTGTACTTTATTGCCCTTGGGTTGTTCCAGGAGTCAAAGACGGCCTTGATTGCCATTTTGAGCTGCTCGTAGGGATCTTGGGGGAACTCCTTTCCTGTTTCCTTTTTAACCAGCTCTTTGTACTGCCTTACGATGTCTTTGAGGTCTTCTGCCGTAAGGTCAACGTCCTCCTTTGCCCCTACCTCTTCCTTTTTCTTTTCTAAAATCTTTTCAAACTTCTCGTGGGGAATTCCCATTACGACGTTTCCGAACATCTGAATGAAGCGGCGGTAGGAGTCCCAGGCGAACCTTTCGTTTCCCGTGCTCTCTGCAAGCCCCTTTACGGTTTCGTCGTTGAGCCCGAGGTTGAGGATTGTGTCCATCATTCCGGGCATTGAGACGGGAGCTCCCGAGCGAACGGCAACTAAAAGCGGATTCTTCCTGTCGCCGAACTTCTTGCCCATCTCCTTCTCAATCTTTGCCATTCCCTCAAGAACCTGCTCCCACATGCCCTCGGGGAACTTCTGACCCAGCTCAAAGTACTCTTTGCAGACTTCCGTTGTTATCGTTATTCCGGGTGGAACCGGGAGACCGAGGTTTGTCATTTCGGCAAGGTTTGCTCCCTTGCCCCCGAGGAGAAGTTTCATGTCGGCACTTCCTTCGGCCTTTCCGCCGCCGAAGTAGTAGACCATCTTCTTAGGCATAGCCGCGCCCCCTTTAAAAAACGAGTTTTGAGAAGTCAAGGAGTTTGTTTAGCTCGTCTGCTATGGTTTTAAGAAGGCTGAGCCTTCTGCTTCTGACCTCTTCGTCCTTGTCCATTACCATGACGTTGTCAAAGAAGGCATCTACCGCAGGTTTCAGCTCCTTAATCAGGATTAGAGCCCCCTTGTAGTCTTTTTGGGAAATTTTACCCGAAATCTCCTCTTTTAGCCGGTTGAATTCCTCCAAAAGTCTCTCTTCGTACTCCCCTTCGGGCGTGAAGGGTTTGACCTTGAAGCCCTCGGGAATTATGTTGACGACCCGCCTCATCGTAATTAGGACTTCCTCAAACTCGGGGTTGACCCTGAGCTCCTCAACCGCCTCTGCCCTGAGTAGCCCGTCGTAGGGGTCGTCAACTACCGACAGGACTGCCTCAACCGTATCGGCCTTAAAGCCCTTTTCTCTCAAAACTCCCTTTAACCTCTCTTTTATGAAGGAGACGGTCTCGGCAACCGTTTCGGGGCTGAGCTCTACTTCCTGCTCCTGGTAGAGCTCCCTCGCCCTCTCTATAGCCTCGGTAAGCCCCAGGAAGAGCCGGTTCTCTATGAGGGTCTGAATGAGGCCGAGGGCGTTTCTCCTCAGGGCGAAGGGGTCTGCCGAGCCGGTGGGTTTAAGGTCGGCACCTATGAAGCCTGTCAGGTTATCAACCTTCTCTGCAACCGAGAGGGCAATTCCCGTCTGAGTTTGGGCAACCCTGTCTCCCGAGAAGCGGGGAAGGTAGTGCTCCTCTATTGCGAGGGCTACCTCTTCCTTCTCCCCGTCAAGGAGGGCGTAGTACTTACCCATTATTCCCTGGAGCTCGGGGAACTCGTTGACCATTTCGGTTAGGAGGTCTGCCTTACACAGGTAGGCAGCCCTCGTGCTCTCCTCTTTTTTATTAAATCCGAGTTTTTCGCAAATGAAAGGAGCAAGGCTTTCAAGCCTTACGGTCTTCTGGAGCATGTTCCCCAGTTTTTCGTGGAATACTATCCCCTCAAGCTGGGGAACTCTCTCCTCAAGCCTCTTTTTCCTGTCCTCGTTAAAGAAGAAGAGGGCATCTTTTAGCCTCGCCCTCAAAACCTTCTCGTAGCCCAGCCTGACTACCGTTTCGTCCGGCGGCTTTATGTTTGAGACTCCGATGAAGTAGTTTTTGAGGTTTCCCTCTTCGTCAACCACCGAGAAGAACTTCTGGTGCTCCTTCATTACGGTAATGGGAACTTCCTTGGGAAGGGAGAGGAACTCCTCTTCAAAGGAGCCCAAAATCGGGTAGGGGAACTCTGTAAGGTTGGCGGTCTCGTTAAGGAGCTCCTCGTCTTCAAGGAGCCTTCCCCCTACCGTCCCGGCGAGGTCTTTTGCCCTGTCAAGGATTATCGCCTTTCTCTTCTCAATGTCCGCAACTACAAACCTCTCCTCAAGGGCAATGATAAAGTCAAAGGGGTTCTCTACAGTGAAGGGCTCGGGGGAGAGGAACCTGTGGCCGAAAGAGGTGTCGGAACTCCTTATCCCGTCTATCTCAAACTCTATCGTCTCGTTTCCGTAGAGGGCCAAAATCCACCTTATCGGCCTTGCAAACCTGATTTTTTTGTTTCCCCAGCGCATACTCTTTTTAAAGGGAATTGAGGTAATCAGCCGGGGAAGGATTTCTTTTAGGACTTCCGTTGCAGGCCTGCCCTTTATCAGCTTTTTAACGGCAACGTACTGGCCCTTTCTTCCCTTGGGGTTTTCAACTACTATGAGCTCCTCTACGCTTACCCCTTTGGAGCGGGCAAACCCCTCTGCGGCTTTTGTCGGCTTGCCGTCTTTAAAGGCTGCCCTGTACGAAGGGCCGATGAAGAGCTCCTCCCTGTCGGGCTGTTTTTCGGGAACTCCGTCTGCAAGGAGAATCAGCCTTCTGGGAGTTCCGAATACCTCAACGGAGGAGGGAGTAAGGAAGCTCTCCCTCAGCTTTTCTGTAAAGCTCTCCTTGAGGAATTTAAGCGCCGGCTCTATGAACGATGCCGGGAGCTCCTCAGTCCCTATCTCAAGAACTAACCCTTTCGCCTTCACCTTTACCCTCTTTCATTTCCAAGTACTTTTTTGCACACTTTCCCGCAAGCCTCCTTACCCTTGCGATGAAGGCCTGCCTCTCGGCCACCGAGATTGCTCCCCTTGCGTCAAGGAGGTTAAAAACGTGGGAGCACTTGAGGCAGTAGTCGTAGGCCGGTAGAACGAGCCCCTTTTCAACGAGGCGGGAGCTCTCGGCCTCAAACATCTTAAAGAGGTTAAAGAGCATCTCGGTATCGGCCTCTTCAAAGTTGTAGATTGACCACTGGCGCTCGTTTTCCCTGTAGAGGTCGCCGTACTTAACCCCTTCTGTCCACTCTATCTCGTAAACGCTGTCAACGTTCTGAATGAACATTGCAATACGCTCTAAGCCGTAAGTAATCTCAACTGAGACCGGCTCTAAGGTTATTCCTCCGGCCTGCTGGAAGTAGGTAAACTGGGTAATCTCCATTCCGTCAAGCCAGACTTCCCAGCCCAGTCCCCACGCTCCGAGAGTCGGGGATTCCCAGTCGTCCTCAACGAACCTAACGTCGTGCTCTTTAAGGTCAATTCCCAGGGCCTGCAGGCTCCCTAAGTAGAGCTCCTGAGAGTTTTCCGGGGAGGGCTTTAAAATCACCTGAAACTGGAAGTAGTGCTGGAGCCTGTTGGGGTTCTCTCCGTAGCGGCCGTCGGCCGGACGGCGGCAGGGCTGGAGGTAGGCAACTCTCCAGGGCTCCTTCCCCAGTACCTTTAAAAAGGTAAAGGGGTGCATAGTTCCGGCGCCCTGCTCAACGTCGTAAGGGGAGGCAATTACGCAACCCTTTGAAGCCCAGTACTTCTGGAGGGTGAAGATTATCTCCTGAAAGGTCAACTTAACTCTCCCGCCAAGGCTGTTTTGTTCGCCGTAATTTTAATTGAATTTGACAACTTGAGAAAGGTTATTATTTAGTCTGGACAAAATCCGGAGGAGAGCGTGGAAAAGGCTGTCGTAATTTTCTCGGGAGGTCTTGACTCAACCACCGCCCTGTACTGGGCTAAGAGGAACTTTAAGGAGATTTTTGCGATTACCTTTTCCTACGGCCAGCGCCACAGTATAGAGGTTGAAATGGCAAAGATAACTGCCGAAAAGGCCGGGGTAAAGGAGCACCTTATCTACGAGATTGACCTCTCCAAAATAGGAGCTTCGGCTTTGACCGACCTCTCCCTTGAGGTTCCCGAGCCCGAGAGCGTAGAGGAGATTAAAGAGAGGGGAATTCCGATAACCTACGTCCCCTTTAGAAACGGAATCTTTATCTCAATTGCCGCCGCCTACGCCGAGAGCAGGGGTACTGCCCACCTGGTAGGGGGCTGGAACGTAGTTGACTACTCGGGCTACCCCGACTGCCGTCCCGAGTTCTTAAAGGCCATGGAGAGGGCCCTTGACCTTGGGACGAAGCTCGGTGCAGAGGGGAATAAGTGGCACATTCACGCCCCCCTTATAAACCTTACTAAGGGAGAAATAATAAAGCTGGGGCTTGAGCTGGGAGCCGACTACTCCTACTCAATCTCCTGCTATAGGGGCGGTGAAGTCCCCTGCGGAAGGTGTGATAGTTGCCTCTTGAGGGCCAAAGGCTGGGCTGAGGTAGGAGAGGAGGACCACCTCATAAAGAGGCTGAAAGAGGAGGGAAAGATAGTTGAGTAGCAAGAAGTTTAAGTTTAAGCTGACTCAGACAGTCAGGGCTTCCGGCTGAGGGGCGAAGCTGAGCCCGGTCGGGCTCTCAAAAGCCCTTGAAGGGATTGAATTCTTCAGGGACGAAAACCTGATTGTCGGGATTGAGACGAACGAGGATGCCGGCGTTTACAGGCTCTCTGAGGAGCTGGCCCTCGTTCAGACGGCAGACTTCATAACTCCCGTTGTTGACGACCCCTTCGTTTACGGCCAGATAGCCGTTGCAAACGCCCTTTCTGACGTTTACGCAATGGGAGGCAGGCCCATAACGGCAATAAACCTTGTAATGTTTGATACCTGTAAGGTTCCCTTTGACTACCTTCGCCGGATTATAGAGGGGGGAGCGGAGAAGCTGAGGGAGGCCGAGGTTAACCTCGTCGGCGGCCATACGGTAGAAGACCTTGAGACCAAGTACGGCCTTGCCGTTACCGGCGTAGTTCACCCCGAGAAAATTGTGAGAAACTCAACGGCAAGGCCGGGAGACGCCCTTATCTATACGAAGCCTTTAGGAATAGGGGTTTTGACTACCGCAATAAAGGCCGATGTGGCTACCCCCGAAGAGGTTGAGGAGGCTTCAAGGGTAATGGCCGCCCTCAACAGGGCTGCAAGTGAGGTTATGGTTGAGGTGGGGGTAAGCGCCTGCACCGATATTACGGGCTTCGGCTTCCTCGGGCACCTTTACGAGATGGTCAGGTTCAGCGGCGTTTCTGCCACCGTTTATGCGGAAAAAATTCCGCTCCTTAAAAGCGCCAAAGAGTACGCCTCAATGGGTCTCCTTCCGGCTGCTACATACGAGAACGTTGAGTACGTGGGCTCTGCCGTCTTCTTCCCCGAAAACTTTGACGAAGACTTAAAGCTCCTTCTCTTTGACCCTCAAACTTCCGGAGGCCTTCTCATCGCCGTTCCGGAGGAGAAGAAGGAGGAGCTCCTAACCCTCCTTAAAGAGAAGGGCGTTGAGTGGGCTACCGAAGTTGGTAAGATAGAGGAAGGAGAAGGAATTAAAGTGGTTTAGGAGAGAGAGTTGTCCAAGAAGAAGGTGGCGGTTATCAGCTTGGGCTGTCCTAAGAACCTCGTTGATACTGAAACTATGGTCGGCCTTTTGAAGGCTACCGGTGAGGTGGTTTTCGTTGATAACCTTAAGGAGGCCGACGTTATCCTCGTTAACACCTGCGGCTTTATTGAGCCTGCCAAAGAGGAGTCAATAGACGAGATACTGAACGCCATAGAGGAGAAGAAGGCCAGCCCTGAGAAGAAGGTCGTTGTTGCCGGCTGTCTCTACCAGAGGTACAAGGAGGAGCTCCGAAAGGAGCTCCCCGAAGTTGACGCCTTCATCGGCGTAAACGAGCTTTTAAAGAGCGTTGAGAGGATACTCAACAGGAAGGTGGCCTTCACCAAACCCTACCTTTTAAGGGAGATTCTGACCCCCCGCCACCTTGCCTACCTGAAAATCTCCGAAGGATGCTCAAACGCCTGTACCTACTGTGCCATTCCCCTCATAAGGGGGCCCTTGAGGAGTAGACCGATTGAGGAAGTTTTAGACGAGGCCAGGAGGCTTGCCGATTTGGGCGTTAAGGAGCTCTACGTCATAGCTCAGGATACGACCGCCTACCTCTACGACAGGGGAGAAAAGAACGGTCTCGTTAAACTCTTAAAAGAGCTTGAGAAGGTTGAAGGGATTGAGTGGATAAGGCTTATGTACACCTACCCATCCCACATAACCGACGAGCTCATAGACTTTTTTGCCTCTTCCGAGAAGCTGGTTAAGTACGTAGACGTTCCCCTGCAGCACATAAACGATAAAGTCCTTGCTTCTATGGGAAGGAAGTACACGAGAAAACAGGCCGAGGAGCTCATAGAGAAGTTGAGAAAGAGAATTCCCGGAATAGCAATCAGGACTACCTTCATAGTGGGCTTCCCGACTGAAGAGGAGAGGGAGTTTGAGGAGCTCCACTCCTTCATAAAGGAGGCCGAGTTTGACTGGGCCGGCTTTTTCAAGTACTCAAGGGAGGATGGGACTGTCGCCTATAAGTTGGGGGATTTGCCCGAGGATGTTAAGAAATCAAGGCTGGAGCTCCTTGAGGAGACCCAGTTCTGGATTTACGAGAAGAGGAACAGGGAGTTTGTGGGAAAGGAGCTCCCCCTTATAGTTGACTCTTCAAGCTCAGAGATGGCCGGCTACAGCGAGGCCCGGAGCTACCGGAACGCCTACGAGATAGACGGAATAGTCTACCTGAAAGGGAGTTTTGAGCCCGGCCGAATTGTTAGGGCAAAAATCACCGGGCTTGCAAGCAACGTTGACCTTATCGCAGAGCCGGTTGAGTGATGGTAAGGCCTCTGACCGAGCAGGAAGTAGTTGAAAGGGTGGTTGAAATAGTAAAAAAGCACCTTCCCCGCTGCGGGCTCTACCTCTTCGGCTCAAGGGCGCGGGGCAAGGCCAAAGAGCGCTCCGACTTTGCACTTGAGTGTGAGGGTAAAATACCCTTCTCAACGATGTTTAAAATTACCGAAGAAGTTGAGGAGCTCCCCACCCTAAAGAGCTTTGACTTCGTAGACCTTAAAATCACCTCTCCCGATTTTGCCCGAAATGTTAAGAAGGAGGGAATTCTCCTACATGACGGACTCTCTAAGAGAGAAGTTAAACAGCCTTGAGAGGGCTTACGCCCGGCTTAAAGAGGCCCTTGAACTACCGCTGAGTGAAGACTCAATAGTCCTTGATGCGGTAATACAGAGGTTTGAGTTTACTTTTGAGCTCTCGTGGAAGACTGCAAAGCGGTTTGCCGAAATTCTCGGTGCAGGAGAGTGCAATTCTGCAAGGAGCTGTATAAAACTTGCCTATAAGCTCGGCTGGATAAATGAGGAGGGGAAGTGGCTTTCCCTTTTACAGGCCAGGAATTTAACCTCTCATACTTACTCTCTTGAAATAGCCCTTTACGTTTACGAAACCCTAAAAGAGGCCCACACCTGTTTTGAAAAACTTATACTTTCACTTAAAAGGGAGCTCCAAAACTTAGCCGGAGAGAGAGGTTAATGGCAGAGCAGTTTAAAGTAGTCAAAACGTACGAGGAGATAAACGAGAAGATCAGGAA
>Ga0256838_1001254_pt1 | contig 12534 bp, 8 predicted proteins | sample 4571419metaG_FD_185978 | JGI IMG/M metagenome (GOLD analysis project Ga0256838, IMG submission 185978) | Hydrothermal vent microbial communities from Guaymas Basin, Mexico - 4571-419 | ecosystem: Environmental > Aquatic > Marine > Hydrothermal vents | place: Mexico: Guaymas Basin | collected... | reverse complement strand
TTATCAGTTTATAAACCTCATCCACTTTTTTTACCCTCTCTTCGATAAACCTTTGTTTAAGATATAGCTTTTGATTTGGGTATTTTATAAATAGTTCTTCTAAATTTTCAGGCACAAAAAATTTTTTGCTTTTACACTTTATCGACTCAAATATCATCATCCCGTAAAAATCAAAATCCCCAAAAAACAATATATCTTTATCTTTCAAAAATTCAGCCGTTTTTTTGTTGCTGTATCCTCCAAGATATATAAAATCCTCTTCTTTAAACAACTCAAAATTTAGTCTCAAAAAACTCTCATAATTCTCAACTACAACAACCTTGCCGCTAATTTCAGGCTCAAAATTATCATAAGAAATCTGAGGGAGTTCATTTCTTTTTCTATATATTATCGTAATATCGCTTGTGTGAAAATTTTTTGCCTTCGTATCCTTAAAAATTTCCGCCAGCTCTTTTTTGCTTTCAACTACTCCAAACTCTTCAAACTTACACCCTAAATTCTCCTCAATAAACCTCTCAAAAATTTCTTCATCATTTACAATAGCTTCTTTACCCCTAAACCTCACAAAATACCTGAATACATCCTCTTTTTTACTAAATTCATCAATTAGTTTTACCAAATCTTTTCTGTCTTTACTGTTTTCTACAATTCCGCTTTTTATTTCTTTAATAATGCGGTAGAATCTTTGTTTAGTCATTTACTATTCTTTCTATTTCGTTTTCACAATTATCCAAATCAATAAACCTGATTTTTAATTTATACTCTTCATCAAAGCCAAGCTCTTTTTCTTCAATATTAAATTTTTAATTTCACAACAACACAAAAAGGAATATATTTTATCTTTTTTCATTTAATTTTTCTTTTCTCTTTTTCCAATCAGGCATATAAATGCTTAAATAGTTATAAAACTCTTTTGAATGATTTGGATAAATTAAGTGAGAGAGTTCATGAAAAATTACATATTCAATACACTCTTTTGGTTTTTTAATAAGTTCTAAATTCAAATTTATATACCCTTTTTGATAATTACAACTCCCCCATCTCGTTTTCATCTCTCTTACACTAACTTTTGCAGGTTCCCTGCCCACAATAGGAACAAATTTATCCACAATCTCAACAAAAATTTTTTTAGCTTCTTTTCTATACCACTTTTTTATAACTTTTTCTTTTTCTTCAAAACTATTTTCTTTTACATACAAATAACAAAATTTTCCATCAATTTTCAAAGCTTCTTTTTTGCCCTCAACAACTTTAAGAATAAAATTTCTCCCTAAATACTCAAAACTCTCCCCGCTTACATACTCTTTTTTTATTTCGACTTTAGAAAAAAACTCCAATTTTTTCTCAATCCAATTCCTTTTTTGCTCTAAAAATTTATATAAAAACTCTTCTTTTACTTCATAAGGAGCCGTTAAAATAACTTCACATTTTGGGGTTATTTTTAAATAAATATTTTTAATATTTTTTCTTTTAATCTTTATAGTTTGCAATCCCGACTCCTACAATTTTTGGGGTAATTTTATCAAGATTAAAACTAACCCCAAACTCATCTTCAATATCATACAACATATCCTCTATTTCCGCTTCAAGTTTTTTCCTTTTGGTTTTTTTCCAATCTGGTTTTTTTGATATCTCATCAAATAAAATATTTACTTTTTTAATAAACTCAAAAAGAATATCGCTCCTTAATCCAAGATTTTCAAAATCGTCTTTTAAATTATCATAAATTATTTTTTGAAAATCGTTTTCAAGTTCTTTTGGATAAGTAGTTTTCGTATTCAAAAGCTCATCTTTTAATTTTAACGCCTCTTTTAATTTTTCTTCTTCGCTTAATCGCTTTTCTTTATAACTTTTTAAAATCTCTTCAATTTTCATTGAAAGTTTTTCATAAAAATAGGGATTTTTTTGATAATTTTCTTTTATATTAGCACTAACTGCATTTAAAATTGCATCAGCTTTTGCATTGTCTGTATTTAAGGATTTAACTTGTCTATCAAATTCAGCATCAAATATATTAACCGGCTCAACAGTCTCTATAACCTCATCGGCACTTATAAAAGTATCAAGAAGCTTTTGCATACCGCTTTCATATTTTTTAAAATCAATTTTTTCGTGATATCTTATTTTAACGGCTTCTTTTAGTTTTATAAAAAATTTAAGTTTCTCTTTAAATTCATTTATCTCTTTTTCAGTTAAAATCTCATAAGTCTTTTCACTAACCAAAGCAAGATTTAGGGTTTTTGCAAATCTCAAAAGATATTCATAAAAAAGTTTTCTTTTTTTCTCATCTGCCAATAAAATCTCATAACTTTCCAAATCGTCTTTATATTTAACTTCTCTAAATAAATCCATTAAATTTGAATAAAAAGTTTTAAGTTTGGCTATCTCTTCTTTTATGTCAAATACAGCCGAATTTAAATCAGCTTCATCAAACCCACTAAGAGCACTATAAGCCGTAAGTGCTTTATCTAGCTCACCTAATAAGCCTCTATAATCCACAATAAGACCAAAATCTTTACCTTCGCTTAATCTATTTACTCTTGCTATTGCTTGAAGCAAATTATGCTCTTTTAGTTCTTTATCAATATACAAAACCTTTGCGTTTGGAGCATCAAAGCCCGTTAAAAGTTTATCTACTACTATCAAAAGTTCAATCTCACCTTTTAAAAATTTATCTTTTATAATATCTTCATATTCACTTGCAGTTTTATACCCCCTAATTAACTCTTTATATTTTTTTATAATAAAATCTTTATTTTCGCTATCCAAATCACTCTCTCCCTCTCTCATATCGGGAGGAGAAATAACAACAGCCGTTTTTAATTCCCCATCTTCGTCAAAAATTTCTTTATATTTAAGAGCATCATATTTTGAAGAGGTAGCAAGTATAGCGTTAAATTTAGTATCTTTTAAATATTTTTTAAAATGCTCCGTAATATCAAAAGCTACCATTTCAAGTCTTCTTTGGCTGGATGCTAATTTTTGAAAACGAGTCCACTTTCTTTTTAAGTCTTGAATTTGCTCCTCATTCAAATCTTTTGTAAGCCTTTCAAATTTTTTATCAAGCCCTTTTTTATCGTTAATCCACTGCTCAACCATTCTACCCTCATATAAAAGCGGCACAACCGCTTTATCTCTAACAGCTTCATCTATCGTATATCTGTGGATTTCTCCACCAAATTTTTTATAAGTGCTTTTTTCGCTTTTTAAAAGAGGGGTCCCGGTAAAAGCTATATAAATCCCGTTTTTAAAGACTTTTTTCATAGCGATATGAAGCTCACCCCCTTGGGTTCTGTGGGATTCGTCTACAAGTACAAAGACTCTGTCTTTAATAATTACATTCTCTTTTTTCACCCCCTCAAATTTATGAATAAGCGTTGTAATTACACCTACCCCACTTTTTAATAAGTTAATTAAATCCTTAGAAGATTTTGCTTTTTTAGCCACTATATCCGTATTCATAAAAACATCGTGAATCTGTTTATCAAGTTCTAATCTATCGGTTACAACTACGATTTTTGAATTTAAAAACTTCTTTTTAATCAGTTTTGTGAGCATAACCATCGTAAGGCTCTTACCACTACCCTGCGTATGCCAAACAACTCCACCTTTATTTTCTTTTAATCTTTTTAAAATCTTTTTTATCGCAAAATATTGTTGATACCTTGCTATTTTTTTAACACCTTTGTCAAAAACTATAAAATTTTCTATTAACTCCAAAAACCTGTCTTTTTTGCATAATGAAAAAATCATTTTATCAAGCTCAGTAACCATTATATCATCAAAACTTAAATCAACTTTTTCTCTCCAAACTCCCCAAAAATTCTTAGGAGTGCCAAGAGTTGCATATTTTGGAGAATGGGTATTTCCGGCGATTAATATTTGAGAGAATTTAAATAATTCCGGCACCTCTTTTTGATTTCTTATCATTTGAGAAATACCCTCATCGGTTTCCACATTTGAAGCTTTAAGCTCAATTGCTCCAAGAGGCATTCCATTTACAAACAAAACCAAATCAATTCTTTTATCTTTAACTTTAAATTCTTCGGTAAAATGAAAAGTATTATTTTCAATATTTTCAAAATCAATAAATTTAAAAGAAAAGCTCTTCTTACTTCCATCATCTAAAAACTGCTCAAAAGACCTACCAAAAGTTAACATATCGCTTATTTTTTGATTTACAAGTCTTATATCATCCATAAATGGTATATCCAAATCATTTATGGCTTTTTGAATGGTATTTTCATCAAACTTATATTTTTTGCCCTTATAAACAAAACTATTTATTTTATTTAACTGCTCTTTTAAAACAGGCTTTAACAAAACATCGTTTCTGTTTTCTTTATAATTTTTTATCTCTTTTGGTTTTATATACTCCCACCCAAGAAACTCTAAAAGTCTAGTTACATTTTTTTGAACTCTTTTTTCGGATGTGTTTGGTGTCATTTTTGTGCCTTTTTATATAAAATATTATATAACATCTAAAAATTTATGATATAATTCTTATTAGAATTCAGCGCTTAAAGCGTCTGAATGTATCGAGTGCTTTGGTCGTTGAGCCAGCGTAGCGAATCAACGACCGTTTAAATATTTTAAACACTCTTCTTTATTCCATAAAGGTGATTTTTTAATCTTCTTAAAACTATTATCAGCTTGATAACAAGTAATAAAATTTCCTTTTAATCTGCCATTCTTTTTTAAAGAAATTCTTACAACAACTACAAACTGTTCATATTCATAAGCAACTCTCATACAAGGATCATATTTTTTCTTTCTTTTATCCCATCCTTGTAAAATATGAGCATATTTACTCTTTAAAATAAATTTTATCCAACTCATTCTTTTTGCTCTTATATATGAAAAAACATCTTTTGCCCCTCTTCTATCACTACTTTCATAAAAAGCGTGACTAAATCTATTTTTATGAAAATAGACAGGAATATGGTCAAAAGTTATTATAGGTTTTTTACAATAGTTTTCTTCATAATATTTTCTATAATCTTCAATACTATCTAATTCCAAAAAATCTATCATAAAATACCTTTTAATCTAATTTTAAATATATTCAGTTTATTTTCATTTGAAAAAGTAGGCTCAATTTTTTTAAAACTTTCAATATATGAAATTAAATTAATTTTTGCTCTATTTTTTAAAATTTTATTGTTTAACTTCGCACTAATTGCCCCTAAAAATAAATCAGCCATTTGAATCAATACAACCTCTTTTGATGGCAAAGCTTGAATGTTTTCAATATATGCATTTTTAGAACTGTTTCTTAATACATCTTTTAAAACTTTTAATCTTGATAAATCTCTATTCTTTTTGACATCCACAAAAATTTTATACTCATTATAATCACTTATCCATTTATTTAATAATTGGTAATAAAATTTATAAAATCCTAACTCTTTATCATCTTGATGATAGCTCCAAATTACTTTTTTTGCTTCTACCATAATAGCCCTAAATCTCATTTGATTTTCATTATAAGAAAAAAATAATTTTACTATTTCTTTGTAAAAATCTTCTTTTGAAGGAGTTACATTAACCCACTTTATCTCCCCAAAACAACTATACTTTTTTCTTAATTCTTTTACTTTTGATTTTATTTCATCTCTTAATTTTGCATCAATCCATATACCTCCAATAAACATATATTTATCTTTTGCTTTTTTTGAAGTAAATAAATCCGGTAAAGTTTCATCACAATATACCTCAATTTTCATACTCTAACCCTCACTTTCCCCGTTAGTAATTTTTGCATAAGAGCTTTTTTTTGTTTTTTAAGTTCATTTAACTCTAATTTTAGCAAATTTATCTCTTTATCAATAGTTAATAAAACATCTGCTATTTTTTCTTGTTCTTTTAGAGTTGGGGGGATATAAAATTTATAAAGTTTTTTAATTACACTAGGATGTGCCTTTGACTGATAATCAAAATGCAAAAATTGTTTTTTATATTGCAATATCAATGCCAAAAAATATGTATTAATTTTACCTTTTTTCAATACTTTAATAAATCCAGAAACATTTGTAATAGAAAACTTATGTTTTGGACGATAGAAAAAATCACCTCCACCATCAATAGACCAAGTAATTAGTTCTTCATCAAACATATATTTTCCATAATAACCAAATAACCCATTATTTTTTGTTGAAGAAGAATAAATCGGATAATTTCCTTTTATATTTTCAATATCTTTTTTTGATATAACTTCACCTCTACCTAATAAAATATCCCTACTATTAACTAAACCTTCTAAATCTACATCCACCCACTCCCCACTAAACTCCTTAAATCTAACCTTTGGCTCACGTTTTTTGCCCTCAACTTTTAAAAGCCTTTGCATTAGTCCTTTTTTTAACTTCTCTTTTTCTTTTATAAGCTTTTCTTGCTTTTCTATCGCTTCATCACAGGTTGAGAGAATTTCAGCTATTTTTTGTTGTTCTTTGAGTGGTGGGAGGGGCAATGAAAATTTTAAAAAATCCCTAAAATGTATTCTCTTTTTTTCTTCTAAACTACCTGTAGCCATTCTATTATAAAAATGCAATATTCTCTTTGATTTGAGGAAATAATACATAAAATTCATATCAACAATATTCGTATTCACTCTAAAAATATTATAATAACTTGAAACTTTTAAAGGCTTATTTCCTTTATATAATCCTAACGCTCCAAACCTTAAATTCATAGGATTATAAACAAAATCTCCATACTTTATTATTTTATAAGGATTTTTTGAATTTTTAACTAAATGCTCTCTATTATATTGAGGTGGTTTTTCAATTATTCCATATTCAATTGTTAAACTACCAAAAGCTATATTTTTATCATTAGAATAATTTTTTCCTTCTTTTATAAAAGAATTTAACACTATTTCTTCCCAATCCTCCGGAATTAACCCTATTTTCGTTTTTTTAAATTTCATTTTTATCCTTTAAAAAATATATAAATTTATGATATAATTTCAACAGTGGCGACTGCACAGTTCGGTCCTTTCACCGAGCTTTAGCCAGTCGCTCCGTAAATTATGGCCATCTTTGTAGTTTAAAATCCACATTGTTCTTTAAATTATTCCAAATTTCAAACATTTGCTTATCGTGCCATTTATTTGGCAAATATCCATTTTCATATCTATTTGCCATATATAATACTAAATCAGCAACCTGTAAAAATCTACTATGATGAGAATGGGTAAAATATATAGTGTCTTTTAATCTTCCAAGAGGTCTACCAAAAGCAAAAGGAGTTTTTCCATCCACTTTAAATTGAGAAAAATCCAGAATCGAGCGAGTTATCTCATCTTTTTCATAATCTCCAAATACAATTCCAATATCATCTATTTCATCCAAATAATCACTAAATCTTTCAAGTATTAACATTAATCCCAAATTATATTCAGGTTGGGGACATTTATATTTATTTCTATGCCTATTTACATCTATGCACACTATCCTAATAGGTATTTCATAATCTATAAGTAATGATGAAATATCTTCAAAAATTTTTAATCTTTCATCCAATTTTCTCTTTTTAAAAGCTCCTTTACCCTGATATATATGATTTCCATGAAATTCTGTCTCAATACTTAAAATAGATGTGCCAAAAAAATTATATTGAATTTGCATTAATGTTTTTTCCATTTTTGTTATTTTACTATCATCAATTATTATACCACCTATAAAAAAGAAAGGATTTTTATCCTCAAATTTAGTCTCATCAAAGTATATTAACTGCATTTTAATCCTTTATTTTTATTAAATCACCTCCAAAATGTAATTTTTGCACATTGCTTTTTAATTACTTTCCCTTCATAATCCAAGCTCCTCTAAATACTTATTCATCTTTTCTTTAACTTCTTTTAGTTCGTTTTCTATTTTTTGTATATTTGCTTTTACTTCGTTTATGTCAATCTCTTCCTCTTCTTCAAAAGTATCGACATACCTTGGTATATTTAGGTTATAATCATTCTCTTTTATCTCTTCAAGAGTGGCTAAATATGAATATTTATCTATCGTTTTGCGTTCTTTATAAGTTTTTACTATTTTTTCAATATCTTCATCTCTTAATTTGTTTTGATTTTTACCCTTTTCATACTCACGACTTGCGTCTATAAATAAAATATTTTTATCTTTTTTGTTTTTCTTAAAAACCATAATAACCGTCGGAATGGAAGTTCCGTAAAAAAGATTTGGAGGGAGCCCTATTACTGCATCAAGCAAATTATCTTCAATTATTCCTTTTCTAATTTTTCCCTCACTGCTTCCTCTAAACAAAACCCCATGAGGCAAAACAACCGCCATTGTCCCGTCTTCATTTAAAGAAGCCAGCATATGCTCAACAAACGCATAATCTGCTTTGCTTTTTGGAGGAAGTCCGTAAATAAACCTATTAAATTTATCGTCTTTTAGCTCTTCATACCCCCACTTGTCCAAACTAAAAGGAGGATTTGCCACAACTTTATCAAATTTCATAAGATGGGTAGAATCAATCAAATGTTTTGGATTTCTTAGCGTATCTCCCCATTTTATATCTGCATCGTCTATCTGATGCAAAAACATATTCATTCTACAAAGTGCGTAAGTTTGTCCGTTTTTTTCTTGTCCATAAACCCTAAAATTATCACTCCCTACCTCTTTTGCAGCCTTAATAAGTAAAGACCCACTCCCACACGTTGGGTCATATATCCTATCCCTTTCTTTTGGCTCAACCAGTTTTGCAAGAAGAGTTGAGACTTCACTTGGAGTAAAGAACTCCCCACCCTTTTTTCCTGCATCGCTTGCAAAACGGCTTATCAGATACTCATAAACATCGCCTATAACATCTCTGCTTTCAAGCTTTGAAGGTCTTAAATCAAGCTCGCTAAAATCTTCAAGCAGATGTCTTAAAAGTGCGTTTCTCTCTTTTGTCTGTCCAAGTTTTGCTTCTGAATTGAAGTCTATATTCCTAAAAATACCTTCTAACTTTTCTTTGTTGTCATCTTCTATCTTCATTAAAACCTTATTGATAATCTCTCCTAAATTAGGAGCCTCTTTATGTCTTAAAAGATAATCAAACGTAGCATCTTCACTGATTACAAACTTCTCTTTTTCCAATGCTCTTTTTATTCTTTTTTCATTACCGTTATATTTTTTAAAAAGCTCCTCTTTTTTTTCTTTATAAAAATCGCTCAAATATTTAACAAAAAGCATTGTTAAAATATAATCTTTATATTCACTGCTATCAAGCGTTCCTCTAAAAGTATCGCACGCCTTCCATACAATATTGTTAATTTGTTCTTTTGTCATACTATACTCCTTAAAATAGCTTCTTTTAATAGTTCTTTTTGCTTAATTAATTCTTCATACAAAGATAACTCTTTTTCTTGTAAATCTAAAATATCAACTACTTTGTTTTGAATTTGTTTTGAAGGTAAATTTATCTTTAAATCTTTAATATCTCTACTTCCTACCATTTTTATATATGAACCCTCGATATTTTTATGGAGTTGCTTTTGAACTTCTTTTGTATTTAAATAATAAGCTAAAAATTTCATATTAATATCTTTTTTAGCTCTTAAAATTATCATAGTAGAAGGAACTAAAACCTCTTTTTCAATATAAATAGCTCTTATTGGTTCTCTAAGTCTAACTACAACATCATCTTTTTTTGTTAAATAATTATCAACTCTTTCACTCGCTAAATATTCATCTAAACAATTATCATTTAAATAAATACCCCTTTTCTCAAAGCATCTGAGAGTAAGAAGTTTATACTTAAATTTTTCGCCTTTTTTTCGCGAAAGCGGCAAACCCATTTTAATCTCTACAATATCAGATAGCTTCATAAAATTCCTTTGTAGTATTGTAAGTATATAACATATTATATCGTCAAAGAATTATAATAAATTTTTGAGAAGAAAGTCAAGGAAAATTTGTATTATTTTAGAATAGAACATATTATATTTTTTATTTCAAAGTCTATTTTTAGATCAAAACTCAATATAAAAGAAATAAGTAAATCGATATAACGTAAAAAAGAGAAAAAATTAAACTCTAACCCCCTCTTCCCCAATTAGTCTCACAACCTCAAACTCTCCGCCTACGTTTCTAAATTTATAAATATCAATATCTTCAACATCCACAAGCGGCAAATCGGGAGTTACGTAAATCACCCCAAGTCCTCTTTCGTTTACGTATTCTTTTAGAAGTTTTTGGTTTTTGGTAGATAACACGCTTACTTCATCTAAGATTAGGAAAAGAGAGGCTTTTTCTTTTATGAAAAGTTCCAATAAACTTACGGCAATTGCGATTTTGAGTAAAATTGAACCGCCGGTTGAACTTTCGTTTTCGATGAGTTTTAGGGTGTTTTCTTTTTCGTTTTCTATAAATTTTACGTTTATATCCACGACATCTATTAAGGTAAAGCTCTCACTTTTAACTTCTTGCTTGATGATATTGAAAAGCTCTTCTATTTTTTTTAGTTTTCTATCGCTCTCAGCCCTGTCGAAAAACAGCGATTCTTCGCTCTCAAGCAATGTAACTAAATCTGCGATATTTTCTTTAATTTCATCAAAAATTTTTAAAATATTTCTTTTTGTCTCTTCAATTTCTATTCTTATACCTTTAATAATTCCAAAATCAACTTTGCTTAAGTTGTTATTGATTCTTTTTACCTGTTTTAGAAAATCTTCTTTTGCACCTTCAAAATTATCGAGTTTTTTATCAAGGATACCTGAAATTAGGTTTTTTAATCCTTTAAGTCTTGTTTTATTTAAGACATCAAATTTTTTATCTTTGAAGATATAAAGCTCATCCACTTTTTCAAGCTCTTCATTTACCAAATTTCCAAGCGCTTCGAGGTTGAAATTTACTTCAAGCCCATCAACTACAAATCTCTCAAGCGCACTTTTAATATCGCTTGCCGTGTCTTTCAATGCTATTTTTTTCTCTTTAAATTCCCCGTCTTTTAGTTTGTATTCATCAATCAATACACTTAAATATTCGTTTGTTTTTATTTTACTCTCAGGCAGTTTAATTCCTGATACTTTTTTTAACCCCTCTTTTATAATGTTTAATTCGTTGTCTTTATTTTTGATTTTCTCTTCGATTTTAGCAAGCTTTGAATTTAAAATTTTTTCCATTTTCAAGAAAAACCCATTAATTCTTTTTTTGTAGTTTTGGTATTTTTCGAGTTTTTGTTTTAGAGAGTTTTCGGAGTTTATAAACTCTTTTTTTTCTTCCCACTCTTTTAAAAACATCTCAGCTTTTTCTATCTCTTTTAGTTTTTCTTTTACAGCCTCAATTTCTCTGTTTAGCTCTTCAACCCTTTCGTCTTTTGAGATTTTGTTTTTCTTGATATTTAATTCGTTGATTTTCTCATCTATCAAAGATTCTTTATTTTTAAATTCAATCGTTAGTTTTTCTTTTATTTCTTTGAATCTCTGAGCTTTTTCTTTTTCGAGTTTTTCTTTTTTGTTTTGAAGTTCTCTTTTTAGCGCTTTTATATCTCTTCTGATTTTATTTATCTCTTCGTTTAGTGATTTTATTTCATCATTTTTTTTGTTAATGTTTATTTTTATGAGTTTTATTTCTTCGTTTTTGAGATTGTTTAGTTCATTTAGTTTTGCTTTTAGTTTTTCGTTTAGGTTTTTAATCTCTTCATCAATCAGTTTAAATTCGGCATTTATCTCTTTTGCTTTTTCTTCATTTATTTCGATTTTCGATGTAATTTCAATCTCTTTTGCTCTGAATTCTTTTTCATAATGACTTAAAGTGCTTTGAAGCTCATTATTTAGCGAATCAATATTAATATTTAATTTTTTTATTTCTTCTTCGGCTTCTTTCATAGTAGGTATAGATTTCAGTCGGCTCTTATCAAGCTCTATTCCAAATACCCTGTCACTTACAACTTTTGGTTTTAATTCATAAATATCCATACTCAAAAGCCTCTCATCAATCACCGGATAAAGTTCTTCTTCCCAGTTTTCCACGTTTTGATTTAGGAATTCTTTAAAAGAGTTGGGTTTTGTTTTTAGAATGTTTTTGTAAAAGATGATTTTTTCTTCTAAAAGAGATATTTTTCTTGCATACTCTTTTTTTATGTTTTCCACTTTTTCCTGATAATCGCCATTTAGTTTTTTAAGCTCTCTTTTAAGTCTTACGACCTCATCAAGCAGTTCGTCTTTTTTTATCTGAAGTTCTCTTTTTTTATTTTTGAGTTTGTTTATTTCTTCTTGAATTTCAGCTTTTAATTCGTCTTCTTTTTTTGAATTTTTGAAATTTACTTCGTTTAATTCTTTTTGGTAAGCTCTTTTTTCATCTTCTTTTTCGGTTATCTCTTTTTCTATCTTTTCAATTTTGCTTAAAAGTTCTTTTTCTTTTTGAATGAATTCTTCTTTTACTTTTTCAAATTTTTCAAAAAACTCTTCTTCAAGATTTCTTTTTTCTCTGATTTCTTCTTCTTTTAGTTTGTCTTTTAGAATTCTTTTTTCCCTTTTTAATCTTTCTATCTCTTCCTCAATCTCTTCAACCTGATTTTTTATCCCTTTAATTA
>Ga0256838_1001252_pt1 | contig 12542 bp, 17 predicted proteins | sample 4571419metaG_FD_185978 | JGI IMG/M metagenome (GOLD analysis project Ga0256838, IMG submission 185978) | Hydrothermal vent microbial communities from Guaymas Basin, Mexico - 4571-419 | ecosystem: Environmental > Aquatic > Marine > Hydrothermal vents | place: Mexico: Guaymas Basin | collected... | reverse complement strand
ACCTTCTTTAGGCCTGAAAGGGAGCGGTAGATTGTGCCTAGCCCTTTTCTTATACTCCTTTCCACGTCTCTCCAGCTAGCCCCTCGCACGAGCAGGTACCGCCTCTTATCCCGTAGGGTTGGTGGGATGGGCTTGACCTTCACATTAGTCCCTCCCAGTTTGTGCTTATCGCGGCGTATGCCATGGGGACGCTCATGCCCATGAGCACGCCCACGGCAGCGATGTCTCTCGGCGCCTTCAGGCAAGCCACATCCTTTGCCCCTGTTGCGAGGAGCACGGGCACCCTTGCCTTGTGGAGAATGCGTATGCCTTTCGCTGCGAATCTTATGTTCTCGGGTCTTTCTCGTATCCAATCCAGCGTGTACATCGCCCTCATGCCCTTGTCTTTCATAATATGTGCTGCTTGCATGTCCATCTTCGTTTGCACGTCCACAAGAGCGCCAATTGCCCACGTCGCCCCTTTTATCTTCTCTATTTTATCCCCTAAAATTACAGGGATCTGTCCTTCTGTTCTGGCTCGCTTCAGCTCCTTCTTGCTCTTCACGTACGCCCATTCATTCGCCGTGAATATCTTGTAGAAGCCCAGTCGTTCTGCCCATTTGTATGCATCTTCCATTTGTATCATGTCGTAGAAGTGCCGCACGAAAGAATATGGCTTTCCCGTTTTAAACATCTTCCTTGAATGCGCGCTCAAACGCTTTCTTGTACTCCTCAGGCTTGGCGGGGTATGCCTCTAGCTGGGCACGGACTTTTACCACGTCTCCGCCACTTGTCAGTACTGGTCGTCCCAGGTATGCCTCTTGCTTGTCAAAGCGCAGGTGCACGGTTCCGTACTCGTCCAGGAAATCATCTGGGTGAGAGAGTATGTATTTCACATCCTCTTCGCTGAGTAGAGATCTCACGTGCTTCCAGAGCTTTCTTGCGTCTGACTTCTTGTCTGCAACTACGTCTATAATTAGAATTGGATTGCCCAGCACTCCTTTCGCGATATTTTCCCTCCATTTTACTCTGCTGTTTTTTAGGTCCATGCCAGGTGGCAGAAGAAGACGGACTGCTTGCCTTACCTTCCTCTCATCCTCCGTAGCCCGTGCGAATGCCATTATGTGGAGGGAGAGGATGGGGGCGGACACGTCACTTCGCCTTCCTATTGTTTGCTCTTAGGGATGGGCGCACCTTCTCAGCACCTTTGCCTTTTCTTCTCAGCCCTCTGTTCTTCTTTCCTGCGCTTGTGAGTCCGCGGAACGCTCTCCCCCTGTGCTGTTTTTCGCAGATCCACCCAAGGTCCTTGTCTGCGCAGATTGCTGGGTTGTGCGGGTCGACAAGTATGACTTCGTACCAGTAGTAGTGGCCATCCTCTCCGACGTAGTATGAGTTGAGCACTTCCAGGTTCTTGTATCTGGCGTTCGCACGTATCTCCGCTATGCGCTGAATTGATATGCGGCGGGTCAGCTTGTTCACACCCATCCTCTTAGGTCTTCTTCCCTTGTTCGGACGGATGTGGTGCCCAGAACCCTTACGGACACGCACGCGCACGATGATGATGCCCTGCTTCGCCTTGTAACCGAGGGACTTGGCGCGCGCGAGGTTCGTGGGTTTGTCTACTTTTACAATAGCGGGCTCACGCCTCCACTGAATGAGCTTTTCCTTCATCCTCTCGTCGTAGTTGTAAAAATCGTCCTCTTCTCCTTTATACTCTTTCTGAAGGGTTTCCCTAACGTATTGGTACATACCCATTTGCTTCACCTCCGCGGCTCAGGGTTACCCCATCATCCCGCCGCAGCGTGGAAATGGGACAAAGAATGGTTAAAAATTATATACTCCCTCCGCGCTAATTTCGTGGGCGGTGAATGGATGAAGAGCCCGAAGAACTTTTATCTTGTCCGCTGGGCGAAACCAGATGACTATAAGCAGCTCCTTGCTCTTTCGGCGGAGGAGGCGTCGCTGATTTATGGTGTGGATCGCAGCACTGCCATGCACAAATATTTGGAGGAGTATGGCACGGAGCCGTATATGACGCGCGCTGGCATCCGTCGTAGCATCTCTGATTACCGTAAGCACGAACCACACGATTTTATCATCGTTGTGGAGAAGTATCCTGACCGAAAAATTGTGGGTTTTGTTCATGCGCGGGTTTACCGCAACGTAGCATACTTGAACGACATCGTCATTGACCTTAGCGAGTCTAAACGTGGTCTTGGATCGCTTCTCATTCATGCCCTTGAGGATGCACTCTTAGAGGCCACACCAGACGTCCGGAAGATCGTAACGGATGCTCACCCTGGCTCCAGGCGCTTCTTTGAGCGCTATGGGTATACTGTGGTAGATGAAGATGTTGGCAGAGACGGAATCGTCTGGTATCGCATGGAGAAGGCGCTATCCCATGATTAATCTCGCAGGAATTGCCGATATATCTTCTGACCTGCCGTAACATCGTGTATGTGCAGCACTACGCCGCCCTTGGCATTGAACACGCTGGGTTCTGCGCCATTCCCGTGTATGTATATTTGCTCCCCCACGCGGTCGCCCAGCATTTCCACGAGGTATCCTGCAACCTCCGGGGCGTGCTCCGCACCTACAACCGCTACGATTCGTTTCACGTCTTGCAGTTCGGGATACTTCTTGATGAGCTCTATTGCCTTTACTATATTCTTTGCCATTGTTTTGCTCCTTGCGCTTGCCGTTTCAAGGAATTCTAGCATCTTTATTCGTTCCACGTGCGCGATTTGTTCTACCGCGCGTTCTTTGTTTCGCATCTTTTTCTTCTCCTCTTGCAGGTCCTTAAGCATCCACATCTGCGCCGCATTCTGTTCTCGAAGTAGTTGGTTGTCTAGAGGCAAGACTGTAGCATTCTCCGCTAGTTTTCCGAGCCTTGCTACGATCCTGTGCCTTGGATGTGCAAACTCGTGGTCCACTTCTATGTATGGCTCCGCCAGAATGAGCATTTTTTCTCCCGTGTTTTTCAGAGCCTCAGAAAGCCTCCTGTAGTTCTTAAACATCTTTTTCAGAGAATCTCGCTCGCCCCGCATTTCCTCGTAATGTTCCTCTGCAACGATGTGTATGTGCACACGATAATTAGTTTGTGAAAATATAAAAGGGCTTAAGCGCCCTTTACCCGGTCAATCTTGCGGTACTCTCCTGCCTCGACATATTCTACTTCAACACCGGGCTCTAGCTTTGCCTTGAGCTCCTCGTCTTCGGGCAGCGGCAGGTCCATTGTCTCGTAGGACTCCATGTCCATGATTTGGACGTGATCAGGCATCACGGCGAGAACCTGTCCACTTTTCCTCTTGAGCACTGGAGTCTCCACGTCGGCGCCAGAAGGCTTGAGCATCTGCCTTTTCTGACCGTCAAACACACCGACCGCGGTTATCCTCACCTTTGCAGAGCCATGCTTACCGGGTGAGGATATTTGAACATCAGTAACGCGGCAAACCGCGCCGTCTATAAGCACCCATTGGCCCTTTTTTATTCTGTTTGCCTTGACGAACTTTATTTCCATGTCAGCCATTTCTGTCCCTCCTTTTTAAACTTCGGCGCCTTTCTACATATATGAACATTCCAGCAGGGGACGTGGTGACCCACGCCGCGCCACTGGAACCGCCGAAGTTTTTAGACCTACTCAAAGATTTGGGTAGTCGCTCTTTTAATGGTTATGTGGCCTGGGTCGGAGAGGGCCTGGACGGGCTGGAGGAGGGAACAGTAGTCTTCCTGAACGGTAAGGCTGTGGCCATTGGCTACACCCAGCTCAAATACAATCGCTCTTTTGATGGGGAGCAGGCCGTGGCGCCAGCTATGAACGTGATCCGCGCGAAGAATGTGGTTTATTCGGTTGTGAGCTTAACCGTTCCCAAGGTGAATCTGATCCTTGCATTCAACGACAAGGCCAAAATCTCTCCAATGCCGCCGGAGAAGCTTTGGTCTTTCGTGCCGAAGGAATATTCCGACGAGTACGTGAGGGGAATAATAAAAACACTCCCGCCCTCTGATATAGACAGGATTCGCGTGCTCGCCGAGTATGGCCTCGTGAACGTGAAGGTGGGTGAAATATGATTCAGCGTCTCATATTCCGCTTGTTCGGCTTGGAGGATGCTCCGGAATATGAAAGGGTGCGTAAGCTGTCTGTTCCTCGGCAGCCCACACTCCCGAGAGACGGAGACATTGAGTCCATTCTGCATTACCTCCAAGAAAAGCATATGGTCACTGGAATATCTATCTTCACAGACGAGGGCACCATTGTGGCAACTACTTTCCCGGAGGACGACGCATTGCACGAGTACTCTGTATTCGAGCAAGTAGCCTACGAGCTCGTGGATGCCACGCACTTTTACGCCCAGCGGGAGGGTGAGTGGATCATTTCTTTCCGCCACAACAACCACGTCTTTGTCATTCATGCTCCAGCATACCTGAACCTAGTCGAACTTGAGGCTATCGCCCGCGATGCGGAGAAACTGCTCTTTAGCATGGGTTGGTGAGCATGGGAAGGACAATATCCATCGTTTCAGGCAAGGGCGGCGTTGGGAAAACTACGATCGCTGCGAACCTTGCCGTGGCTCTATCCAAGCTCGGCGAAAAGGTTCTCCTTATAGACGCGGACGTGGCCATGGCGAACATTGCCCTCCTTTTCCGCCTTCAGTCGGCACCTATCACGCTTCAAGATGTCCTCCTTGGAGAGAGTGACATATTCGACGCCATGTATGAGGGGCCATTTGGGCTCACCGTTGTGCCCTCCGGTCTTTCGCTCAACGCGTACCGGCGCATAAACCCAGACAAGCTTAAATCTGCCGTTGCCGCTGTGAAGAATGACTATGATTATATATTCGTTGATGCTCCGGCAGGCATCGGAGACAACGCAATGGCTGCCATGGCTGCGACGGATGAAGCCATCATTGTTGTAACTCCTGATCCTGCATCTCTTGCCGACGCGCTCAAGATAAAGCTCGTGGCGGAGCGCATTGGCGTGAAACCTTATGGATCCATTATAAACATGGTGCGTAAGCTTCCTGGCGAGGCAAGTGAGGACCACGTCAGAGAGCTCTTGGAGCTGGCCGTTCTCGGGAGCATTCCAGATGATCCTGAAGTTCGCAAGAGCATTCTCTTGAAGAACCCAGCCCCCGTCATTGTCCGTGCACCTGATTCCCCTGCATCTAGGGCTTTGATGCAAATTGCGTCCAGAATCAGCGGAATTCAGATCCGCCAGGAGAAGAAAGGCTTTTTAACGTTTATCCGCTCCTTATTCCAGAAGAAGAAATAAGGTGGTGGTTTTTATGGTTAGCAGACCCTTTGATTTGCTTAACGACGCTATTGGGAAGGAAGCACTCATTATTCTCAAAGCTGGGCGCCAGGTTCAGGGCGTTCTGCTCGCATTTGACGTGCACATGAACCTCGTTGTGGACGATGCTGTTCTCACGGAGCAGGACGGTACGGAGAAGAAGCTCGGCCGTATTCTCATCAGGGGCGACACGGTCGTCCTCGTTGCGCCGTCCCTTTGATTTTTACCTCTTTCTCTTCTCTTTTCTGCATGACTGACCCGAAAGACGTTGTTCTAAAGGCATCCGAGGATGTAGAGGGGCTGCCCATCGAGGGCCCCGATTTCGATTCTGTTCAGTCCCTTGAAGATGTAGTGGAGAGGTATGAACAAATCGGTTTTCAAGCCACGCATCTCGGCAAGGCCATAAAGATCTGGCGAAAGATCGAGGCAGAGCGAGCAAATGGGAGAGAGATCCGTGTTTTCTTGGGCTATACTTCTAATATTATTTCTTCTGGTCTGCGCGAGATCATTGCCTGGCTGGTGAAGCACAGGAAGGTGGATGTGATCGTCACTACTGCAGGAGGGATTGAGGAAGACTTCATAAAAGTTCTAAAGCCGTTTATCCTTGGCGACTGGCATGTGAACGACGCGGCGATGCGGGAGAAGGGCATTAATCGCATAGGGAACATCTTCGTCCCGAATGACCGCTACATTGAGTTCGAAAAGTATATGCTGCCGTTCTACGAGCGGCTCCTGAAGATGCAGCGCGAGCGTGGTGCCCCTCTTTCTGCATCTGAGGTTATTTATGAGCTGGGACGCTATATGGATGAGAAACTTGGGCCGGAGAAGGAGAGCAGTATCATATACTGGGCATATAGGAACAACATTCCCGTATTTTGCCCCGCACTCACGGACGGGTCCATGGGCGACATGTTATACTTCTTCAAAGAGGAGAGGGGCGACAGAGAGCTCAACATAGACATAGCAAACGACATCGTCCGATTAAACAATCTTGCGATTGAGGCGAAGAACACTGCGGTCATTGTCCTTGGCGGCTCCCTTCCCAAGCATGCAATCATAAACGCAAATCTCTTCCGCGAGGGCTCTGACTACGCTATATATGTGACTACTGCCGTGCCCTGGGATGGATCTCTTAGTGGTGCGCCGCCCAGCGAAGGTGTCTCCTGGGGTAAGATACGGGCGAAGGCAGACTATGTGGAGATCTGGGCAGATGCGACTCTAGTCTTCCCGATCTTGACGTACATGACATTCTTCCGCTGACTTTATATATCCCTTTTTCTATATTCTACCGGTGGTACAATGGTTGAAGATAAGGAGAGACCCATAGGCGTAACGATCGTGGCGGTCCTTGGATTTATTTTCGGAGCCCTTGGCGTTCTGGGCGGCCTTTTAATGCTTGCCGGTGCAGGGATGTTCGCATCCATGTATGAGCAGAGCGCTGCAGTGGCTGGCGGCTTGGTGGCTGCTGGCGGTATCGCTGTACTTGTGTCTAGCATAATTATACTTATCGTGTCCTGGGGACTCTGGGTCGGCAAGAGTTGGGCCTGGTGGCTTGAAGTTATATTTTCTGGAATTGGCGTTCTCAGCATCTTTGGCAGGGATATCGCTGGTGCGGTAATTTCTGCGATAGTTCTCTGGTACTTCTTTAAGCCAGAGGTGAAGGAGTTCTTTGACGTTCAGGTGAGCTTCTCCACCTGATCCCCCCATTCTTTTACCGTTTTGAATCTATAGCCCTTAGTTTTTGCCCAGTCTATGAATTCGGACAGTCTCTTTACGGCATAGTCTCCTGCATTCCACCAAAGATCTGGTCGCCACACTCGCACACCGGAGTACTCCCAGGGGTGTGAGAAGAGCACTACGGGGCTTGCACTTTTTTCCACGATGCGCTCCAGGATCCCTTTTGGCAAGCGGAAGAAGATACTCGTCACAGTGACTGGAATTACAAGAATATTTCCCACCTTTGCCACTCCCCGCTTCCAGCCCTTATAGATTGCCTGTGATGAGTCGTATCTTATCTTGTTGTCTTCCAAAAACCCGTAGTATTCCATTGGAAACTTCAGGTTCGGCGCGCGGAAGCTTACCACATCATAGAATGATAGCAACACGTCCATGGATTTTGCTATGTTCTCTTTTGCCTCCTTACTATCCATTCGGTCAAACCGTTTGTGATCGTAGCCGTGGCTTCCGAGCTCGTGCCCGTCCCTCACAATGTTTTCTATGGCTTCCGGGAACTTTTCCGCTACTTCTCCAGTGGTAAACAACGTTGCGTTTACTTTCTTCTCCCTGAGCACCGCAAGGATTTTTGGGAGCCCATCCTTGATTCCCGTGAACGTGTGTAGGTATGGCGGCGCGTCTTGCTCCACGTCGAAGCTCAGTATGATTTCTTTCGCTCTTTCCATCTCTTCCACACCTCGTATATTTTATACGGTCTGTACTCGTAATCACTTATCGTTGTTCTATACGCCCGTTCCAGGTCCTTGATGATCTTCTTCCAGTCGTAGCGTTCTGCGGCAATCTCTCTTGCGTGCTTTCCCATTCTTTTGAGTTCATCGGGATTATCCAGGAGATATTTGATCTGTTCTGCCGCTTCTTTGTCCTTGCGGTACAGGAATCCATTCTTGCCATTTTCTACGATGTCACGCACCCCTGACTTTATGTAGCCCAGTCCTGGCACTCCGCAGGCCTGTGCTTCGATTACTGCCATTCCCAGAGCTTCAATTTTTGTTGGGTCCAGGTATATGTCGGCAGCCTTCATATACTGCACCACTTCTTCCCTGGGCTTCGCCCCCACCATTATGACGTTGTTGCCGAGCTTTTTCTGCCGTATGCTCGTTTCAATGGTCTTTCGCTCCACGCCATCTCCCACTATGATGAACTTTGCCTCTGGGTGTTCTTTTACCACCATTTTGGCGATTTTTGGCACAGCGTTTACTCTCTTGCGTATGGAGAGGCGTGACGCGGTAAGGATGATGGGTCCGTTCACACCTATTTTTTCCTTCGCTTCCTCTTTGTTCTTTGGTGGCTTCCACCTTTCAGTATCTACTCCGTTTGGTATTCTCCACACCTTTCTGGCCCTCATGTTCTTGCCCAGGAGGTTTCGGAGGTATTCTTCTGTAACGGAGCTAATCGCGATGAATGCGGTTACCTTCGCCGTGGCTTGGTTTGCGAAGAACCGTTCCATATGCCGTATGGGCCCCTCGCCCATAGAATGTATTGTCATGATGCTCGGAATACCGTATATGCCTGAAGCGATATTCATTGCCGTTGCAGAGATGGGTGAAAAGTAATTATGGCCGTGCACAATGTCGTAGTGTTCCTTCTTTATGATGTCTGCGATTTCTTTTGCCATGCTATAGCCTACGCGCACGTTCCAGAAGCGAAGATTAATGCCCTTGTCTATTCTGTGCACTACGTAGGGATATTTGCCCTGCCCGAAGAGTGCATTCGTGAGCACATGCACTTCGTGGCCTCTTTCTGTTAACAGTTCAGAGATTGTCGCTACGTGGTATTCCACGCCGCCTACTCGCGGGAGGAACCAGTCCGTCGCCATCGCGATTTTAAGAGTCTCCATGCTTCCTTTCCCCCGTAGATGCTCATAACAATGAACCCAACTATGCTAGCGAGCACCAATGCTATGCCCCTTTCTATCGCCACGAATTTTGCCGCGTCCCCCACACTGAATCCTAGGCTCACAAGAGTTCCTATTAGCCCACCTTCTACGATTCCGACGCCTCCTGGCGTTACCCCCATGACTCCAAGGAGAACGTTCGCCACAGATGTTGTTAGGGCGACGGCAACGCCTGTTGTGGCTCTAACTGCATTTAGCTCAAGCCATATTCTTACCACGTCCAACGTCCAGATTGTTGCAGATAGAATTGTGACAACTGCAGCAGTTGGCCCAAATCGGAGTCCTTTTTCCAGCAGTTTTTTTGTCCTTTCGTCTAGTTTTTCCCCGGACAGTCGCTCTACTGCGCGCAGTAGCATGTCACTTCGTGCCATGAGTGTAATACCCCCAATCACGGCTAAAACAACAAGAAGTGTTGTGAGCCACGTGAAGTGGTAGCTGGCGGCTGCGAGTATTGCCAGAACGCCAATGATTGGCCCTTCTGTTGCTCGCTCATATATGATGGCTGCGGTTACCGTGGATTTAGGCACCTTGTTTTTCTGGTTTATCCATACGATTCGTAGGGCCTCTCCGCCTGCTCTCGCCATGGGGGTGATGTTGTTCACGAAAAGGCCTGCGAAGTACGCCTTTAGGAGCTCCCAGTAGTCCGCGCGTTTTCCAAATCCTTTTATGGCAACGTATTCTCGTAGTGCGTAGAGGAACGCACTGCCGAAATATACAAGGACTGCAAGGAGGATGTACGTTGCCGCGTGCTTGTCTGCGAGGAGTGCTAATCCTTCAAGCATGATATCACAACCGGTCAGTCGGGAGGCAATGTCCTCATCGTATCAGGACACGTCGCTATCATCATCCCGTAAATTTTTATTTATTGGAATCCTTTTAACACCATGTTCGTTTCCGTGATTTTCGTCATTGTAGCGGCGCTCATTTACGTGGGCTTCTTCGCAGACTACTTTTTCGACCGAATAAAGATTCCTGACTCACTCATCCTGCTACTTCTTGGCATTCTCTTTGGCCCAATCGCTAATATGTTCTGGCCACATTCCATTATTGCCCAAATTTTCAACCCCGACGCATTTAAGTCCTTTGCAGATCTCATGGCCTCTCTTGCCATTGCAGTGATTATGTTTGAGACTGGGATGAACTTGGACGTTCAACGCGTAATAAAGGAGGCTCCACGCTCTTTCTACTATGCTACGGCACATTACTTCACGTCTGCGATTTTTGGTGGCATCTTTGCGGCCTTACTCTTTCACTGGGACTGGACCCTTGCGTTTACCCTTGGTTTCTTGCTCGGGGGGACTAGTGCAGCTATTGTAATTACTCTTGGAAAGCGTTTGGGCCTCGATCCAAAGACGCAGACTCTGTTGGAGTTGGAGTCCACGATTACAAATATTTACAACGTGGTATTCGTTCTTGCGTTTCTCCAATTCATTTTAACACCAAATCCAGACTGGACTGTGCCCGTGAAGAGTATCTTGTCTGCGTTCTCCGTTTCCATAGTCTTTGGAATTCTTGTGGGCTATGGTTGGGAGAAGGTCCTCAAGAATCTGGGCAACAAGTCATACTCTTACATGCTCACCTTTGCCACGCTTTTGCTCTTCTACGCTATTATGCAGGAGTTCGGAGGGAATGGGCCGCTTTTTGCCCTTGTTTTTGGTATGACGCTGACTAACCTGCACATCGTGTCGCCGCTCCGCATGGTGAACATGATTCAGCTGCACAGGGAAATAACTTTCTTCGTTCGTGTGTTCTTCTTCGTGTTTCTTGGAGTCATCTTTAGCCCGACGGTGGATCTTGCTGTTTGGGCGTTTGCCGTTCTTCTGTCTTTAGCATCTCTTGGCGCTCGCTACGTTGCCGCAAAGTTTATGGACATTTCAGATCCCTGGCGGCTGGCAATTCTGTTGCCCCGTGGTCTAGGCGAGGCGGTTTTGTCAGCGATCGTATTCGTTGCCCTTACTTCCCATGGTTTCTCTGGTGCAGTCGTCAATATTTTTCTGCAGGCCGTTTCTGTGACGATCCTCTGGACAAACATTCTCGGGGCCTTCCTTGTCTGGAAATACCTGCGCGATCATCCGGACACTGTTGAGGTCACTAGCCCAGCGCCATCTCCGTCGCAATAACTAGGAAGTATGCCAGAATAAGCCCCAACGACTCCCACATCGTTAGCTTTTTCCCACTTTCTATTTTCCATGCTAGGAGTGCGCTACCCATAAGAATCGCTGCCCCTACGTGTGCAGTCATCGTGATTGGAAGCGTTTTGGCAACTATGGCTGCTGTCCCGAGTACAACAGTTGTGTCTGCCACCGCGCTTCCGACAATGTCTCCCAGTGCAATTTCTGCCCTGTTTTTTAGGGTGGATGTTATTTCTACGCTGATTTCGGGCAGGTTAGTGCCCAGTGCCACTAGGATGAATGATATGACGAATGGTGCGATCCCATACTCTTTTGCGAGGGCTTCTATGGACCACACCACAGCCTCTGCGGAACCAAGCAGGAGTGCTATTCCGATAATGAGGGTGACTGCCTCTTTACGGATGCTTCCCTCTGCCGTCCCATCGGGCTCTTTTTTCCCCACATCGGACACTTTTGTAGCTTCCTTTGCATAGTATAGGTAGCCCAGCAGCACGAGAATCCCGACGAACCAGGGTATTGCGGGCAATACTATTGCAAGGATCGCCACGTATATGATGGTTAATACTGCTTTTCTTCCGAGAGCCCGTTCTCCTTCTGTAAATCGCACGTTTGCGATAAGGCCTATCAGTCCGAGGGATAGGAGCAGAAGTCCCACGACTGACCCGAATACTGTTCCTGTTACCACCGCGTAGTCGCCGTGCAGAGCAGCCAGCACGCTGACGAACAGTTCTGGCAGGGATGTCATTGTGGCGATGAGTATCGTCGCTGCACCATAGTTTGACCAGCCTTTTTTCGTGGCTATGTTCTCCGTGGCGGTTATCGTCATGTTGGCAGCCTTTATGAGGGCAAGAAGACCGACCATGAGTACAATTGCGGCTAGCACCTACTCATCGGAGCAATTGGCTTTATATAGGTGCGGGGGCGGGAGTTGAAGGCTCGCCGCACCGAGCCGGGGTGAGCTAACTGCCTGTCTCCGACATGCAATTATGCAAGAAGCGGGGATTGGCCAGCTAAGCGAACGAAGTGAGCGCACGCTGGGCGCGCGCCACCAAAGCAGTTGGTGTAGTGCGGGGGGCGGGAGTTGAACCCGCGCAGGGCCTACGCCCATCGGATCTTAAGTCCGACGCCTTTGACCGCTCGGCCACCCCCGCAGCCGTCGCTCTGGATTTTGAGGCCTCTACTCCCGCACACCGAGCGGCAAGAATAGGTATAGAATTAGGAAATAAAAGGGCTACTGGAAAACCTTTTCCAGTGGTGGTACGACCTGTTTCTTTCTAGACATCACGCCGGGCAGCCAGATCGTACCGTTTTCCACCTTCTTACCGAAGGCTTTCTCCACGGGTGTGTAGTCGTCTGCTACCACGAGGAGCGTCGTACCCTCTTTCATGATATCTGTGACCATTGTAAGCACTGCGAACAGGCCCTGCTCGTCTTTAACCTTCTCCATCTCTGCAAGGATCTCGTCCTTCCTCTGGAGTACCTCTGAGTCGTCTATTACTTCCACCTGGTTTAT
>Ga0256838_1001251_pt1 | contig 12552 bp, 9 predicted proteins | sample 4571419metaG_FD_185978 | JGI IMG/M metagenome (GOLD analysis project Ga0256838, IMG submission 185978) | Hydrothermal vent microbial communities from Guaymas Basin, Mexico - 4571-419 | ecosystem: Environmental > Aquatic > Marine > Hydrothermal vents | place: Mexico: Guaymas Basin | collected... | reverse complement strand
CTTCTTCTCTTTCTCAACTCCAAGGCCGTGAAGGTAGTCCTCCATAAGCTCGGCAATCCAGCCCTCGCTCGGCTTGACATCGTACGGCGGGTTTCCGATGACCACGAAAATCTTTGCCTCCTTCTTCACCTTGTCCGCTTCCTCGCTTTCCTTGTCCAGGGCTCTCTCGAATAGGCCGGCCTGGCCTTTCTCCCTCATAAGGTCGAGGGCGTTGGTGAGGTAAATCCTGAACCTCTCATCGTTCCTGAGCTTTATTCCCCACTGGTTGAGCACCATCGAGAGCTTGAGGTGTGCCACTAAGTAGGGCGAGATGAGTATCTCAAAGCCGTAGATGTTGTTGAGAAGCCTCTCCTTGAGGTAGAGCTGGAAGAGAGTTCCCTTGATGTTCCTGTGAATCCTGTCAAGGACCCCAGCCAGGAACGTCCCGGTTCCGGTTGCCGGGTCGAGTATGGTCACTCCACCATCGTGGAGCCTCTTTCCAAACCTCTCCTTCAGTATCTCATCGACCGAGTTGACTATGAACTCCACAACTGGAATCGGAGTGTAGTAGACTCCCTTCGATTTTCTCAGTTTGGGGCTGTATTCAGCCAGAAACGTCTCGTAGAAGTGCAGGAACGGGTCGAACTCTCCGTTCCCGAAGTGGAAACGCCTCTTGAGCTCCTCAACGTCAACGTTGTTGAGTATCGCAATGAGCTCCTCAAGAATCCACTCGAGGTAGTCCGGCAAATCAGAGGCGACGTATTTGAATATCTCGTGGACTACACGGAGGGACTTCGGAACACCCCTGAAGGCGACGTTCTCCCTCGTGAGCTTACCTTTTATCGTGAACCTAGCCATGAAGAGGCCGTAAACCACTGTTTGCGCGTAGGCATCTGCAAACTCGCTCTTCTTCATTCCTGCCATGAGGTGCTCCCTAAACGCCTGATAGAGATACTGGAGCTGCTCATCCCCGTCCATGTTTTCGAGAACCACATCCTTCAGGATCATAGCTCTCTTTGCCAGAATGTGGGCGAGACTCTCAGGATCCTTAATACTGGGGACCGCAAAGCTCAGGAACCTCTGGATGAGCCGATTGAACTTCTCAATGTTTAACTCAATCAGGTTGAAATCCTCATCAAGGAGGGAAACCTCATCAACCTTTTCACCCCTCTGGTAGAGAACGAAGTCACGGTAGTTGGTCAGTATGAAGTTGTCCAGCCTCTCAGAATAGCGCCTGATCTGGCTTTTATCCCTCTTTGGGAGTCTGTGAAGGTCAACATCGGGAGCCTTTGTCTCGATGTATCCGATTATTCCGGTCTCCGTGAATATCTTGAAGTCCGGGGCGCCAAAGGTTTCTCTACCCGGCTCATGGATTATCTTAACGTTATATTCCCTCGGAAAAAGACCGCGCAGAAACTCGTGGAAGGCAGGCCTGTAAGAATACTCCGTGGTTTTGCCGGCTTCACGAACCCTTTTGAGGGCTTTTGAATAACCCTTCAGAACACCCGGCTTCATTTTATCACCGAAGATAGAAAACACGGGCAAATATTAAAGGTTTTTGTCCGAAAACTTTTTGATAAATAACCGAAAGCATCCACCATGATCCCAAGAGCAAGCACCACAAGGACAAAGATAATCTTGAGCTTCCCCTTCTCCCCGGAGGGAGGAACCTGCTCCAGGAGGACATTGAAAGGCTAATAGACCTCGGCCAAGGTTTGAATATGGAAAACGAGATAAAAGAGGGGATAATGAAAGACCATCAAACCTTCAAACCCTCTCGTAGACCTCCTGGACTATCCTCAGGACGGCCTTGTAGAGCTTCTCGCCGATGACACCCTCCTCGTAGTGCTCGGTGAGCTTCTCCTTGTCGATTATCTCCTTCTTTCCGTCCGGCCACTTCACGATGTCCACTTCGAGGTCTATGTACCTAGCCCTGTCAGGGTATATCTCGACCGGTGTGTTGATGTTGTAGTACTCGCCTTTGAGGTTGCCGTTCTTGTCATAGTACCTGTGCACAAACCACCACTTTCCTGCTTCGATCTCCGTGATGACGTAGTCCCCGAACTCTATCGGGATGTCGAGGCCGTCGTAGAACTTGCCGGGCTTCAGGTGGCGCTTGAAGGTAACCTTCAGCGGGTTCGTGGACACCTCCTGAATCTCGCCGGGGCCTATCTTTATGAGCTGGCCGTCCGGCTTGTAGTGCTCCAGCCTGAAGAGCCAGCCCTTCTTCGGCCCCTTGTTCGCTATCAGGGCCTCCCAGAAGCCCTGGTTGACCTTCGCCCTCTGGCCGGGCACCTTGGCCAGTATGCCCTCAGCTATCTCGACCGCAAAGCTGAACTCCAGATCGTAGGCTTTAAGCTGGTGGTGGCCCTCAACGGTCGGGACCGCTTTGTTCCTTATCTCGTCGAGCTTCTTCTTCGCCCCACCGCCGAACTCAACCTCGTATATGTTCCGCCCCTCTATTATGAGCGATGGAGCGGTGTAGGAATCCGCCTTCGCGAGCTTGTCTGAGAGCTTCGAGAGCCTTATTATCTCGTCCCTCAGGGTGTTCCAGTCCTTGTAAGCGGCAGCAGTCCTCCAGAGGATTCCCCACTCACCGAGGTCTATGCTGAGGCCGAGTATGCGGAGCCTCTCGCGCTCGCTCTGCTCCCTTATCTTGCGCGATATCTTCACGTGCCTCTGGGCGCCGACCGGCTTCGGAATAAGAACGGCGTAGTCTCCAGGTACGGTGAGCGTGACGCTAAGCTGGGGCAGGAGGTTGTGCTTCTTGACCTGAACGAGAAGCTCATCCCCTTCCTTCGCGCGCGGGAGGTCCCTCACGGGTATCGTCCCTATCGCGCTCCCGATGTCAACGTAAACGTACTTCTCGTCCCTCTGGACAACGATGCCCTTGTATATGCCGTAGAGCTGGTATGGAAGCTTCCTGAAGAAGACGTCGATGAACTCCTCCTCGAGAACCCTCTTAACCTCCTCCACCTTGGTTCCGACGAGGACCACACCATGGTGGTCCTTCCTGTCGTAGACGTCAACGTCGAACTCGTCGTAGGTCTTCTCCAGTCCAAGCCTCTCGACGATCTTGTTGCTGGGCTGCGCAATGCCGAAGCCCCTGTCGAGGAAGAGCTTCGTCAGGGCCGTGCTGTATATGCCCCTAATCCGGACTGTAACTCCTGTGTCTGTAGACACCTTCACCACCCCTCATCTTCTTTTCCACCACTCCTATGAGAGTGAGCCCTTCAAGGATCTCCTCGGCATTTTCGACGCCGCTCAGCTTCTCAACGTTTCTCGCCTCGACCCAGAGTAAACCCCTGGAGTGCCAGTCTCTCAACGCTTCCTCAACCTTGTGAACATCGCCAGGGTGAGCGTAAAGCCTGAACAGGAACCCCTTGAGAGTTTCAAGCTCGGCCTCAAGCGTCTTGATTTTCCGGAGTTCCTCCATTATACCAACGGGTACCTTTTTCTGGTTTTCGCCTCCGGCCAAAAGCTCCAGCCCATCAACCTCCCTCGCCAGCTCTCCGAGTGCCTTCCTGACGGCGTAGTCGTAAACCCTGTGGAACTGCGCCAGCCTGTCCATCGCCGTCGAGAGCTTCAGCTTCGCGTCGTAGTCCTCCTTCGAGAGGAGGGAAAGAAGCTCCTCGATGCGGAACTTCATCTGGTGCTCGTTGCGGTAGAGCTCCTTTGCCTGGTTTTCAGCGTATGTGGAACCGACCATCTCGCGGTAGAGAGCCGATGAAAGCTCGAGCTTCTCGCGCGATATAGTGTGGAGCTCCCTCAGAACCCCAACGAGCCCCTCCCTGTCGTTCTCACCGTAGAGAAGGGGAAACTTCTCCTCAAAAGCCGAGTGGAGAGATTCCAGACGGGAAAGCCGGGCCTTAATCTCTTCAACGTTCATGGGCACCCCTGGGGTAACTTTGCCCCTCCACCTACTTGTAGTTTTCGATTGGGAGGGGTTAAACAGAAGGACTTACCCAAAACGTTTTTTTAAGTCAATGAATTAATGAACCCGGTGTTCCCATGGTGCTCTATGACCGCTTCGGAAGACCCGCAACGAACCTCAGAATCTCGCTCACGCAGGACTGCAACTTCCGCTGCTTCTTCTGCCACAGGGAGGGCCAGCACTTCAACGCGAAGCTGGAGCTAACCCCCGCTGAAATCGAGAGGCTCGTTAGAATAGCATCACGCCTCGGGATAAGGAAGGTCAAACTGACCGGCGGCGAGCCTACGGTCAGGGACGATATACTGGAGATAGTAAGACGAATAAAGCCCTACGTGGTCGACCTGAGCATGACGACCAACGGGAGCCGCCTGAAGGAGCTAGCGAAGCCCCTGGCAAAAGCGGGCCTCGACAGGGTGAACGTCTCCCTCCACAGCCTCAGACCCGACGTTTACAGAAGGATCACGGGCGTCGACATGCTCGACGTCGTTCTTGAGGGAATCGAGGAGGCCGTGAAATACCTCAGCCCGGTCAAGCTCAACATGACGGTCATGAAGGGCCTGAACGACGGCGAGATATGGGACATGGTGAACTTCGCGGCCAAAACCGGAACGATACTCCAGCTCATAGAGCTCGAGGCCCCGAGGGAGATGACTGAAACCGGATTCTTCAGGAAGTACTTCTACCCCCTCAAGCCCGTCGAGAGGGAACTCGAGAAGAGAGCCGTGGAGACGCGTGAGAGGAGGATGCACAGGAGAAAGAAGTACTTCATACCAACTGACTACGGAACTGCTGAGGTCGAAGTGGTCAGGGCGATGCACAACACGGTCTTCTGCGCCAACTGCACCCGCCTGAGGGTGACCTCGGACGGCAAGTTCAAGACCTGCCTGCTGAGGAAGAACGACCTGATAGACTTCGCCACAGCCATGAGAAGCGGCGCGGGTGATGAGGAGATAGTCGACATCTTCCGGAAGGTCGTTCTCATGCGCGAGCCCTATTGGAAATAGTTTAATAGTTCCCCGCCGTAGGATGAGCGGTGGGCAAAATCGACGTCATCACCTTCATCGAAGGAACCCTGCTGGCACTGGTGTCCGGGTACGCCCTGTTCAGGGTTAGGAGTTCCCATCGAAAATGGGGAGCCAGCCGCGGGGAGTACTCCCTCGAGCTCTCCGTAATCTTCAGCCTGTTCATGATTTCCGGGCTTGTCCTCATGGGCACCGCCGTTCTCGAGAACACGCCATCCAGGATGGTCGATATAATCACGCTGAGCGCCTTCATATCCGTGTCGGCACTCGCCGTGAGGGAGCTGGAGAGGCGGCCATCCACAGCAGTCCCCGCGGAAGGCGGAATACAGGAAACTGACATATTCCTCGTCGAGAACGAAGAGGAGGCCAAGCTCCTACTCATGGCGTTCCAGATGCAGAAAATCCCCATAATGGCGATAAGCAGGCGGCCGTACGATGAGTGGGTCGAGGTCTTCGGCATCAGGCCTGAAAAATTCCTGTGGCTCAGCGCCGTTTCCCATCCGCAGGCTGTGAGTCCCAGCAGCCTCTACATCATCAGGGAGGAAGCCATCGGTTTCATGCACGAGCATGGCAGATGCGTGGTCTACATGGATGGAATCGAGTACATGATGTTCTACTCGGACTTCAGCGCCATAGCGAAGCTCCTCTTCACGCTCAGGGACTACGCCCTCACGACGGGGGCATACCTGGTCATCCTGGCCTCACCGGAAACGCTCGAGCCCAGGCAGTTCAACATCCTTGCGAGGGAGTTCAAGAGGCCGAACCTCGAGAAGATAGCGGAGGCGCTCTCAAGGAAGGCCCTCTTTGGAATGAGGAAGGAAAACTTCGAGAGGCTCATAGGGGGCAAGGGGAAGCAGGGGGAGGGAGAAGATGCCAGCGATACGGGTGGCCAAAACTGAAGCGGAGCCCGTGAAGAGGAAGCTGAAGAAACTGGGCCTCTACGACGGCAAGAGACGACCGAGGCGGGAGGGTGAGTTCGTTCTCCTTCCGGTCATCGACGACCCCGCAATTCACGGGCTCGGCTACGAGGTTCTCCCCATAGAGCTCCCGCTCAGGCCCGAGAGGCAGATATACAAGAACCTCGAGAGCGTTCTGACCGGGAGGCTAACCCCGGAGGAGCTGAAGCACCTTAGGAGGTACGATGTAGTCGGGGACATAGCGATAGTCCAGATACCAAGGGAACTGCGACATAGGGTTGACGACATCGTGTGGGGTCTCCGCAAAGTTCATCCGTTTCTCAAGGTCGTGGCCCAGAAGGGCTTCCACGAGGGGACCTTCAGGATAAGGGAGTACTCGATAATCTGGGGCGAGAAGAGGCTTGAAACAGTCCACAAGGAAAACGGCGTCGAGATAAAGGTCGACCTCTCCAAGGCCTTCTTCAACCCGAGGATGAAGGGCGAGCGTTACCGGCTGGCCCAGCTGGTTCGAGATGGGGAGAGAATCCTAATCCCCTTTGCCGGCGTTCTGCCGTATGCGCTCGTCATAGCGCGATACAGAAAGGTAAAGATTACAGCGGTCGAGCTGAACAGGGAGGCCTACGAGCTCGGTTTGGAGAACATCGAGCTGAACAAGGAGAAGCTAAGGGGCGAGATAGAGTTCATTCACGGGGATGTCTTCGAGATTCTTCCGGAGCTTCCAACCTACGACCGCGTGATAAGCCCCACGCCGAGGGACGTCGATGCGCTGGCCTTAACCCTTGGCAAAGCGAAGAGATGGCTCCACTACTACGACTTCGTGCACGAGGTAGATATCGAGGACTTCAAGGGGAGGATAATCGAGGAGTGCGCCCTCCAGGGAAAGGACTGTGAAGTTAGGGTAAAAAAGGTCAGCGACTTCAAACCGCACGTCTTCAAGGTCTGCGCGGATGTGAAGATTGGGTGAACCCTTATTAACCCCAACCGCATTATCTTGATTTGATGGAGAGCCATATGGAATTGGAGCAGATATTAAGGGTTCTGCATTCTCATGCTCGAGAACTCCGGAAGTTCGGGGTTAAGCAACTCTGGCTCTTCGGTTCTTACGTGAGGGGCGAGGCGAGGGAGAACAGCGACCTCGACGTTCTCGTGGAGTTCGAAGAGGGAAAGAAAACCTTCGACAACTACATGGAGCTTAAGTTCTTCCTTGAGGAGCTCCTCGGAGTCGAGGTTGATTTGATAACGGTCGAGGCCCTGAAGCCAGGGGTCAGAAAGTACGTGTTGGGGGAAAAAATTCCCGGGATTACTTGACCAGTTTCTCAAAAATGGAGGTCTATTATACCCTTTAGCACAAATCCTGATATTCAACGTAACTTCCGAAACCGCTAAATATTGCTTAGAGCCAAAGATAACAGGTGGCAAAGATGTATGGGTATTACGAAAGTATTCCCGGATTCCGTTATTGGGATACTAAAGCTTGGAAACAGTACATTCAAGAATATGTAACGCCGATATATTCCGCAACTACCGTGTTTCTTGACGTACGGCATGAACTTGCCCCATATCTAAACCACTCACTTGATACTCTCGCGGATTCGAAAAAGGAACTCCTGTCCTTCTTAATAGGTGGGATTAAGAACGGAGAGTATACAAAATACAGTCTTGCAAGGCTTATTCGTCTCCTCTTTGGGATTTATGTAGACCCTCAGGAATTTTCAAATGCAGTAGCTAACTTGGGGCAGGAAGGGCTAAGAGAAGTCACAATTAAAGAAGAGAAAAAAGATGATGCGGCCTTTTTCCGCCTTATAAATGGACTGAACAAACTGAGTGAAAACGTGCTCGAACTCGCCGACATCGAGCCAACAAACATTCCAGTTGATTCTGGGGAGGTTATCTCAAATCCGGAGCGGTTACTCGACGTTCTTACGGAATTCTACAAATCGTGTGTTTTAATCAGCGCCAATCACAATTACTACACCTTCTTTATCGTCAGCACTCGCGGAACGCACTGGAGGTTCCTTAGAGGGGGTTACAAAAAGCTTGAAGAAAACATTGGCATACTAAAAGAGTTCCTCGGGTTAGAGGAGCTGTTTGTGCCCGAGACTGATAAGGGAGACATCCAGCGGGACTACACAATCTGGAGTCACTCACAAGGAAGTATTGCTGATAGCATCTTCCTGATTCAATTTGGGCTCTGGGCTGGGTTTAACTTCAGGGATCTCCTAAGAACCAACAAAACTATTGAAGAGGCATTGAGGTACATAACACCTAAACCAGAGAACTTAGCAGAAAGCTACATGCGTCTTGTTAAGGAAAACGTTCCAAATTTAGAGCAGATTAGTATTGGAAATGAGAAGTTCTATCCAGAAGACACATACAAACTGGAAATTGAAGGGCTATGGGTCGTGAGATGGCCAGACGAGACCCTATTATCTACAGATGTCACTAAAGGCATTGGAAATCGCCATATTCTCATAAAATCTGAACAGGAAAAACCAAAACTCCCCCTTATCGAGTTCCTTGACAGAATCGGGCCCTATCTATTTGTAGAATACGGCGAAATAGCCAAACATCCAAAGTACGACAGATATCTCATGTATTACGGGAACATCCCAATGAATGCCATCTGGTGGTTGGGATGAGCGAACAGAGAGACAAAGCCAAGGAAAAGTCACGATATCACAAAGAACGAAAGGTGAGGGAAAGACGAAAAGATACTGTAATCCAGTCCCCCACTAAAGCCACCCAAACGCCACAGAGAGTTAAGGAGGAATCACCGGAGATTAAAGTTTCAGCACAGAGTAAAGCCAGAAAAGAACCCCCAAAACCGGAAGAAAAGTTCAAAAGCCTGGAAAAGTCAGAAAAAGTTGAAGTCGTTATTCCAACCGTGCTCATTACACCCCCAACCCCAGAGTACACTCAAGTTAAAGTGGACAGTGGTTATTACATCCAAAGAAGACAGCAAAAAGTGAAAATACCCCTGATTCAAATAGATCCTCCAATTTTCAAATTCCAGAGAATGCTTTTAAACGGTGAGTTTACCATGAGGGAGAAAGTCAGGGTACCTGTAAGGTTCCCCCGGTTAAAGCTTCATTCTCCGGTATTTGCCATAACTAATAGCCCCCTTGATTCGACTGTGAATATACCCTCACTTCCAAAGCACTCACCGAATACCCCAAGAACGATAGTTAGCCAATCAAGAGAACCTCAGAAGAAAATCTCGCTAACATTAACGTCAAGCCATGAAGTTAACCCCATTGAAGTTAAAACGACCCAAGAATTGGAAACCTTAGGTTTGCCCGAAACTGATAATGGAAGCGTGATTTTTGAGAGGGAATTCCCAGATTTTGTTGAAACTCTATTTGGCGTTGGTAGTAATGAACTAAAAGAAACGAACGCCGCTATCATTCTTTTCAGGGACATCAAAAATGAGGGATACATTCACCTCTTTGAAAAATTCCTGTTGAGACTCCAGCGGGAGAAAGGGAAGGTAGGAAAACCCAAAAAGCTAACTTTGAGCTCCGAAGATTGGAACAGGGAGGAAGTAGAACGGTGGCTTGACGAAGAGCGCATAATTTTTGTTGAAGTGGCTAACAAAGAGATCCTTGAAAAACTTGCAAGGCAGGACTTGGCGGATAGGCTGTGGACTATCTTTTCGAGAGGTGATGGAATTGTTGTGTTCTATACCGAAGATGATGGTACATTCTCTAAGATAAACGAAATGATTCAGGACATAAACTGGAATCGCCTTGGACTAAAGCCTGAGATATTCAAAGTAGTTCCCAGAGAACTACCATTTAATCTAAAGGTGAAAATTTCAAGGATTACCTATGGGTTAGTCCCTATTCCCGATGTAGCACCTAATTCGAAAATGTCATGGATTATAAACACCGCTGAAAAGCAGTATTTGAAGGCTCTAAAACGGATTATGCAAATGTATGAGCCATTCTTCCCAGTAAAAGCTACAGATGACGAAAGCATGGAGCACATTTTGGCAAAGTATTTCATAATTCACAGCCTCATTAAGAGAATCCAGAGAGAAAGAGACTTACAAGAGAACCTTCATGAGATTGAATGGGACAAAATAAGAGAGCTAATAGAAACCGAACCCGAAACGTATCCAAGGCCCGATGTTCTATACAATCCCAAAAACGAGCACTTTGAGTTTGAAACACTGTTCGGAGAAAGCTTTAGGAAAATAACGAACAAATTGAACGAATACTCGCAAGCTAAACCCGAAGCGAAAGTCAGGGTAGTAGTTGAACCTATTACAGTACTGCTACATCTAAATGAGTTCAAGCGCCAGCTGGCAGGCATTAAGAAAGGAAAGCTTTACTCGAATCTCGATGTTGAGTACTACACCTTCGACCTCTCAAAAGAGCGTTTAATGACATTAGAGGAGTTCTTCAAGGCAACTTCAGAAATTGTGAAAGAACTCAACAAAGAGCATGACAAAAGTTAATGCTTTGGGTTTCTTCTGCATTTTATATTCCGCAGAATGCAAAAACACCAAAAATTTGTATTGCAGAAAATACAAAACCATCACTTCTTCAGGAAATCGAACAGCGTCGCCTGCTTGCCCTTCTTCTTCGGCCTGTCTATCTTCTCCCCCTCTTTCCCGACGGACTCGATTTCCTCCTCCGCCTTCTCGAGCTCCTCCTCGCTTATCTCCTCAGCCTCTTCCCCGGCTTCTTTGGTCTCCCCTTCGGCTTCTTCTCCAGCTTCCGCATCTTCCTCCGCGACCGTCTCTTTTTCCCTCTCCTTCCCGGCTTCCCTGGCCCTGGCCTCCAGTTCGCCCTCCCTCTTGAGCTTCTTCTCGATGTTCATGCTCTTGGCCCATATCGTTTTGGCCTTCTCCCTGTCGCCGACTATGAACTCGACTTCCTTCAGGTCGAGGTCGAGGTAGACGACGAAGTGAGCCGCCATGTCAGGATCGTTCTCGAATATCGCCTTGAGGTAGTTGAGGGTCTCTAAAGCCTCGAGCTTGGCCATGTGCATCTCTTTCATTATCTTCTTGATGACGGAGTCCCTCAAACTTCTTTCAGTCTTGCTCTCGGTGAGGAGCTTTATCGTCTTCGGCGGGTAGATCCTGACGAAGCCCTTCTTCTTGACGCCGGCGACGGCAACGCCCGCGGTCATCATGTCGGTCGCGTACTTCCAGAGGGAATAGTTGCCGGTCCTCTGCGCCCTCCCGAGGTATATATCTGCCCTGCTTATCGCCTCGTAGGCCCTCGCGATGTCCTCCGGCTTGTAATAGACGTAGGGGACGTTCTCGTCTATCCACTGGAGGAGCTCGTGGGGGAACATGTCGACGCCAAGAACCGCGATTTTAGCCCTCTTGGCGTTGTCGGTGGCGAAGACCTGCGCCAGCGCCTGGAAGACGCTCTTCTCCGTGTCACGGTAGGCCAGGATCTCGTGGGCGTCCTCAACTCCTCCGGTAACAACCGTCTGGAGGTCGTTTACTGCCGCCCTCAGGTCGCCGTTGGCGTGCTTGGCTATGTCGTAGAGAACCTCCTTGGGGACGGTGACGCCCTCCCTGTGGAGTATCCTTGCCAGGGCCTTGATTATGTCCCTCTGGGTGAGGCGCTTGTACTCGACTATCTGGGCCTTGCTGCGTATCTCCCTCGGGACCTCCCAGTAGTGGTTGGCGGCCATTATTATCGGGTTTCTGGCTTTATCGATGAGCTTGGCAATCTCCTTGGCCCCGCTCGGCTCTATGTTGTCCGCTTCATCCAGGAAGATGAGCTTCCTGTGCTTCCCGAGGATGTCCATCGTGTATGCAGCTTGAACGTAGCGCTCTATCTTATCGTAGGTTCGCTCGTCGCTCGCGTTCAGTTCGATTACCTCGAAGCCGTACTCGTTCGCTAAAGCATAAACCGTCGTCGTCTTCCCGCTCCCGGGCGGGCCGGCGAGGATTAGGGCCTTCTTCTTAGGAGGATGGCCATGGAGCCACGCCTCGACCCAGGCCTTAACCTGCTCGATGGCCTTGGTCTGGTTGACTATCTCGGCCAGCTTCCTTGGACGGTACTTCTCGACCCAGGGGGCTTCCCTCGGCATGGCTATCACTTGCCCATTATGGTGAACTGAGCGAGGAGCGCCTCGAGCTGTATCATCTCGTTGGCCCCTTCAACGAGCCTGAAGTTGTACTCGCCTATCTTGTCCGCCAGGGCCACCTTCCGGTCCTCTGGAATGGGGAGGTTGAAGACCTCCTTGTGCATCTGGATGAGGACGTCCTCGCCGCTGAGGCCCTGCTTTAGGAGAATCTCCCTCAGCTTGTCCCTCGCCTTGAGGAAGTTGCCCTCCAAAGCCAAGGCCATCATGTCGCGCACGTCCTCCGGCCTGGCCCTGCTTGCAACGAGGAAGACGTTCTCGTCGGTTATCTTGGTGTCGAGGGCTGCTGCCGCCTGAAGAACGTTTATAGCGCGCCTCATATCGCCCTCCGCGACGTAGAGGATGGCCTGGAGGCCGTCCTCCGTCAGCTCGAGACCCTCGTTCTCGGCGATGTACCTTATCCGCTCCGCTATGTCCTCGTCGTTGAGCGGCCTGAAGCGGAAGATTGCACACCTGCTCTGGATGGGCTCGATTATCTTACTGCTGTAGTTGCAGTTGTGGCTGACGAGGCCGTTGGATATGAAGCTGTGGTCTCTGGCGCAGGTAACGTCGTAGACGTCGAGGTAGCCGAGCTCCTCCTTCTTGATAATCC
>Ga0256838_1001249_pt1 | contig 12561 bp, 14 predicted proteins | sample 4571419metaG_FD_185978 | JGI IMG/M metagenome (GOLD analysis project Ga0256838, IMG submission 185978) | Hydrothermal vent microbial communities from Guaymas Basin, Mexico - 4571-419 | ecosystem: Environmental > Aquatic > Marine > Hydrothermal vents | place: Mexico: Guaymas Basin | collected... | reverse complement strand
GTTGTGAAGTTGTGAAGTTGTGAAGTTGTGAAGTTGTGAAGTTGTGAAGTTGTGAAGTTGTGAAGTTGTGAAGTTGTGAAGTTGTGAAGTTGTGAAGTTGTGAAGTTGTGAAGTTGTGAAGTTGTGACCGGTGTCAAATTTATGTAATATTAGTGAATAACTGTTTAGCACTCTTTTAGCACTTTTGTTGTTTATAATTCCTTAAAAATTTAAAGGTGAAGTATGAAAAAAGCAACATTAGGAGCGTTAATTGCCGGTGCGGTAATAGGTCTTGGAATTTCTTATGTAGCAGCTGTAATGGTGGATGTGACGGGACAGCCTAATTTTTGTAGCAATTGTCATACAATGAAACCTATGATTGAAAGTTTTCACCAAAGTATCCACGGTGGAAATAATCAGCACGGATTTGCTGTTCATCACTGTACTGACTGTCACCTGCCTCATAACTCTTTAATCGGTTATCTGTTTGCAAAAGGATTGAGCGGAACAAGAGACGCAATGGCTCAGTTTGGTCTTATTCATAGAGTTGACTTTAAAGAAAATTTCTGGGAAATGAAACATTACACATACGACAGCGGATGTTTACACTGCCATCATATGGTAAAGGAGCCTGAAAAAGCATTTGGTATGAGCGAAGAGAGCAGATACGCACACGAGCAGTACTGGAAAGAGAAAAACGCCGGTAAAGACATAAGCTGTGTAAGTTGTCATAATGATCATACAATGTCCGGTTTTGCTCATCCTAATTTACTTGACAGACTTAATGAAGGGGAAAAATAATTTCCCTTTCATAGTTTTAATTAAAAAAGTCATATAATATAAAATTATAAATATTATCTTTAAAATAGTGACAGACACCTGCGAATCCTCGAAGTATTCATAATTTCATTCACTGAATATTGTTATTTCTTTTTTTATTTAAAAAAAAAACAATAAGAAAAACTTATGTTTTGAAGAACAATTCATAAAAAAGTCCGAAAATACGGTTTTTTTATTGAAATTTTTTGCTAAAATTCATAAAAAAAAGGTTTGCCATGAAAAAGTTGTTTGTAATGATTGTGTTTATCAGCAGTTTGTTTGCGGTTGATTGGAGTGGAAAAGTGAACTGGGCTATGAATTATTCTGTTGCTCAAAACATAGCAAAAAACAGTAACAAATTAATTATGGTCGATATTGCGCTTACCACCTGTCCTCCCTGTAAATATTTAGCGGAAAAAGTATATACCGACCCGCAGGTTTCAGAATATATCAACGATAATTTCGTACCTGTTTTTTATTTAGCGGATCAGGATACGTTGCCTCCTATCGTTCAAAACTATTTTACCGGTTCGACTCCTACAATACTGTTTCTAAAACCAAACGGTGAACTTGTTTATTCTATGATTGGGGCTAGACCGGCGGGAGCTTTTTTGCAAATTATTAAAAACGTAAATGAAAAATATAAAGGTAACAAATGATTAAAAAACTCTTAGGTGTCTTTTTTTCCCTAGAAACGATGGTTGTACTTTCACTAATTTTTTTGGTTGCTCAGATAAGCGCTACACTTATGAAAACAGACACTGATGCCTGGGTTAATGTATACGGCACTTCATGGTTCGAGTTAATTATGTGGCTTTTAGGCTTAAATTTAATAGGGGTGTTGTTTAAATATAAAACATATAAAAAAATTCCGGTTTTTGTACTGCATTTATCATTATTGATTATTTTGCTTGGAGCTGCCGTTACGAGATATTTCGGTTATGAGGGGCAGTTGTATTTGAGAAACGGTGAAGTTAAAGATGAAGTGGTTGTAATCAAAAACAAAGCGCATCCTTCAGATAAAGAAGTTGTTGATTTGGGATTTAAAATAAAACTTGACAAATTCGTTATGAGAAAATATCCCGGAAGTATGCAGCCTAGCTCTTATGACAGCTACGTAACTGTAATAGACGGAGATAAAAGTTTTCCTTATCATATTTATATGAACCATATTTTAGTTTATAAGGGTTACAGGTTTTATCAGGCAAGTTATTTTCCGGATGAAAGTGGAAGTATTCTTTCAGTTAACCATGACCCCGGGATGTGGATAACTTATATGGGGTATGCTCTTTTGGCAATAGGGTTTTTCTGGAGTATGATTTATTCAAAAAGCAGGTTTATGATAACAGTTAGAAAACTTCAAAAAAGCGGACTTTTTGTATTTTTATTGTTATTTTTACTAATACCAAGTACTTCAAAAGCGATGAATCTGGATGAATATTCCAAAAAGTCTGTAAATACCGCTAAGGAATTTTCTACAATATTGGTACAAAAAAGCGGCAGAATTGAGCCGATGGATACGCTTGATTTGGATTTGGTACATAAAATTACCAAAAAATCAAAACTGCACGGAATGAATTACAATCAGATAATAACCGGGATGCTTTCATTTCCCGAAGTTTTTCAAAATGCTCCTTTAATTTATGTAGGGCATCCGGCAATAAGGAAAGAACTGGGGATTGACGGAAAATATGCGCCGTATAATGCTTTTTTCGGAAGAGACGGTAATCTGAAATATTCCAAAGAGATTGATGATGCGTTTAATACTCCTGATAAAGACAGAAGCAAAGTTCAAAGGGAATGGATTAAACTAAATGAAAGAATATACGTTTCATATCTAATATTTACCGGACAGATTTTTAAAATATATCCGACTCCGAATGCTAAAAATGAAAATTACAGATGGTATTCGCCTTTTGAGATACAAAAAATGGTAATGACCGGGAAATTAGACCCTTTTACAGGAAATTTTTATGTAAATCAGTTTGATTCGCTTGTAAAAGCTTTAAGAAATTTTGATGCAAATAAAGTTGCAAAAATAAGGGAAAACATATATAAAATACAAAAAGAATACTCAGCTCCTATTTTACCTGAACCGAATAAAATCAAATGGGAACTCAGATACAATCACTGGCAGATTTTCCCGCGTTTAATAGGTGTTTATTCACTGCTTGGTATTGTTCTTATTTTTATCGGATTTGTAGAGATTTTAAAAGAAAAAAGATTTCCTGCAATTGAGAAAGTTTTATATGTAATCGGGGTTTTGGCATTAATCGTTCATACAGGAAATATGCTTTTAAGATGGTATATAGCAGGACATGCGCCATGGTCGGATGCATATGAATCTATTGTGTTTATAGCATGGGGTAGTGCATTTGCTTCCCTTATTTTCTTTAGAAAATCAATGCTTGCCCTTGGAGCCGGTCTTTTTGTTGCGGGAATGTTTATGATGGTGGCTCATTTAAATAACATAGACCCTCAAATTACGAATATGGTACCGGTACTTAAATCATACTGGCTTTTAATTCATGTTGCGGTTATTACTTCAAGTTACGGATTTTTGGGGGTTGGAAGTATGCTGGGCGGTCTTAATCTCATACTGTTTGCTCTTAGAAAATATAAAAACCTTGATAATCAAATCAAACAGATCAACAATATAATTTACATTGCGTTATATATCGGACTTGCACTTTTAAGTATCGGAACGTTTCTTGGTGGTGTATGGGCGAATGAAAGCTGGGGTAGATACTGGTCGTGGGACCCTAAAGAGACATGGAGTTTAATTACTATGATTGTTTACGCTCTTGTAATTCACGGAAAGATGATTCCGAAACTAAGAGGCGAGTTTATATTTTCACTTTTAAGTTTTTTAAGTTTCTTTTTTGTTTTAATGACGTATTTCGGCGTAAACTTCTATATCGCACAAGGTCTTCACAGTTACGGACAGGGTACGGCTGAGGGTTACTGGTGGATTAATGTTATTTTTGCAGGAATGGGAGCATGGTTTGCGGTTGTGGCCGTTACTTTAGTTATGGGAATTTTATCAAGAGTTTCAAAACCTGTTAAGCTTGAAGATAACGAATATCATCCAAAAGGTTAAAAATGTATTTTATAATAAGTTTTAATTACAGAAATTCAGATGTGGTATTACGAAGTAAACTGGCATCGCTCACTCTTGAAGATTTTAAAGATTTTAAAGAAGTTTTTCTTCTTTCAACCTGTAACAGAATCGAAGTTGTTTTTGATAAAAAACAGGATTTAACAGAACTTTACGATAAAGTTTATAAAAAAGTAATTACCCCGGAAGAACTTGTAAAAGCGGAAATTTACGAAGGAAGGGATGCAATTGAACATATCTTTAAAGTTGCCGCATCTTTAGATTCGATGGTAGTTGGTGAAACTCAGATAACAGGGCAGCTTAAAGACGCTTTTTATGAGGCGTATGAAAAACACTTTATAGGGCAGGATTTAACAAGGCTTATTCATTTTTCTTTCAAATGTGCTAAAAAGGTAAGAAACCGGACTCAAATTTCAAGTGAACCGGTAAGTGTCGCAAGTATTGCGGTTAGACGTGCCAAAGAAGAATTAAACGATTTAAGCGGTTATAGCGCGGTGGTTGTGGGTGTAGGTGATACGGCAAGGATAGTATGCAAAAACCTGATAAAAGAGGGAGTGAATATCGTACTGGTTAACAGAACGGTAGAAAACGCCTTTGCCTTAAAAGAGGAACTTGGGGATGAGGTTAATATTGATATACATTCTCTTGAAAAACTGCCAAAACTTATTAATAATTACAGACTGCTTTTCAGTGCGACAGCATCAAACTATCCCGTAATAAGAAGAGAAGATATAAAACCTACATCTTTTAAAAGATTATGGTTTGACTTAGCAATTCCTAACGACATTGAAAAGCCTTCCTGTGATGATATAACATTAATTAAAGTGGACGACTTAAAAGAAATAAGTGAAAGAAATCTTGAAAAAAGAAAACAGGAACTTGAAAGTGCCAATGAACTTATTAAAAAATGTGTAGAGGAATTTGAAAAATATCTTCAATCCGTATCGATTGACCCGGTTATAAAATTTTTACAGGAAAAAGCACACGAATGTGCCGATTTGGCGCTGCAAAACGCCGTTAAGAAAAAATACATTCCTGCAGAAGTTGCCGATGATGTGGAAAAAGTGCTACATAATGCGTTTAAAAGATTTTTGCATCATCCGAATATTACACTTAGAAAAATGGCTGACAGCGCTGAAGTTGATATATTGGTTTCATCTGTAAAAAGACTTTTTGGAATGAATGGTGAAAATATAGATATGAACAAATGTGAATACCATATGGAGAAGGGAATATTTAAGTAGATAAGTTGAGAAGTGGATAAGTTGTGAAGTTGTGAAGTAAAAGATAATATTGCATATATTTTGCTTTAAGCTTTACGCTTTTGGCTTTCAGCTTATAAAAAAAGGAGAATAAATGATTTTTATTGATGCATGTTTTGGTAAAGAGACGGAATATACGCCGGTATGGATGATGAGACAGGCGGGAAGATATCTTCCTGAATATATGGAAGTAAGACGTAAAGTCGGAAACTTTCTAGATATGACAAGAAATCCTGAAGTTGTGGCAGAAGTTACCATTCAGCCAATTGACATACTTGACGTTGATGCGGCTATATTATTTAGCGATATTTTAAATCTTCCGATGGAAATGGGTCTGCCTCTTAGGTTTGAAAAAGGAGTGGGACCTGTGTTTGATAAAACGATAGACACCGAAGAAGATATTGAAGCACTTGATTCAAGTGCCGATGAAAAACTAGAATATGTGTATAAGGGCGTAAAACTTATAAGAGAGCGACTTCCTGAAGAAAAGGCTTTAATCGGATTTGCGGGAAGCCCTTGGACGATTGCTACGTATATGGTAGAGGGAAGAGGAAGCAAACAGTATGCAAAAATTAAAAAAATGGTCTATTCCAACCCTATGATGCTTCACAGACTTCTTGCGTTTAATACAAAAGAGACAATTGAATACCTATCAAAACAGATTGATGCAGGTGCTAATGCGGTTATGGTGTTTGACAGCTGGGGAGGAGCGCTTGAGAAGGAGAAATTTTTTGAATTTTCATGGAATTATATGAAAGAGGTTGCTAAAAACATTAAAGATAAATATCCTCATATTCCGGTAATTTTATTTTCAAAAGGTGTGGGGCTTTATATGGATGAAATGGACGGAGAATTTGATGTTGTCGGGGTTGACTGGGCTACACCGATAGATTATGCTTTAAGAATATTTAAAGACAACTACACACTACAGGGAAATATGGAACCAACACGTCTTTATTCAAAAAGCGCCACAAAAGAGGCAGTTGAAAAAATAGCCGGTATTATGAAAGGACACAGACATATATTTAATCTCGGACACGGAATTTTACCGGATGTACCGGTTGAAAATGCAAAATATTTCGTAAATTTATGTAAAAAAATTACGAGAAAATGAATTTAATTATCGTTGCAGGAGCTAACGGTAGCGGTAAAACAACATTTGCAAAAGAGTTCATTAAAAATTTTGAATATTATTATTTAAATGCTGATGAAATTATGTTTAATGAAAAAGTTAGCAGTATTGAAGCTGGAAAAAGATTTTTAAAGAGGTTTAATAAGGCTTTGGGTAATAAAAAGAGTATTTTAATTGAGACCACTTTAAGTGGAAATTATGTGTTTAAGTTAATCAATTTAGCAAAACGAAAAAATTATAGAGTTGAATTGATTTATGTATATATAAGTGTTGTGGAAGAAAATATAAAAAGAGTGGAAATTAGAGCAAAAAGTAAAGAAGGACATTTTGTTCCTTTTAATGATATAATTAGAAGATATAAACGAAGTTTGAAAAATTTATGTAATGTTTTAAATAAAGTTGATTTTTTTGAAATTTATTTAAATGATATTGAATATGAATTAATTGCTGATAGCAATTTTATTTATGATGAGGAGGTTTACAGTGAAATTATCGAGAATTGCAATAGCTAAAAAAGCCGCAAAAAAAGCAAAAAATCGTTTACATAATAAAGATTTTCCATATGTTATTGCTATAGATAAACAAGTTTATTTAAAATATCCAAAAGGAAAAATAGAAAGGGTAGAAAAATGAATTTAAGAAGACTAAGACTTAACAGCAATATAAGAGATTTGGTAAGGGAAAATTACGTAAGACGTGAAGATTTAATAATGCCTGTGTTTATTAAAGAAGGACTTATTGGTAAAAATGAGATTAAATCGATGCCGGGTATTTATCAGTTTGGAGAAAAAGAGTTTTTGGATGAAATAAGCGAGTGTATCGACCTTGGAATAAAAGCGGTAATTCTTTTTGGAATTCCAAAATTAAAAGACTCCTGCGGAAGCGACGCCCTTGACGAAGAAGGATTGATTGCCAGAAGCGTAAGGGCTGCAAAAGAGGCGTTCGGAGATAAGATAGCCATTATTACGGATTTGTGTTTTTGCGAATTTACAGACCACGGACACTGCGGGATTATTAATCCTCATCTAAAAACGGTGGATAACGAAGCAACGTTGGAAATCAGCGCAAAACAGGCAATAGTGCATGCAAAAGCGGGAGCGGATATGATTGCACCTAGTGGCATGATGGATAATATTATTGAAACACTTAGAAGTGCTCTTGATGAAGACGGATTTTCGCATATTCCTATTATGAGTTATTCTACAAAATTTGCAAGTGCGTTTTACGGGCCTTTCAGGGATGCGGCTGAAAGCGCACCTGTGGAAAACGAATACGTTCCAAAAAACAGAAAAACATATCAGATGGATATTGCAAACTCTCGTGAGGCTTTGCTTGAAAGCATTATTGACGAGGCCGAAGGTGCAGATATTTTAATGGTAAAACCGGCACTTGCGTTTATGGATATAATTAAAGAAATAAAAGAAAACACATTAAAGCCGCTTTGCGTATATAACGTAAGCGGTGAATATTCTATGGTAAAAGCCGCAGCACTTAACGGATGGATGGATTACGATACTTTAATGATGGAGATACTGACATCCTTTAAAAGAGCGGGAGCGGATATGATTATTACATATCACGCTAAAGATGCGGCGAAACTTTTAGGTGAAAGAGGGTGAAACGGGTGAAAGTGAAAAATGAAAAGTGGAAAGTTAGAATATATAAAAGAAGAAATTGCAACTTATAGGGAAATTTTTAAATTAGTTGTTATAATTATAATCGGATTAGCTGGTAGTATGGTTAATTTTGGAATTAAGCTTATAGTGACAAAAAAATTGTTTTATTTGATATTTGGGCTGATTAGTTTTGTTTTTTTAATGGTTGTATTAATTATTTTAAAAAATATTTGGAATAAATTGTATGAGTTTAAATTTAAATTAAAGGATAATCATGTATGAGATTGCAGGTATGATTTTGTTTTTATTAGCTGGTGGTGCTTTATTGTATACATTAAAAATTATCTCAAATCCACCAAAGGAAGTAAAATGAAACTTACAATTGCGACAAGAGGTAGTAAACTTGCTTTATGGCAGGCTGAATGGGTTAAAGATAAACTAGAGAAATTAGGACATGAAGTTGATTTGAAAATAGTAACTACTACGGGAGATAAAATACTTGATAAACCGTTAGCTGAAATCGGCGGAAAAGGTTTGTTTATAAAAGAAGTTGAAGAAGCTCTTTTAAAAGGTGAAGCGCAAATTGCCGTGCATTCGCTAAAAGATTTCCCTACTCAATACGAAACCGACCATTTCACTTTAGCGGCAATTCCTCAAAGGGAGGCGGTTGAAGATGTGTTTTTAAGTGAAAATTTTGAAACGTTGGCCGAGCTTCCGCATAATGCGGTAGTAGGGACTAGTTCTATAAGAAGGGCTATGCAGTTGAAAGCTTTTAGAGAGGATTTAGTGATTACGGATTTAAGAGGAAATGTTGATACGAGAATCAATAAATTAAAAGACGGTAAATATGATGCAATAATACTTGCACACGCCGGTGTTAAGAGACTTGGACTTTTAAAAACGGTAAAATATTACGAAGTGCTAGATACCGATATTATGATTCCTGCAATGGGTCAGGGAGCACTTGGGATTGAAACTATAAACGATGCAAAAGTTATAGAGGCCGTAAAACCTTTAAATGATTTTAGAACTCAAATATGTGTAAGTATTGAAAGAGATTTTGTAGATACTCTTAATCTCGGATGTCATGCACCTGTGGGTGTTTATGCTAAACTTATGGTTGATGATTCAATTAAAATAAAAGCCGCTTTGCTTAAAGATGACAAACTTGTTAAAAAAGAAATGGTTGTAGCGTTTGATGAGTGGGAGAATGCAGGTAAAGAATTTGCAAAAGAGTTTATGTAAAGGATAAGGTTGAAGGATGAAGGTTGAAGGAAAATTATTAATGAAAAACGGAGATAAGTATGGAGAATAATAAATTTCAAAACGAAAAAATAGATTTTAAAAAATTAAGTAAATTCTCAAGACACGCTCCAAGATACACGAGTTATCCTACCGCAGTGGAATTTAAAGAATTAAGTGAAGAAGATATTTTGCCTTTTTTAAAAGGTGATAAACCTTTAAGTTTATACTTTCATCTTCCTTTTTGCAGAAGTGCTTGTTATTTTTGCGGATGTAATGTTGTATATACTTCAAAAGAGGATAAAAGAAAAAGATATATAAAATATCTTGCTAAAGAGCTTGAGACTTTAAGCAAACATTTAGATACTAATAGACTAGTCAGACAACTTCATTTCGGAGGAGGAACACCAACGTTTTTTACTCCCGAAGAGCTTGAAGAAGTTTATTCTTTAATTTACAAACATTTTAAAAATTTTGAAGAAGATGCGGAAATAAGTGTAGAAATAGATCCTAGGTTTTTTTCAAAAGAACATATGGATGTTATGAAAAAATACGGAGTTAACAGAATTAGTTTCGGTGTGCAGGATTTTAACGAAGAAACTCAAAAAGCTGTTAACAGAATTCAACCTTTTGACTTAACGAAAGAAGCGGTTGATATTGCAAGGGATGCGGGTATAAAATCGATAAACATTGATTTAATTTACGGACTTCCATACCAAACACTTGAGACGTTTAAAAAGACACTTGATTTGGTATTAAAACTTAATCCTGATAGACTTGCGGTATTTAATTATGCACATGTACCATGGCTAAAAAAAGGTATGAGAAAAATTGACGAAACGACACTGCCTACCCCGGAAGAGAAACTTAAAATATTCAAATACGTAATTGACTTTTTTGAAAGCAACGGTTATGTAATGGTCGGAATGGATCATTTTGCAAAACCTGAGGATGAATTATTTAAGGCGATTGCAAAAGGAGAACTTCACAGAAATTTCCAGGGTTATACCACAAAAGGCGGTGCTGATTTAATTGGCGTGGGACTTACATCCATTGGTGAAACGGAAGACGCGTATATGCAAAATTACAAAGATTTAAAAAATTACGAAAAAGCTGTAGATGAAGGCAAAATTCCGGTATTTAGGGGTGTGATACTTACTGAAGAGGATAAAATCAGAAAATATATCATAATGGAGATGATGGCGAATTTCAGTTTTGATATAAAAAGATTTGAAAAGAAATTTGGAATTAACTTTTTTGAAAAATTCGAAAATGAAATTAAAGAACTCCAGGAATTTGTAGATGAGGGGTTAGTGGAAATAACACCTGAAAAAATTGAGGTTAATAAAACGGGAAGCCTTTTAATCAGAAACATAGTATTGCCGTTTGATGAATATTTCAAAAAAATGGCTAATCAAAAGGTGTTTTCAAAATCAGTGTAATATTAAAAGGGTGAAAAAGAGTGAAAGAGGGTGAAAAGAGGGTTGTTTCATGCTAAACTACAAAGATAAAAATATGACAGCTAAGTGCTTCTTTTTGCTTACGCAACACTCAAATTTTCCTAAAAAGTGCGAACGGCAAGCGCCCTTACGGGTAGACGCACTTTTTTTTACGGAAAATTTTCGTTAAAATCCGCAACGCTGTCATATTTTTACTTTTTCGTTATTTAAATTTTATCAGCGTGAAACAGCCCTGAGGTGAAAAAGGGTGAAAGAAGGTAGAATTTTATAAATTAAGATTAGAAAAGGAATGATATGGTAATTTCAATAGGTAATCTGCCTTTAAAAAAAATAGATGCGGATGTTTTTTTACATCCCGTAAAATATAAAGATTCAATTACTTACGAGCCTATGGCTGAAGAGGCTGTAATCGGGTTGATTGCAAAGCATTTCACGTATGATAAAGTCCCTGAAAAAGTTAAAGAGTATTTTGACGAAATGGATGAGGGGTATCTGTTTGGAGAGAGTAATTTTGACGAGTTTGATTTGGAAAAATTGGATACCGGTAAAATAATTATAGGAAAAGACATATTAACACATCCGAAAGTTGAAAATATCAAAAAGTTTTTATGTTTGCTTAGGGATTTCGGAGGATTTGAAATTGAAGGCATCGAACTTCCTGTATTTTTTGAGCCGAGTGATCCGGTTTTAGCCGAAATAGTTGAGGTTGAAAAAGAATATGAAATCGAGCTTGACGAAATAGACGAGCTTGATACGTTTGACGGAAGCGTCGTTTATTGCTGCTCTGACAGGTTCGTAGTAAAAGAAGATGAAATTTTGGCGTCGCAGCAGTTTGTAATTGCAAATAAAATAAAAAGCCTTGAAGTTGAAATTGACGGGGAAATCAAAAAACTTAAGAAAATAAAAGAATTGAAAGGAACTTTTGGTATAATATATAAACAAACCGACAATTATCCTTTTAAAAGGGTGAAGATAAAATCAAAAGTGTAAAGTGATACCAATCCAAAAAATAAATAGGAAATTTAATTTTTTGGAAAAGACAGGGAAAAGATGAGGGGAGAGGCGGAAAAGAAAAAGTTATGTTGGATTTTATATTGGTTTTGGTATGAAAAATGAATATTAAAAAAGATAATTTTGAATATATATTTTATATTTTGGCTTTTAGCTTTCAGCTTTAAGCTTTTAGCGACTGCATAGCAGTCTGATAAGGAGTTTATAATGAGTTTTAATCCTCCGGTTTATAAATACGGCGATTATGTCAAATGGAAAGGGGAGTGGGAGTTAATAGAAGGGTATCCTTTTGCAATGGCTCCGAGTCCTTTTGGCAAACATCAAGTAATAATGGGTAGGTTGGTGCAAATTTTTAATGAATTATTAGAAGAGTGTGAATGTGAACCGTATCCTGAGCTTGACTGGATTATTAATGAAAATACAGTTGTAAGACCTGACATTGCCGTTTATTGCGAAGAAATAGAAACTTATCCTAAAACCACTCCGAAAATTGTAATTGAAGTAATTTCCGAATCTACCGCCGAAAAAGACGAAAAAATCAAATTTAAACTATATGAGAGAGAAAAAGTGGAATATTATGTATTGGTATATCCCGATTTTGAAAAAGTAAAAATTTACAGGCTCGATAAAAAAGAGTATGATAAAGTTTATGAAGGAGACGGAAAGTTTAAATTTGATTTGTGTGATATTGAAATAGATTTTAAAAGAGCATTTAGAAAGTAATAAGTAGTGAGTAGTATGTAGTATTATAAATTTTTACTACCCACTACATACTACCTACTACCCACTAATTATAAAGGAGGAAATAATGGCTGCAAACGTATGTGTACCTTTGGCTAACGGATTTGAAGAAATAGAAGCTATGAGTTTGATTGATGTTATGAGAAGAGGGGGGCTTAACGTGATTGTTGCGGGAGTCGGC
>Ga0256838_1001248_pt1 | contig 12564 bp, 11 predicted proteins | sample 4571419metaG_FD_185978 | JGI IMG/M metagenome (GOLD analysis project Ga0256838, IMG submission 185978) | Hydrothermal vent microbial communities from Guaymas Basin, Mexico - 4571-419 | ecosystem: Environmental > Aquatic > Marine > Hydrothermal vents | place: Mexico: Guaymas Basin | collected... | reverse complement strand
CACTTGCATTTTTAGCACGTTTTACTTTTTCAACATCAATACCGAGTTTTTCGGCAATATATTCATCATTCGGCTCCACATCGTATTCCGCCTGATAACTTTCGACTATTTTATCAATATCTTTAATGATTTTCCTGTCGCTTCTGCTTACAGTATCAAGGCTTCTTAGAAAATCAAGCATACTTCCGTAAATTCTTTTTTGGGCGTATCCCCAAAAATTGTCGTTTTGTTTCGGATCATATCTTCTGGCGAGTTTTACCAGTTCTTCAAGTCCGATTGACACCAAATCGTTAAATTCAACACTGCTTGGAAGCCTCTCCTTAAGCCTTGCGGCCATCGCTTTTACCGCAGGCATGTAATTAACGGCAAGTTCGTCCCTGTATGTTTTTAAATTTTCCTCATACGGATTTAACGTTACAGATGTCATGGTCTGTTCTTTGCAATTTTAATTTCTTCTTCTTCAATCTTTTTTATAAATTCGTAACTCTCTAGTATAAAGTCTTCTTTTTTCTCAAGTTCTTTTATCTGCACATCCAATATTTCGTCAATTTCATGTTTATTAAAATAAATAATCCTTTTTATATCCAAAAATTTTATAAAAAACGTAACCGTCGCTAATCCTAAAAGATAAAATAAAGCGGTAATCAATAATGTTGCATATAAAAATTTATCAAAGTCAAGATTATGGAGTATAGAAAAAATAATACCCACAAAAAAACCGCTTGAAGCCAAGAAAAAAATGAAATTTTCTCCTCTCATATCCCACCTTTAAAACCCGGAAAATATTTTTTTGAAAAAACGTGTTATTCCTTTTTCTTCTTCAAGCACTTTTCGTTCCGAAATTTTTGCGAGTTTTCTTGCAATTTTAAAAATCTGTTCGCTTGGTGCCGAGAGAGGATCTTCTTTTGCAAATAATACCCTTTTTATTGAAGAATTAACCACTAATTTGTCTTTTTTTACAAAACCTATCATTTGTAGTCTGAATTTTTCACTGAGATTGCTTTTTGCAACGTTTTTTATTTTTGTAAAAATATTAATTGCTTCTTTCTCGCTTGCAACCTCGTTTAATAGCATAAATGCAAGTTCTTTTTTTTCACTGATAATTTTTATCATGGCATATGCATCGGTAATTGCAGCCGGTTCGGGAACGGTTACGACTATTATATCATCTGATGCTTCCAGCCACATCTGCACCTTTTTATCAATTCCGGCCCCAGTATCAATTATAAAAAAATCATAATCGTCTAAAAATTCAAGTTCGTTAAAAAAGCGGCTAAGACTCACTTCATCGGCAAAATCCATTATTTCATCACCGCTTTTTCCGGGAATCAGCACAAAATCTTTTTCAATTTCCACAACAATGTCTTTTAAAGAACATTCGTTTTTAAGTACGTTATAAATATTTTTTTTAGCATTTACTTTTAATATTACGTCTAAATTCGCAAGACCTATATCCGCATCAAAAAGAGCCACTTTAAATCCTAGTTTATGTAAAGCATATCCCAAATTGGCGGTAATGGTGGTTTTACCCACTCCTCCTTTGCCGCTTGTAATCGCTATAAAACGCGTATTATTAGGACGTTTAATATTTTCAGTCTGTAAAAGTTCTTTTAATTTATCCGCTTGAGTTTTCAATTAAACTCCTTATTTAAGATGCCTTTTAATAAATAATCCGCCCCCGCTTCCATCAAATCGTCAGGCACTTCCTGCCCTATGGAATAATAACTAACCGGTTTTTTGGTATCAAGTAAAAGTGAAAAAATATTGCCGTATGTTTTTGTTTCGTCAAGTTTCGTAAAAACAAACGTATCAATAGGCAATATTGAAAAATTATTGTAAATATCGACCAAATCCTCATATTTTGTAACAGCCGACAAAACCAGATTAATATTTATTTCGGCAAACGTATCGATTCTTAAAAAACTTTTAAGTTTTTCAATTTTTTCTTTATCGTGTTGAGAGCTTCCTACGGTATCGATTAAAATATAGTCATTATGCCTTAATGAATTAAGGGCATCCCCGAAATCACTCGGGTCCACTACCGTTTCAATAGGAAGCCTCATCATTTTCGCATATGTCATAAGCTGCTCTACAGCACCTATTCTGTAAGTATCAAGGGTAATTATACCAACCTTGTGTCTTTGTGAAAGTTTATAAGCATATCTTGCCGCAAGTTTTGCTATAGTAGTAGTTTTCCCTACCCCCGTAGGGCCTACAAACATCATAATTTTTTTATGCGGAGGCCTAACTTCCCTCTCCACCCTTATCGGAATCATTTTTTTCAGAAGCGTGTGAAAATATCTTTTAATCGTTTCCCTGTTTTTTCTCATTTTTAAAGGCATATATTTGATAGTAAGTTTCATAATTTCATCAAGATGCTTTTCACTCATCCCACTTGCACGTGACAATGCGTAAATTTCGCTGAATTCCGGGGGAAGTTCAAGTTCGTTTTTGTTTACCATATCCCAAACGGTTGCCTGTAAAAATTTCAAGGTATCGGCTATTTGAGAGATCTGGTTTTTTAATGCGATTATTTCTTCACTTTTCTGAGGCTCAAGAGGGTTGTTTGAATTTGTTATATTCTTTTTTGAGCCGTAATCATAAACATACTCTTGCGTGTTTTCCTTGTTTGAAAGTGAAGAAATCTCCTTAGCGGCCGAGCTTAATTTAAGCATAACTTCTCTAACGTGTTCTTCATCGTTAGTAGGTTTGCTTTTTAATTTAATATTATCATCTTCAACCGCCACTACTATCTCATATAATCCCTGGGAGGTCAGCGTTTTCTTTTTTATTTCTTTACTTGAAACAATAACTACATCATCACCTAGCTCTTCTTTGACCTTATTCAGGGCTTCGGTGTATGTCGGCGCAGTAAAAGTTTTCAGTTTCAATTTAATCCTTTAATGCAAGTGGTACCAAAACGGAATCTCTTTTCTTAAAAAACGGATGTGGAATTTTTAATTTTTCTGTATTAATTTTAACGTTATTATACAGTATTATATCTAAATCTAACGTTCTTGGTGCATTTTTAAAACTTCTAATTCTACCGAATTTTTTTTCGACATACATTAAAAAATTTAAAAGCTCATACGGTGAAAAATCCGTTTTTACAATTAATACGGAATTGTAAAAATCAGGCTGGTCTAAATATCCGAAAGGCGGGTTTTTATAAATAATGGAAGTTTGAATTATATCTATTTTGGGATGGTTTGATAAAAAAAGATACAGTTTTTTAAATCTTCTTATACAATTTCCCACATTACACCCTATTCCTATAAGAGCAATGTTTCTTTTAGTGCTTTTTTTTATTTTCGCTGGGAAAAAAGTTGTTTTAATTATTTTAATATTTTTGTATTCTCCATTCTCCATTCTCAATTCTCCATTATTTCGGCATTCCCCTCCCTGCTATATATCCGTAAATCCGTCTTATTATTCTTTTTAAAACGGGGGTTAAATCTCCTTTTTTTACCGCTCTTTTTATTGCGTTTATATCCCCTAAATATTTTGCACTTTTATAAAGGATGCTTCTGATTTTTCCTATACTCATTTATCTCCTTTTATTTAATAGACTCAAAGCACAACGCTTAAAGCTTAAAGCAAAATATATGCAATATTGTCTATATTATTTTCCGTTTTCCGTTTTCCATTTTCACCATCCCCGCCACTTTTCAAGCGGCCGGGTTCGCTGCGCTCATTTCACCCTTTTTCACTGTTAACTGTTTACTGTTCACTAAGCACCTCAACCTTCCCGTCTAACGTTATCATAACCATATCCTCAATTCTTATACCAAATTTATTAGGAATGTAAATTCCCGGTTCAATCGTAAAGACCATTCCTTCCTGAATTTTTATATTGTTCCTAGAATTTACATAAGGCCACTCATGTATATCAAGACCCACTCCGTGCCCTAACGAATGCACAAAATATTTGCCGTATCCTGCTTTTGTTATTATTTCCCTTGCAATTTTGTCAAGTTCGCAAATTTCCATTCCGATTTTTATACTTTTAATGGCTTCAAGCTGCGCTTTTAAAACGATGTCGTAAATTTTTTGTATTTTTTTGTCTTTAAATTTTTGATGTTTACCCATTGAAATATTTTTGCCTATACTTATTGTTCTTGTTCTGTCGGAGCAGTATCTTTTATATTTTATTCCGGCATCTAATAGCAATAAATCACTATTTTCGAGTTTTTTAGAGCTGACTTTGGCATGGGGTTTTGCGGCATTTTCATTAATCGCCACAATTGGTTCAAAACTGAGTTCTCTACGTCCCCTTTTTGTAAGAAATTCTTTAAACCTGTAGCTTAGCTCATACTCGTCAATACCGATTTCTATATGTTTTGCAAACTTTTCAAAAGCTTTAGCACCCTTTTTTACGGCTTTTTTTATAATTTCAAGTTCATTTTCGGTTTTAATCATTCTTTTTTTATGTGAAAAATATTTTTCAGGTTTTATATTACAAACTTTTGAAAGTGTGTTGTAATCTTCATAATTCCAGTTTATCGGATCAAGCACGATTTTTTTTATTTTGTGTTTTAAAATAAGTTCTCTTGCCTTTTTTATTAAATCCCTATCTTCTATAACCTCCGCATCGGCTTCTTCTTTTGCCTCTAACGTATATCTTCCGTCGGTTATTACATATTTATAATCACCGAGTTTTAAAAAAAGTGCATTATCGCTGCTCCATCCGCATTCGTAATATATTTCGTTTTCTTTATTGAGTATATAATTCATCCTTCACCGCCCAAAAAGCCTTTTAGGCTTTGTTTGCAACTTGTTGCTGGGCTTTTGCCTGAGCTTCCTTTGCCATTTTGATTTCATTTAAAATCTGAATCATAGCAATGAGTCCTAAATGGTAACTAAACGGTCCGAATCCCGTAACAGTCCCCGCCACTACGTCAGATATCATTGATTTGTGTCTAAACTCTTCCCTTGCAGCTACATTTGTCATATGAACTTCAATCACCGGTAAATTTACGGCTTTTAGGGCATCTCTTATAGCAATTGAATAATGTGTAAGCGCCGCAGGGTTAATAATAATTCCGTCAATATCTTCATTTAAACTCTCCTGAATCGCATCCACAATGTCACCTTCGTGATTTGACTGATAAAATTCAATCTCAAATCCGTTTTGTTTTGCAAACGTTTCCATATTCTTATTTATATCTTCAAGTTTCATAGGTCCGTATAAATTAACTTCCCTGATCCCAAGCATATTAAGATTTGGTCCGTGAATTACTTTTATTTTCATATATTTCTCCTTTTTTTATGTAATTTTACTATAATTTGGCACAACTTTTGCTGTAACTTATAAAAAGGATCTGTTTTGATTAAATTAAAAGCCGATTATATACTGACTTTAAATGAAAAATATGAAATAATCCAAAACGGAGAAATACTTTTTGATGACAAAATAATTAACATTGGAAAAGAGACAGGGGGTGATTGCCAAGAAATTTACCTTGGAAAAAACTCGGTTATAATGCCGGCACTAATTAACACTCACACCCATCTGGAATTCAGCTCTAACAATACACTTCTTGAATACGGTGATTTTATGATATGGTTAAATTCCGTTTTGGAACACAGGGAAGATCTGTTTCAGGGATGCAGAGGCGAATGTTATAAATTAGCCATTAAAGAAATGAAAAAAAGCGGCATTTGCGCATTCGGTCAAATCAGCTCAACCGGCAACGATTTAAAATATCTAAAACATTCCCCTTTAAAAATCGTATATTTCAATGAAATAATCGGCTCAAACCCTGCGGCTGTGGATATGATGTTTCAGGATCTTTTAGGAAGAATTGAAGAATCCGAAAAAATTCAAAACGAAAAATTCAAAATTGGTCTTTCCGTGCATTCACCATATTCGGTACATCCTGTTTTAATGAAGAAAGTAATAGAAATTGCAAAAAACAAAAACCTTCCGATACAAACACATTTTATGGAAAGCAAGGCTGAGAGGAAATGGCTTGACAAAGGCGAAGGAGAATTTAAATTATTTTTTGAAAAGCATTTTAAAAACGCAAAACCTTTAATCAAACCGCTGGAATTTATTGAACAGTTTAAAGACCTCAACACCACATTCATCCACTGTGTCCATGCTAATGAAGAAGAATTAAAACTTATAAGCGATATAGGCGGTAATATAACACACTGTCCGATTTCCAACAGATTATTAAATGTCGGTCTGCTTAATTTAGAAGCGGTTAAAAACTTTTCAATTCCTTACAGCGTCGCAACAGACGGCAAAAGCTCGAATTATTCTTTAAATTTATTTAAAGAAATAAGGGCGGCTCTGCTTATGCATACTGATTTGCATCCTAAATATCTTGCAAAAGATCTGATAAAATCCGTCACAATCAATGCGGCAAACTCATTAGGCTTAAATAACGGAAGTTTAGAAAAAGGAAAAGATGCTGACATTATAACATTCAAACTGCCTAACAAAGTTAAAAATCTCGAACTGTTACCGCTTCAGATAATATTGCACACAAACAAAGTTGAAAACCTCTATATCAACGGAAAAGAAATAAATTAATTTGAAACGTTAATAATTTCAACCCTTCTGTTTAACGCTCTGTTTGTTTCCGTTGTATTAGGAACCAGCGGATACTTTTCCCCGTATCCTTTTACTTTTATTCTTTTCGGGTCAATGTCAAACATATTTACAAGTATATTTTTTACAGCTTCCGCCCTTTTTTGCGAAAGTTTTAAATTGTATTCATCACTTCCTAAATCATCGGTATGTCCTGCTATTTCTATTTTCAAATCGGGATTGTTTTTTAATATTTGAGCTACTTTTTCAAGTTCCGGATAATATATTTTTTTAACCGTAGCGTCATTAAAATCGAAATTTAATCTAAGCGTTGTAATAATAGGACAACCGTTGTGATCAACCTGTATATTACCAAGTGTTCCCGGACATTTGTCAATACTATCAGGAACACCGTCACCATCGGAGTCTTTTATGTTTTCCTGATGAATACTTTGTTTTTGCTGTTTATTTTTACCCCAGCCTGATACCTGAGTATTCCCCGCAAGATCAATAACCGAATATGCCATCGGTTTTTCAGCGCATCCCGTAAATAAAAAAACTACACCAATTCCAAAAGTTAAAAAAATTTTTTTATTCATATTTTTCCTTTCATATTAAGATTTCCCTCTGTCCTTTTGAATTCGGAGGCGATAATATGCCCATTCTTTCCATCTGTTCTATAATATTTGCCGCTCTGTTGTAACCGATATTAAGTCTTCTTTGAAGATATGAAATACTTGTTCTTTTTTCTTTTAAAATAATTTCTTTCGCTTCTTCAAACAGTTCGTCTAAATCGTCAATCTCTTCTAAAGCCTCCGCTTCGTTAATAGTATTTATTATCATTGTATCATAATCGGCACTTCTTTGGGATTTTAAATATTCCACAACCCTTTCAATTTCCTCTTCGCTTGTAAAAGGCGCATGAAGCCTGATAAGCCCCGTAATCCCGGGAGGTGTAAAGAGCATATCACCCCTTCCTAAAAGACTCTCCGCACCGAACTGGTCGAGTATTACCTTTGAGTCTATTTTTTGGCCCACTTTAAAACTTATACGGCTTGGAAGATTCGCTTTAATAAGCCCTGTCACCACATCAACGCTTGGTCTTTGTGTGGCGACAATCAGATGAATTCCGCTTGCCCTTGCCATTTGGGCTAGTCTTGCAATGGAATATTCCACATCTTTACCGCTAGTCATCATCAAATCGGCAAGCTCGTCAATAATGATAACAATATAAGGCATTTTCTCTTCGTCACTTACTTTGTTGTTATACCCTTCAATGTTTTTAACCCTGGCTTTTGACATCAGTTTATAGCGCCTTTCCATCTCTTTAACCATGGAATTAAGCGCCATAATCGCTTTTTTAGGTTCGGTTATTACGGGCGTTAAAAGATGCGGTATATCGTTAAATATGGAAAATTCAAGCATTTTTGGGTCTATCATTAAAAATTTAAGCTCATCGGGCGAATTGCGGTAAAGCAGGGATAAAATCATGGCGTTTATCCCCACGCTTTTACCGCTTCCTGTCGTTCCGGCAATTAAGAGATGCGGAAGCTTTTTAAGGTCCGTCACAAAAGGAGCTCCCACTATATCTTTACCTACCGCCACCGTTAAAGGCGATTTTGCCTTTTTAAAAATATCACTCTCAAGAATTTCCCTAAGATAAATAGTTTCGACTTTTTCATTTGGTATTTCAATCCCTACAACGTCTTTTCCCGGAATGGGCGCCTGAATTCTGATAGACTGGGCTTTCAGGGCCATTGCAAGGTCGTCTTGTAGTGAAAGTATTTTGGATACTTTTATATGCGGAAGGGGTTTAAACTCAAACGTCGTTACAACCGGTCCCACATAATAACGGACAACATCACCCTCGATTTTAAACTGTTTTAGCTTTTCTATAAGTATTTTTATTTTTTTGTCTATTTCCGCTTCGTTTATCTCTTTTTTTGCGGATTTCGGTTTGCTTAGAAAATCAAGAGGCGGAAATTTCCAGTTTTTAGGTTTATCTCTCTCTCCCGTTTCTATTTCGGATAAAAGTTTTTTAGTATCTTCTAATTCCTGCACATGTTTTACACTTACGCTTTCATGTGAGGCTAAAGGGGTTGGGGTTGAGGGTTGGGTTTCATTTGAAGTTGCTAATTTATCATCATGTTTTAAAGATTTTTCACTACCGTTATTTTTTTCATATGTTTCATTTTCCATTGAATAATTGTCCATTGTAACATTTTTTATTTTCAATTCTTCATTTTTTAAATCTTCCTCATCCAAATTTATATTACTTACATCATTATCTGTACCGGTTGTAGAATCAATTTTATAAGCCGTTTTTTCTTCCGTTGCGTTATAAGTTTGAATTTCTTGAACACTGTTTTGATTAACCGGAGTTTCATTATCGTCATTTTTATTAAAAAAATGCAAAATTTTCTCTTCAAAAATTAAAAACAGCCCCCAAACCATTAATACCAAAATCATTATCACCACACCGACAACACCGATATACTGCTTTAGGGTAAAAACAAAAAGATTGCCAATAATTCCTATTTTGAATATCAGTGACTGTAAAAACAGCAGATCAAAAAAAAGTATCACACCGCCCAATACTTTCATAGAAACAGAGGCGTTATATCTGTTTTCAAGTCCGAGATAGAGCAAAAACGCTAAAATAACAGGAAAAATAAAAGCAAACACACCTAAAAGATTAAAACTTGCTTTCCCCAAAAATGCCCCGAACCTGCCAACCATCTGAGAATCAGGCACCACCGTGGCAGCGAACAGATAAGCAACCACCGCAAAAAGAAAAACATAAATACTTTTACGCAACACACTACCTTTTTAATTAAAATTTTATCAAAATACGAAACACTCTCAAAGCTTAACAGCTTAAAGAACTGACTAAATGTCAGTTAGTAGGTTCAATTTAGATTTTAAATCTATAATCTATAATCCATAATCCAAAATCCATAATCTCATATTCTCTCCCCTAATTAAATCAGTACGACTAAACACTCTTCCCTTACAGATAATTAAGCAGTGTCAGTTTATTAACTTTTGCAATTGAGGCAAGCAGCGCCTGATACGAAACCTGCAGGGAATTGAGTTTCATAGTCGCTTCACCGATATCCGTATCTATATTTTCCGACTGAAGCTGCTGAACGTTTAACGTAAGCATTTCAGTCCTCTCAATCGTCAAACTAAACTCATTACTAACAGCCCCTATTTTTGCATGCAGTCTTCTGACATGGTCGGTTACATGGTCAATTGCTTCAATAGCCCCCTGTATTCCGAAACTTCTAGGATTTTTTTCACTGTCCGGATAATTGTTGCCGTTTTTAACTGCGTCTATGGCTTTTTGAAGCGTTTCAAAAAAATCAACCTGCGGTTCGTCAATCGTTATGGCGTTGTTTGACTGAAATGTCAGCATAGGAGAATTACCGCTAACGTTATCCGTGTCTTTATCGAATATCGCAACTCTTACACTAGAGACACTGTTTGTATTGTCTTCCACAACCATTCTACCTTTGTCATCAAGCCTTACGTTTATTTCCGACTGTGCTTTTTTAATGGCTTCCTGCTGGGTTTGAAATTCTGTTTCATTATCGGAATTATCTATATTTTTATATTCTCCGCTTACAAGTAAAGAAACTACATTATTTAACTGTTCGTATGTCATCCCTTTGTTTAACGTTTCTTTTTGGCATACTTCGCAGGTGTTCGGGTCTAATTTATTGGTAATTTTTAATTGGTCGTTTGCTGGAGTTAAAGCATCCGCACTGTTTCCGAAAATATCATACACCTCACCGTCCTGCCGAACTTTGTCGTTATTCTCGTCAACCCAGAACGTCGAATAGTGTTTGTTTCCGCTTCCATCGATGTAAGGAGTGTCCCTTAACGTTAAAATCGCTCTTTTTTCATTACCGTGTTTATCTACAAAATTTATAACAAACTCTTTACCGTCTAAATCCTCAGGTTTATTATAACCCGCCACATCGGCAAGTCTTGTATCCTTAGTTGCGTATGATTGGGGATTTTCTATCGCTTCTTCTTTTTTATCGACAATATATCCATTCTCATCAACAATATTTACGGTTCTGTATCCGTCTCTCGTAACTTGAGACACGTTAGAAATTTGCATTTTGCCGTTACTGTTAAAAAACGCTTTATCTTCATTCGCAAAATCACTTCTTCTTAATGCGTTTACAAGTTTATCATGAGAATCGTTAAATATACCGTCCGAATCGGTATCGTTATATGTCTGTATCGTCAACGACATTTTTGAAGTGTCGTTTTTATTTTCTAAACTCTTATCGATTACAATTATTTTTCCGTTTTCAAGCCTTGCGGTTACGTTTCCAAAGTCGTTTTCTATTTTTTTAAGCAAATCGCCCATTGTTTTTACGTCAGTGCCGATTTTATATGTTTTATCCACAGCATTGCCGTCAGTTTTACTTCCGCTAAGTCTTATAAAATCAACGCTTCCGATTTGAGTATCGCTTCCGTCAATTATACCTTCACTTCCTAAAACATCGGAAATATCGTCATTCGGAAGTGCGTTTCTGCTACCGTCAACTAGTTTAAAATCACTTGCAAACTGAAAAATCCTGTTATCGAAATATCCGTTGTTCGCTTTAATCGTATTTTCATCCCTGATTGTATTAAAGTCGCTTTTTTGAAACTCGACTATATAATCCCCGTTTTTGACCAAATCCTCAATACTTGCTTCATCCTTGTCACTTGCAACTATGTAAAAATCCGTAAGCATTTTACCACTATGAATGTCTTTTATCTGTATCTGTCCCATATCGTTAAGTGAGACGTCCACAACTTTTGAAACTGCCGTATTACCGTAAATTTCCCCGATTTTTTTAAGCAAATTGTTTACACTGTCGGAATTTGAAAGTGAAAATTTGGTATTAAACGTTTCACCATTCGGTTTTCTGCCTTTTACATAAAAATAACTTGTTCCGTCATTATATTTATCGGTTGCAGGGTTATATTCATCCTCAACACCCGTAAGCATTCTAATTTGGCTTTCCCCTGTGACAGGTTCGTTTTTCGGCACGTCTTCAGAATCGGGATTTTTACCGTGCTCTTTTATATGTTTGTCAATATATAAATTACCGTCGCTTCCTCTTACCACAAACTCGGGATTTGCTTTCATTTTGTCAAACTGCACCACATTTGTCGAAATATGTTTTGAATAATCATTATCCCTTCCCAAAAAAAGAGAAGCCCCGTCAATATTATATTCCCTCTCAACACCGGCACCCAAAAAAGCCTTAACATTTTCCGAATTGCCCTGATATTCAAAATTATCATCAATCGGCTTTGTATCAAACCTGCTTCCGCTGAAAAGATATTTACCGTTAATTGAGGTATTTGCCAAATCTTTTAGATGTTCTAAAAGTCCTTTAAGCTCACTTACTATTGCGTTTCTGCTCGTTTCATCGTTTGTAGCATTGGCTGCATTTAACAAATTAGTTTTAAACGTCCCAAGCGTTGAAACAAAGTCGTTCATAACCGTATCGGTTTCGTTTGCAAACGTCTGGGCAAAAGTGGCGGAAGATTTGACTTGAGTTAAAGAATTTATTTCTTCTGTCAGTTTTAAATGTTTTGTAAAAACTGCCGCATCATCATACATATTTTGAATTTTAGTACCTGTGGAAATTTGCATTTGAACTTTATTAAGTTCACTAAGTGTTCTTTGCTGATTTAAAATAAAATTGTTATATTGGGTAAAATGGGTAACTCTCATAATCCTTCCTTGGATTTTTCTTAATTAAGCAATTTCTGTTCCTAAATCGGCAATGATGTGAAGTAGTTAAGTTGTGAAGTTGTGAAGTAGTTAAGTTGTGAAGTTGTTAAGTTGTTAAATTTCCATTATCCATTTTCCGTTTTCTCCAGCGCTTTGGATTTAATAATAATTTCCGTATTGCTTACATCAAAAACATCCCCCGCTTTTATTTCATTTAAATCAATGCGTTTTCCATCTATTGTAATTTCCGCAAATCCTTTTTTTTCTCTTTTTTTGG
>Ga0256838_1001247_pt1 | contig 12579 bp, 5 predicted proteins | sample 4571419metaG_FD_185978 | JGI IMG/M metagenome (GOLD analysis project Ga0256838, IMG submission 185978) | Hydrothermal vent microbial communities from Guaymas Basin, Mexico - 4571-419 | ecosystem: Environmental > Aquatic > Marine > Hydrothermal vents | place: Mexico: Guaymas Basin | collected... | reverse complement strand
AAACAGTAGCTACTTTCCAATCCTCTTTTTTTACTCTTTGAATTTGTTGTCTTACTTGCTTAGCCTTTTTCAAATTCTCTAAAACTCTTCAAATATCTTCTTCTGATACTCATTCTGATTTTTCACTGACTTTTCAAACATCTAACAAATCCACATTTCAAAGATTTCACATTGTACTAGTTATAGTAAAAATTTTAAATTTTATTAAACTATATCAAAATCTTCATAAAAATCAATTTTTATTTCTGATAACCAAAAGTTATCAAACTAAACAAAAAATATAAATTATAAAAATTTTGTCAACATACAAAATAACAGATTATTTAAAATAAAATTTCTTTTTTTGAAAAATTTTTTGACTTATATAAAATAAAATTAAGCTAAACTGATGAGGTGGTTGTATTCAGCCCCTCATCGGCTCAAAGCGAGGTATTCCTCCAAGGCTCACTTCCCCTACCAAGGGTGAAGGAGCGAAGCCTTGGGGGGCCGGGCGGCTGATTCAAATCTAGTGTTGGTATTAGGCAAAGCCAATATTAGATCTGAAAGAGCCGCCCGGCCCCCAATAACCGGGCGGCTGTTATTTACAGCCGCCTTTCTTTATTATTTGAAAATTTTAACTATTTGTCTTCACACCTTTTGTCATTGTCTCTTATAAATTTCTGGCAAAATTTCTATTCTAACACCCAATTTTTGTATAGCACCATAAATCTTATCAAATTTATATTCCATTCCTGATTTTAAAAAATAAATAGGGAAAGTAAAAACTATATTCTCTAAATTTGGTAATCTTAACAAATTATCAACAGCTTTAAAATAAATTTGTCAGACCTCATCCTCTAATTTCTGTGCCTCTTTCAAATTTAAAAACCTATTTATAACTGGTCATAAAAATCACTCTGAAACTACATTAGTAACAGAATGTAAAAATTTCTTTTTAGATATATCCAATTTAGTTATATCTTGCTTAAAAATGTAAACTTTTTTATTAGCATTGTAAAAACTGACCTTTTGCCACCATTTAAAATTTTGTTTAGCAGGGGAAGCATTTATATCTGACCCAAAAACATCATAACCTAACCAATTAGCTACAAATAGTGTTGTACCCAATCAACAAAAAGGATCATATATTACTTTATTTTTTTCTAAAATAGTTGATATATTTATCAAATAATGTGTCAGTTTTGCAGGCATCATTCAAATCTTCATACTTCTGACAGGTTTTTCGAAATCTATCTTTTCATAAACCTGTATAGGTTGCCACCACTCTACTATACCATATAAATTTTCAGAAAATCTTATTATTTCTACTCATTTATTTTTTACTTCTATATCAGATTTTTTAATATCCTGTAAAACTTTGAATCTCCTAACAAATCATCTCGTTTTTAAATATAAAAGTAATTCCTTATCATTACTACCCACTAATTTCTTATTTTTAAACAATTTTATTAAAAATTCCTCTTTTAAAAACTCTGATTTACTATATACTAATCATATTTTAATCTGTCATGCTAACTTCTTCAACTTTTCTTCATATTTTCTTTCAATTTCAAAAAAACAAACATTTTTATTAAACAAATTTAAATTCTGAGCTCACACAACTTTTTCTAATTCATAAATAGCCAATCTTGTATGTTTTCACAAAATAGAAAAAAACATTAAAAAGTATTAAAAAATAAATCTATTTTAAACTAACTTCAACAATTTTAATATTAAAATGAAAGGTTTTCTTTTTCTTAAATTCAAATAAAGGATATAATTTAGTCAAAATATCAGCCTGCCATCACATCATTTCAAAAAAAGCTCTAATAAATTTTTTTCTTCTGTTTAATAGTTGATTTAAAAGTTTCTTATAAAGATTTAATCAATCTTCTCATCCCAAAAAAGCAATTGACGGTTCCCATTTTTTTACATTATCCTCCACATTTTCTTCAAAAACTTTATCTGGTATATATGGCAAATTAGCAACTATAACAAAATCTTCTTGAAAAAACTTATCTGGTATCTGAGAAAGCAAATCCGATTTTATAAAATAAATATCATTACCTTCTCATAAAATTTCTTTAGCATTCTTTTTTGCAACCTCTAAAGCCTTATCTGAAATATCAGAAAGTATTAGATTCTTTATCTTTTCAGGAACAAACTTTTTAATAGATATTCATAATACTCCACATCCAGTTCAAATATCTAACAAATTAACCTGTTTAGGATAACCTCTTAAAAATTCTACTACTTCATCTATCATATATTCAGTTTCAGGTCTAGGTATCAAAACCGATGGATTTACTTTAAATTTTAATCATTTAAATTTTACAAATCATAAAATATATTCTAAAGGTTTTTTATTATTTTGCCATTCCTTATAAGCCTTTTCTATATCTTTTATAATAGTTTCTGAAATATCTATATCTAAATTCTTTATTACATCTTCTTTTGACCATCACAAAAAATGAGATATCAAAGTAGACAAAACCTTTTTATTTTTAAACTTAGGATTTTGAAATAATGTTAATACTTTCATAGACCTTCAAATTGATTTTTAAAAAACTTTTATTATACTTGCTTGTTAAAAGACATTTTATATCTATAAACTTTATATATTTCAAGATGAAAAAAGGAATTTTTATACTATTAATGATATTACTAGGAATATATTTCTTATATAAACTATCAATAAACCAAAAATTAGAAACTTTACCAAATTGACAAGTAGCAGTAATCCACACTCTTAAAGAAGAACAAATAGATTTGAATAAATTTATCCAGCTATATAAAAATAACTACTTTAAAAAAATAGAACTCATAGATTGAACTACTCTTAAAGGTTATCATTTAGTAAAAACAATTACAGGCCAAACTAATAATTTATTTTGATATCAACCTCAAAGTAAAAATATAATAAATCTATACTATGAAATATATAAAACACTAAAACCATACAATACTAGCCTAAAAGAACTAGGACTTTCACTTACTGGAAGTACACCTATAATTGTAAAATATACTGAAAAATCTACTATACAAAAAGTACTAGTAGAACAAATAGCACCTACTATATTGTTTGTTTTTCTTCTTATACTATTTTTAAAATTAATGATGTGATGAAAGGGGTGAATGCTTCCATTTGGGGCTTCTGCATGAAAGCTAAAAACAAAAGAAGAAGTTAAAACCACCTTTAAAGATGTTGCTTGAATGGAAGAAGCTAAACAAGAATTACAAGAAATTATAGATTATCTTAAAAATCCAGAAAAATATAAAAAAATATGAGCTAAAATACCAAAATGAGTACTTTTATACTGACCTCCTGGATCATGAAAAACACTACTAGCAAGAGCTGTGGCTTGAGAAGCTGGCGTACCATTTTTTGCAGCATCTTGATCAGAATTTATGGAACTTTTAGTATGAATGTGAGCTGCTAAAGTAAGAGAATTATTTGCAAAAGCAAAAGCCGCCGCTCCTTCTATAATTTTTATTGATGAAATAGATACAATTGGAAAAAAAAGATGATTATGATACACTTGATGACATCAAGAACAAGAACAAACTCTAAACCAAATATTAACAGAAATGGATTGATTTGATAAAGATACAAATGTCATAGTAATTGCAGCTACAAATAGACCTGACATATTAGATCCTGCTCTTTTAAGGCCAGGAAGATTTGACAGAAAAGTATATGTATGAAGACCAACACTTGAAGAAAGAAAAGAAATCTTAAAACTTCACTTAAAAGATAAGAAATTAGCAAAGGATGTAGATATAGATTCTCTTGCAAGAAGAACATCGTGATTTGTAGGAGCAGATTTAGCAAATCTTGTTAATGAAGCTGCTTTAAAAGCAGCAAGAGAAAACAGAGATTACATCACTATGGACGACTTAGAATACGCTTTAGAAAAAATTGTTATGTGACCAGAGAAAAAAATAAAATCTATTAAAGAAGAGGAAAGAAAAAAAATAGCATATCACGAATTATGACACGCAGTTACTGCTTATTATCTGCCAAATGTAGATCCAGTAGAAAAAATAAGTATAGTATCAAGATGAATGGCTCTTGGTGTAACATGGATTATGCCTCAAGAAGACAGATATTTGTATTCAAAAGCTAAATTTTTAGATGAATTAGTTACTCTGCTTGGATGACGTGCAGCTGAAGAAGTATTCTTTTGAAAAGATGAAATAACAACAGGAGCAGCAAATGATTTTGAAAAAGCTACTAAAATAGCTACTGATATGGTTGTTAAATATTGAATGGACGAAGAATTATGACCAGTGGTTTATTTTGATGAAGAAAGTATGCAATGGTTACCATTTAAAAAATTCTCAGAAAAAACTAACGAAATAATTGATGAAAAAGTAAAAAATATTCTCAAAAATGCCTACGAAAAAGCTAAAAAAATTTTAATTGAAAATAAAGACACTATCCACAAACTAGCAAAAATATTACTAGAAAAAGAATATCTAACTAGAGAAGAATTTGAATCTATTATGAAAGATCCACAAAAAGCAGATGAAATTCTAAAACAGATTGAAGAAGAAAAAAGAAAGAAAAAAGAAAAAAAACAGACTAACGAAGAAAAAAAAGAAAATGAAACAGAAGATAAAAACCCAAATAAAGAAAAAATAAAACAAATATGGGAAATTATAGAAAAACTTAAAAAATGAAAAAAATAATGATAATGACAAAAAATAATTTTTAACTTATTATTTTTATATTTTCTCGCCTAACACCAAATTTTCAAGGCAAATACACTCCAGGTTCTATAGTAAATACCATTCAAGGTTTTAAAATATCATCATTTTTTCAAGATATAATCGGATACTCGTGTACATCTATCCCTATTCAATGTCCTAATGCGTGCGTAAAATACTTATCAAAACCTCATTCAGCTAAAATTTCTCTAGCTTTTTTATCTAAGTCAGATATTTTTATTCAAGGCTTAGCTATTTTCCAAACTTCATCATGTGCTTTTCTAACCAAATCATAAATCTTTTGCCACAATTTATCTATTTTATTTCAAAACCAAAAAGATCTTGTAAAATCACTACAATATCCTTGATAAATAGCACCCATATCTATCAATACAGGCATATTTTCTCTCAAAAGATTGTTTCTACTAGATTGCCAATGTGGTATACTTGTATTTTTTCAAAAAGCTACTATAGACTCAAAACTTTCGCCTTCTCCTCCGTATTGAAAAATCTTATATATTATTTCTCTTCTTATATCTATTTCAGAAAATCAAACATAATTTTTAAAATTTTTTTCTAAATTATCATAAACTAAATTTATTATTTTTATAGCTTCTTTAATTTTATTAATCTCATCTAAAGATTTAATAGCTCTACATCTTTCAACATCATCTTTTAGTAAAACAATATTGTCTTCTGAGAATACTTCTACTAACTTTTTATATTCCAAAACATTCCAACTTTTTCACTCTATACCTATCCTATAAACATTCAGCTCTTCTTTTAAAAAATTTAAAATTCACAACTTCAAATCTGCAATATTAAAAACTTTCCAATCCTCAAAATTCTTAAATCTTTCTATATATCTAGAATCAGTGAGAATATACTTAAAATCTTTTTTGAAAATTAACCATCAATTAGTTACTTTTTGACCTGTAAACCAAAAAAAATTGGATAAATCTTTTATTATAAAGGCATCTATATTGTATTTATAAAATATAGTTTCTACACATTTCTTTTTCATTATAACATTTCATTAAATTCTAATTAGTAGACTCCTCCTCTTGTTGTTCTTCTTGCTGTCTTTTAGCTTTGATAGCAAAAATTATAACTAACAATATAAACAAACTAAAAATTACCCCAAATGCTATCAAAATGTATTTCAAAATTACTTTCCACAAAGGAGTTGAACTTCCATCCTCCACCTTTTTTATGTTATTGACAGGCAAAGTTCAACATTTTTCAGACGGAATATTATAGTAATTTAATATAGTACATAAATCAGTTAAAACAATATTAACATCTGCTGCTTCAAAAATACCTTTATCTTTATTTTGGTTAGCTAATCTATATATTTGTGATAGTTTTTGTTTTATCTCTTCTGGACTAAGAGCAGATGTTTCTATTTCATTAAAAATCTTTTGAATAATAGACTGTTGAGCTTCTGGAAATAACATTATTATCTCTTGCTTAGCTTGCTCATATTTATTATCTCCAAAAGCTGCTCTCAAAGCTTTATCAGATAACTTATTTATAATCCATTTAATATCATCTATTATGGTTTGATCTAAAATACCTTCATCTTCTATATCTGACAAAACTTCCTTAATTTGTAAAATAATGGAATCTTGATCATCTTTAATTCATAAATTAGTTTTTAAATTAACAAGTAAAGTTTTTAACCATTTGATTTTTTCTGAATTAGCATATCTTGGAGATTCTAATTTTGTTAACACCTCGTTAATTTTCTTCTCAATAGGCTTAAGCTTGTCGGGTATTAGTTTTTCAAAATCTATAAAATTAATTTTTATATCTTCAGTTGATTCGCTACAAATGAGTCTAGCATACGTATATTCGCTTCTAGGAGAATACTTATATAAATACACCTGAAAAGGCTCTATTATTCTATCATTTGATGGGTCTCAATCTTTATTTTCATCTACAGCAATATCTGGATCTAAAAAGCATCCACTAATATTTAAATGATATAAAACACTATTATCTAAATTCTTTCAAACATAGATATTGTATTCTCAATTTTCTTTCAAAATCTTAGGTATAGACAACATTTTTCTCTTATCGGACGTTCTCTTCACATTTATTTTTTTCTTCAAAGAATCAATATCTCAATATTTGTCTTTAACTGATAAATATATAATTTTGTTACCATAATCTTTATATTTAAACACAAAGTTATCCTTATCTTTTATAATATAATTCTTATCTTTCCTACATTTTTTTATATCCATACAATAAGTCTTAGATATAATATCTCATATGCTAGTATCTCTTATCAAAATAATCTTATCATAAAAATCGTAAAGAAAGTTTGCCTTGATACCTTTTCTAACGTAAACTGAATCTCAAAAACCTATTCAAGCATATCATCTAAAAATAACTTTTGCTTTAGGTTTATATACACCTGGTTTAGTATAAGTATATGTAAGTTTAGTTTTCCTAGTTACTATATCATATTGTCAATCTCCATCAAAATCAACTTTAATAATTCTTTCTCTTTTAAAATTTTTTTCATCTCCATATACCCAAGATTTTATAGTAAACTTAACTGGCTCTCAGACTATAGCATCAACAGGATTTACCAACAATTTTACTGTTGGAATATTAGGATCAGTTTCAGAAGGAGGAAAAACTACCTCTGGTCCTTTTCAAATTATATCTTCACTCTTAATACATTTTCAATCATTATCACAAAGTTCTACCCCAAAAACATATTTACCTGGAATTCTTGGAACAGAAAATATAACATATGGAATATTTCCTGGTGTAATTTTTACATCTATTAAATTATCAGGATTAGTTTCATCATAATAATACCACTTAAAATAGCTAATTTGACCATCTGGATCCTTTGGGTCTCTAGCTACTACTTTTACAAGTAAAGGATCATAACTAACTTTAAACATATCAGGTTGATTGTTTTGATTGAATCAAATACCTACAGCATTTCAATATTGAGGAAAAACTAAATATAATCATTTTAATGTAGGAGGTGTGTCTACTACCTTAAAATATATTCTTTTAACTGCTATTTTATGTATATTATTATCCTTCACATAAAGATCAATATATTGACACCCAAGTTCATCAAATTTATAATTTAATATTTTTGTCTTTTTAATTCTACCATCATTTAGTTTGAAATATATTTCCAAATTATCATCCATTCACTTAGAATTTTTAGATAAACTAGCATCTACTTTTACCTGAGTATATCTATGAACAACATAAGCTTTAATATCTTTTTTGCTATTCCCCTTTTTTATAACACAAATACCTTTAGGTAAAACTTCTACATTATTTTCATATACGCTATACGCTACTATTGGTTTTCATAATTCTCAGACAAATATATATTTTTCAATCTCGTTCATTTCTCAAGAAGGTGTACTAACTTTAGCTTTTACAATATACATACCAGCTTTTCTATATATATGAGAAACTTTTGTAGATTGAGTTTGCAAAGTACTTCAATCTCAGAAATCCCATTCCACATATGAAATTGGTTTGTTAGCCTCTACATTAAAATACACTCTTTGTCATATTTTAGAAACTATAGGTTGTATCCTAAGAATAGGTCTTAAACTAGATTTTATTTTTATACTTTTCGTAAGTTGTGATATTTTTCAATAAGAATCTTTTACTATCAAAGTAACCTTATAGTCTCAAGGTTTATTAAAATCTACCAACACTTTCTTTCATCATTCAAAAGTTTTTGCTTTTACATTTACAGGCTCTGAAAACTGCCATTCATAAGATAGTTTGTCTACTCCATGTTGAACATCTATATCAAAACTTCAACCTGCATCAAAAATAAATTCAGATGGATAAAGCCGTTTTGCAGATGGCATAATACTAAATTGAGGAACAGGGGGAGTTGAATCCACATATAATTTTATAGTATCATCCGATGCATTTCATAATTCATCAATAACTGTCAATTTTACTGTATAATTTCCAGGCTTAATAAATCTTTTAGAAAATTTTTTGTTTTCTGTTTGATAATATATATTTCCATTTGGATCGTAAATAATCCATTTATAAGTTTGTATCCTAGAAGAAAGAGAATAAGACAAACTAGCATCAAAATTAAACACGTTAGAAGTTGTTCATTGTTTAGGAGATACTTTTATAATAGCTATAGGATCCGATACTATAAGATAATATGTCTTTGAAATTTTTTCCCCAGCATTATCTTCTATAGTCAAAGTAATTTTATATTTTCATTGATGTGGTAAACTCACCTGCCATGTTCAAGGATTTCATTCTCCAGATCTTTTAAATATCTGTTTACCACCTGGGTCAACAACTACAAAAGAATATTTCTTAATTTTTCTGGCACCATTGGGTGTAGTAGCAGAAGCATCAAAAATCACTCATTTTTTGGCTTCTTGTTTTCATATTTTAACAATGTAATCATCAGATAATTTTTTAAAATTAGCATAAATTACTATATTAGCTATTTGAGGCAAAACATTTATAGCAATACTAGCCTCTCCATCCCATATACCTTTAGTATATTTGTTAACACTTCTAACAGTAAGATGTACTATATATGTATTAGGTCTATTAAAAGTATAAACAATATTGGGTCATCTTCATATAATTCTTTCTACTCCGTTTGAATCTTTATAATACCAAAAATAATTGTTTGCTGGTATTGTATCTACAGAAGGGTCATATGCTTGAGCTTTTAAAGTAACAGTCAAAGGAGCAGGTCAAGATTTAGGATAGGCTTTTATAGAAGCTTTGACAGTATATTTTGTCTTAATTTCATCTACTATTTTATTCAAAGGATAAAAACAATTGGCTTTAAAATCCATATAAAGTGAAGCATCAAAATACTTAGATAATTTTTCAGTTTGCATCAAACATGTATCATAAACTACTTTATAGTTAGGAGTTTTAGGAAAATATTTAATTAAATTTTTTAAATCTCTATTTAATTGGTAAAACAAACTTGGAGAAGGATTTTCCGAACTATTTTCTGATGCCTTTAATTTAGCAAAAATATCTTGCAAATCATTCCAGTATTTATTAATGCCATAATTAGGATAATATTGTGGAGGCAAAGCAAAAGTAAAAAATATCCCTAAAAAAGCTATCAAAAAAATCTTTCTCACTTTAAACAACATTTATCTTATTTGTTTAATCTAAATAATTAATTTAAATCTATTTATAATGATTTTATTTTTTTTTGCAAAATTTTATAAAACAAAAAAAGGGCACTTAAAGTGCCCTATAAATTAATCAATAAAGTTTAGACTATTTTCTTTTAAATACTAACTTGTCTTTCTGATCATCATAATCTACTATAACTGTGTCTCCTTCTTTTATTTTACCTTCTAATATTTCCATTGCAAGTTCATCAAGCAAATATCTTTGGATAGCTCTTTTCAAAGGTCTTGCTCAATAGATAGGATCCCAACCAACACGAGCTAAGAAATCTTTAGCTTTATCTGTAACTTCAAGTTTAATATCTCTATCTTTTTCAAGCATTTGAGCATACCTTCTAAGTTGAATATCCACAATATCTCTTAATACCTTAGAAGATAATGGATTAAATACTATTCTTTCATCTAATCTATTCAAAAATTCTGGTCTAAAGAATTTAGGTAATACTTTTTCATCAAGTTCTTTTTCTACCTCCTCCCTCATCTTTCTGACTGCTTCATCATCTACATTAGGATCATCTAATAATGGTTTTAATTTCTCCATAATAATATCAGAACCAAGATTAGAAGTCATTATAATAACAGTATTTTTGAAATCTACTGTTCTACCTTTACTATCTGTAAGTCTTCAATCATCTAAAATTTGAAGCAATAAATTGAATACATCAGGATGAGCTTTCTCTACTTCATCTAATAATACTACAGTATAAGGTCTTCTTCTAACAGCTTCAGTAAGTTGTCCTCCTTCTTCATAACCTACATATCCTGGAGGAGAACCAATAAGTTTAGCAACAGAGTGTTTTTCCATATATTCAGACATATCAAGTCTTATCATAGCTTTTTCATCATTAAACAAGAAATCAGCTAATGCCTTTGCAAGTTCTGTTTTACCTACACCAGTTGGACCTAAGAATAAGAATGAACCAATAGGCCTATTTGGATCTTTAAGGCCAGCTCTAGCACGTCTAATAGCATTTGCTACAGCTTTAATAGCATGATCTTGACCAACTACTCTTTGCTTTAAATAATCTTCCAATCTTAATAATTTTTCTCTTTCAGATTCTACAAGTTTAGAAACAGGAATTCCTGTCCATTTACTAATGATAGCTGCCACATCTTCAGGTTCTACTACATCTTTGATAACAAGCCTACCTTCTTTTTTAGCTTCTTCAATCTTCTTTTCTATTTCTTCCAACTTTTTTTTCAATTCTGGAATTTTTCCATATCTTATTTCAGCAACTTTGTTATAATCAGTTTGCTTTTCTGCAAGTTCTGCCTCATGCTCTAATTTTTGAATTTCTTCTTTCAATCTCTTAGCTTCTAAAATCAATTGTCTATCTTTTTCCCATTCTGTTCTTAATTTATTAAATTCCTCCTTCAACTCTGCCAACTCTTTCTCAATTGCTTTAATTCTGTCTTTAGCTTTCTCTCCTTCTTCAAATTTTAGAGCCTCTTTTTCTATTTCTAATTGTCTAATTTTCTTTTCTAATTTTACTAACTCTTCAGGCATAGAAGTAAGTCCCATCTTAACAGATGCTGCTGCTTCATCAATAAGATCAATAGCTTTATCTGGTAGTCTTCTATCTGGAATATATTTAATAGATAAATCAACTGCAGCTACAATAGCTGGATCAGAAATTCTTACTCAATGATGAGCCTCATATCTATCTTTAATACCTCTCAAAATAGCAATAGCGTCCTCTCTAGATGGTTCATCTACAAATACAGGTTGAAACCTTCTCTCTAATGCAGGATCTTTTTCTATATATTTTCTATACTCGTTTAACGTAGTAGCTCAAATTACTCTCAAAGTTCATCTTGCCAATGCAGGCTTTAACATATTACCCATATCCATTGCACCTTCTGCCTTTCAAGCACCAACAATATTGTGAAGCTCATCTATAAATAAAATAATTCTATCTTTGTTTTTCTCTAGTTCTTTCAAAATAGCTTTTAATCTTTCTTCAAATTCTCATCTATATTTAGTTCAAGCCATCAAAGCTCACATATCAAGTTCGATAATTCTTTTATTTCTCAAAATATCAGGAACTTCTCATTTTACAATTTTCTGAGCTAAACCTTCAACAATAGCAGTTTTACCTACTCATGCATCTCATACAAGCACAGGATTATTTTTTGTACGTCTAGAAAGAATTTGTATAACTCTTCTTATCTCATCTTCTCTACCAATAACTGGATCAAGCTTTCATTCCTCTGCAAGTTTTGTTAAATCTCTCCCATATTTTTCTAAAACATTGAGAGAAACCTCAGGATCACGAGATGTTACTTTTTCATCTCATCTTATTTGTTTAATTGCCTGCTTTATTTTGTCTTCAGAAACTCCCAGTGGAGCTAAAATATTTCTAACGACATCAGAGTATCAGTTTCTAAGGATTGCTAAAAGTAAATGTTCAGTAGTAACATATTCATCGCCCATTTGTTTAGCGATTTGTTCTGCCTCAGTTAACACTCTATTCAAATCATGAGAAACTCATATTTGATAATGTCACGACATTTTAGGAAGTTGTGCTAAATATTGGTCTATCAACTGCTTTGCTTGATTAACATCTACTCAGATAGTTTTAAATATTAATGGCACATATCCATCTTTTTGTTCTAACATTGCTTTCAAAAGATGTATTGTATCAATAACTGAGTGACGTTGATTTAAAGCTTCATCATGTGCTGCCTGGACAGC